>JAABVA010003470.1_pt1 | contig 14974 bp, 19 predicted proteins | sample 5560331 | NCBI WGS metagenome assembly JAABVA01 (sample SAMN12812661, study PRJNA571458) | rock metagenome | isolation source: Antarctica rocks | place: Antarctica: Victoria Land, Mt New Zealand sud | collected 2016-01-07 | reverse complement strand
CCAAGAAGACCTTGAGGTCGTCCGTTAGTTCCATTGCTCCCTCCCCTTGTGCGGCGACGTCAGGCATCGCCATGTGAGGAAAGTATACACGTCATGGGATATGGTAGTTTTTCGGCGTCCCTTAGGTTTCGCCCCTTTGATGAAGTACAGCAAGGAGTAGTGCGATGGATACAACCTACCCTGAATGGGCAACGAGAATTTGATGTCGACCGCGATCCAATGCCTAAACGTTAGCCGCCGCGCTATGTAGGAGGATAGGAGGATGTTCCATTTCGGTAAGTTATACAGGTAGAAAGCGCCGCCGGGCTTGAGGATCCGGATGCTTTCGTCTATCCATCGGTGACACCAGTCCACATATTGATCGTTTCCCAGTTGATCGTTGACCTGTCCACCGTAGTCCTTTTGCAAGTTGAAAGGGGGATCGGCAAAGAGGAGGTCGATACTGTCGCTGCGAAGCAACGGCATTATCGCTAGGCAATCACCTTGGTACAACTGTCCCTGCTCTGTCTTAAAAGCGGGTTCCGGTAGCCGATGTTCCACCTTTCCTCCTTAATCCTATCGCGATGTCTACGTCGATAATACCAATTTTGATGACTATAGTCAACACAACGACTCCTATAGGCTACGCGGAAAGGCAATGCTTGCGCATCAGCTACTCTCGCCGCCGGAACAGTCCCCCGAATAGGCCGCGCCCGCCCTCGGCTTTGTCTCGATCGGATGATCCCTTCCGCTCTTTGCGCTGTTGCTTCGATGCGGGGGCGACGCGCGCGAAGGCGGCGGCGACGGTCTCGGGCGTGAAGGGCGCGTCCACACAGACAACGCCCTGGCTCTCCAATTCGGCCACGACGCCCTCGCGGAACGGTCCCTCGATGTGCGTGATGATCCGCGTTTTACCCGACTCTTTGAGTTCGTCCCACAGCGCCTGCACGGCCTTGTAACGCTTGGGGTCGTTGGCCGCGCCCATCTCATAGACCAGCGCCTCGTAGGCCTGGACGATGGGGGCGGGATTCGACGGCAGCCCGCTCATCTGCGAGACGCCCCAGGTGGGGTGGCGCTCACGCAATACCAATCCGTAGAGCTCGCGCGCCGACACGTTGCTGTTGCTAATCATCAGCAGGACTCGCATGACCACTCCTCGCCGTTATTATCGCCGCTCATCGGCCGGACTCGTCTACAACAACGTCGTAAACCGTTGCCGCCGTCGCCGCGATCGCGCGTTGACCGGGCGCGTCCGCCATGCCTGTGAGGTCGGGGCGCAGGCGCAGCAAAGCCAGCTCTTTGGCCTTGCACTCCAGCATCACGTCGACATCCTCCAGGCCGACATCACCGCGGAAGCGCTGGAACTCACCGGCGGTCACATATGCGCTGTGCGCGCCCGGCTGCTTCGCGGGGTCCTGTTCCGAATAGTGCGCCTTGGGCAAGCGCCCGCCCCAGGTCGCCCCAATGCGCGCCCACGGCAGATCGGCCAGCGGCTCAGCGCCATTGAGCGCGTGGTGCAGGTTGTCCACGATCAACGGCAGTCCCGCCTCCTCGCAGATCGGCAAGAGATCGCGCACCGCCCACGCGCGCTCGTCGTTCTCCAGGCGCAGTCGTCGCCTGATCTCCTCGGGCAACAGGGCAATGTTCTCGACGATGCGCCCCGCCGTCCCTTCCCGGTCCCCATAGACGCCGCCGCCGTGTACGACGATGTCGCCGTCGACGCCCAGGATATCTAACAGGCTGTTGTGGTACACCAACTCCCGATAACTATTGTCCCACACCGCGCCAGCCGATGAGATGACAGTGAACTGCCCTGGGTGAAGCGACAGGCGCATCCCCTCGGCCAGCGACGGTATGTCGCGGGCAAGTGAAAAATCAAGCAGCGCGAGGTCGACCTCCTCATGTGAGCCAAACGGCACGATATCCGAGGAGAGGCGGAACATGCCGATGTCGTGCGCGCGGTTCCAGCGCAGGATGTCGGCCGTCAGCGCCAGGTTCTCGTCGACGAGACTCTGTAGGTAGGCGATACCGCGCTCACGTAGCGTCTTTAGCCGCAGTCCACGCATCTTGCGGCCAAGCGTGACGTTGAGGCAGGCGTAGCCGAGGCGCATGGTGGCTCCAGTAGTCAGTTGCCAGTAGTCAGTTGCCAGTTGCCAGTTGCCAGTTGCCAGTTGCCAGTTGCCAGTTGAAGGTGTGTGGGAAAATAGTGCACATGCCATGCCGGGATCAGCAGTTACTGACAACTAGAACTAGCAACTGGCAACTGGCAACTGGCAACTGGCAACTGATTACTATGCGATAGCCGGCAGCGCCAGGACGAAGAACACCATGAACACGGCCTGCAGCGCGCTGAACAGACCTACCAGCAGGTACATGCGGCCGGGGCGTCCCTCGCGGTTGCTCCACAAGGCCAGCAGCATCAGCGCGGGGAACACGACGACGTAGTAGCGTGAGAGGCTCTGCATGCTGGCGCTGGCGAGCGGCGAAAGGACCATCACGAGGCTGTACAGCGCGTAGATGATGGGCAGCGCGCGGAAGGCCCATACAGTGGCAAGCAGGAAGAGGATCGCCGCGGCGTTGTTGAGCAGCCAGAAGTTCCAGTCCAGCGCGTTGGGGAGCGAGAGGTGCGTCAGCGAGTGCCACAGCAACGTCCAGGGCGGCTCGAAGTGGCGCCCCCAGTGGATCTCGTTGTGGGAGGATGCCAGCAAATCGCCCGTCTTGGCCCACGCGTAGACCATGAACACGAGCGCGCCCAGCGGTACGAGCGCGAAGGAGAGGACGGCCGGCGCGTTGCGTCTGTCGCGGAGAGCCAGCGCCGGGCCATGCAGGCGCGAGGACACCCAATCCCTGGCCCGCTCTACCCAGGCCGACGCGCGTCGCCCTTGGTCTGTCGCCTGTCGCGGCGCGTAGCGGTCGCTCACGACCTGCCAATACTCCCATAGCAGTGGGGCGAGCAGCAGCAGGCCCTGCGCCCGTGTGAGTGCGGCTAGTCCGCCGCACAGCGCCGCCACCGTCCAATGTCCGCGGCGCGCGGCGTAGAGGCTGCCCAGTGAGAGGGCCAGGAATAGGGAGAACGGGGAGATCGCCGAAAGGTAGAAGCTGGTAGGGAAGAGCGCCAACAGCACGATCGCGCGCACGGCGGCCGCGCGCCCAAACTCCATGTCGGCTACCTTGTAGAGCAGCACGAAAGCCGCGATCGTCGCGCCGTTGGACACGACAAGCCCCGCGACGTTGAACCCCGTGTCGCGCCCGCCAAGCAGGAGCCCGATGGGGCGTATTAGCAGTGGATACAGCGGGTAGAACACCCAATTGGAGATGTGGCGCAGCGTCGCGGCCGACCAGTAGCCATGCCGGGCAATGTCGACGTAAAACCCACTGTCGAAGCGGCGCCACATCAACCATAGCGCATGCGGCAGGCGCGTATTCGCCGCGAGCGAGTAGTGCGTCAGGTTGCTTTTCAGCAGGGGCAGCAGGTAGAACACCGTCAGCAGCCCCACCAGGACGAGCAGGACGCGCGACAGCACAAACGCGACAAGCGCGTCGCGCCATGCTATCAGGTCGAACCCGCGTAGGCGCGTCCGCGTCGGGGTAGCCGAGGTGTGAGGGGACAGCGCGACCGTGCTGTCCGTCCTCGTATTCGTATCCGCGATCATGACTGGCCCGTGGCCGTCCCCCCTCGTATTGCTCACTGGCCTGGCGTCCATAGCGGGCGCCTCTACAGCGTACCTCTTGTGCAGTCTATCGCATCTTCCCCTCATGCCCAATGTGTGTGTGGAACTCACGATCGGGCGTACACCCGATCGTGAGGCGAAACTTGGCCTTTTGTGGTATGTTGTGGTGTACGTTGAAGGGGAAGAGGAATAGGTAATGACTACTACCACTGGCTCCAGTGTCGTCGTCAATGTCCGTATGTCCGAGGAGGAGCGCGGCCAGTTGGACGATCTGGCCAAAGCTACCGGACGCAGCCGCAATTATCACATCGCACAGGCTATTGCCGCCTACCTGGGCGAGCAGCGCTGGCAAATCGCGCATATCCAAGAGGGGATCACTGACGCCGACGCCGGCCGCCTAATGCCACACGCGGAGGTGATGGCGGGGTTAGACCAGATCATCGCCGAGGCGCGCGCGCGACAGGACGCGCGCGCCTCCTAGATGGATCTCGCGTGGACGGATCGTGCCCAGATAGACCTGGGCGACATCGTCGCGTACATCTCCGAGGACAACCCTGGGGCGGCTCAACGCGTGAAAGCGCGCCTGGAGGAGGCGGTGCTCCACCTCGCGACGCAGCCGGGAATGGGTCGTCCTGGCCGCGTCGATGGCACGCGCGAGTTCGTCGTGGCCGGGACGCCGTATATCATCCCCTATCGAGTGCGCGGCGAGACCGTCGAACTCCTAGCGGTAATGCACGGCGCGCGGCGCTGGCCCAACACGTTCGGGCCGTGACAAAGCTGCTCATTGTTCAGCCACTCGCGCGCGATATGGAGTGAATTGGAGTGCGGGTATGAGGTTCGCTGTGCCTGCCGTGTTCGCTCTCATCGTGGCCTCCGTGCTTGCCGTCGCCGCGCTGTGGAGCGTCAACGCGGCCGAGCGAGCGTACCCGATAAGCGCCGTGCAAGCCGGCATGGGGCGTGATCCGGGCGCTTGGACCACACGTCCCTTGCTGGTGCGAGGCGCGATCATGCGCTGGTTGAGCACGCCCAACTCATGTGGTGGCCGTGCGCCGGGATTGGACACATGCTCACCGACGGAGACACTTTGGGCGCAGGTAGGGACAGCGCGCTCCCACCTCACCATCATGATACCTCCCGACATGCGCCCTGCGGTCGCGCCGACGCCGGGACCGTTATCCCGCGTCTATGCCTTGCCTGCTATCGGCCCTATCATCACGCGGTTTTTCCCTCTGCGGGGCGGGGGCGACGTTACCCTCCGTGTTGTCTTGGCGCGTGACTGTACCGGGGTAGCCTCGGGTATCCCCTGTAGCGACGGCGTGCTCTATAGCCCTTGAGACCGCATGTATTCTCAGCCTTTTCTCAGCGTGCGCTCAGTCTTCTTTCAGGTTACGCCGTCACACTGTGAAGTAGGCGCAGGGTCGGTGGCTGGGCCGACGAGGCGCGCCGCCTTTTCGCGTTTGCTGGGAGCGCCGCGCGAAAAGGTGGCGTACACCCGATCCAACGCGGTATGGAGCGCGGGGCGCCGCGAAACGTACAATGAGGAGCGAGGATAGGGGAGGGGAGAGCGATATGTCGAGCGCACACGAGGGGACACGGGTGTTGGTGGTCGAGGACGAGCGCGCCATCGCTGACTTCGTGCGCCTGGGCCTGACGCACCAGGGCTACACCGTCCAGGTCGTGGCGGATGGCAATGAGGGGCTGCGCCACTTCCGCACCTTCGCGCCGCACCTCGTTGTACTCGACCTCATGCTCCCAGGCATGAATGGTCTCACGCTGTGCCGCCGCTTGCGCGAGATCAGCACCGTGCCTATCCTCGTAGTCACGGCGCGCGACGACGTGAGCGACCGCGTGCACGGCCTCGACAGCGGCGCCGACGACTACCTCACCAAGCCGTTCGATTTCGCCGAACTCTCCGCGCGTGTGCGCGCCCTGCTGCGCCGGGCGCAGGGGACGACGGCGGATGTCTTGCGCGTGGGGGAGCTGACGCTTGACCCCGAGTCGCGTGAGGTCACGGTCGACGAGCAGGTCATCACGTTGACGGCGCGCGAGTTCGACCTGCTGCACTATCTGATGCGCTACTCGGGCCGCGTCCTGACGCGCGAGGCCATCTTGCACGCCGTGTGGGGACCCGGTTTCGTGGGCGACGACAATATCATCGAGGTCTATATCCGCTACCTGCGCGATAAACTCGGTGATCGACCGCCCCGCTATATACAGACGATGCGCGGCGTTGGCTACGTCTTGAAGGGGTAAAATAAGTTGCGGTATTGTCTCGCGTGGATAACCCATTGCTTCTTTTAGAACGTCCGTGCTATGATGCCACCCGTCAGAGTCTGTGGATCATCGACGCGAAAAAGTCGTGGACAAGTGGGGGGAGACGGTGGATAGGGCGCGGATAACAGGGGATAGGACGGGGGATAACGCGTGTGGATAACCGTCCACATGGTCTCATAACTCTCCACATTCCTGTGTGGATAAGCGCTTGCCGGCTCGTTGCCGGGCGCCTATATAGGATGGTAGCATAGCGATCATCTTGATTAGAGGAGGACGCATGCTACACAACCCCTTGCCGTCGCCCGAGTCCCTGCCGCAAACGTTCCGCACGTTCGTCACCGGTCCCCAGAATGCCCTGGCCTACAACGCCGCCCTCACCGTCGCGCGGACCCCCGGCACGATGTATAGCCCACTCTACCTTAGCGGGCCATCCGGGCTCGGGAAGACGCATCTGTTGCACGCCATCGCCGCCTACCTGCGTCCGCGCCTCGACGGAGCCGAGGTCATCATGGTCAGCGCCGACCAGTTCTCACAGGACTTCGTGACCCACCTGCGGCACCAGCGTATGCTGTCCTTCCGGCGGCGCTACCGCCGCGCCGGCGCCCTCCTCATCGACGGGATCGCCCTCATGGCTGGCCGCGAGGCCGCCGCCGAGGAACTGGTGCACACGTTCGACGCGCTACGGGAGGCCAACCGGCAGATCGTCATCGCCGACGAGCAGCGCCCCAACACGATGCGCGGCCTGCCCGAGCGGTTGCGTTCGCGCCTGGGGGCCAGCCTGGTCGCCACGATCGGCGCGCCAGACGAGGCCACGCGCGCCGGTATCCTGCGCCGCGAGGCGTCCGACCTGGGCCTGCTCGCGATGAGTCCGAGCGTATCCGACGTGATAGGCGGACAGGGCGAGGCCGGCCTGATCGCCGAGGAGGCGCTGGCCGTGCTCGCCAACCGCATCCGCGGCTCCGTGCGCGACCTGGAGGCGGCGCTAACGCGCCTCTCCGATGAGGCGTCGGCGCGCGGTACGCTGGCGACGGCGCCGCTGGCGACGCAAGTGGCGGCCGAGTTCAACCGTTCGGCGCGGCAGCCGCGTGGACGTGGCGGGGTCGAGGGTATCCTTGCCGCCGTCTGCGACTACTACGGTATCCCCCAGAACATCCTGCTCGGCAAGAGCCGCGAGATGACCGTGGCGCAGGCGCGCCAGGTCACCATGTACCTCTTGCGCGAGGACGCCGGCCTTACCGCCACGCAGGTAGGCATCGAGTTGGGGCGCGACCACTCTACCGTGTTACACGGCCACGCCCGCGTCTCCGCCGCGCTCAACAACGGCGATACCATCATGAACGTCGTGCTCGACAGCGTGCGCAAGAGCGTGCTGCAAGCGCGGCGGGATACTGCATAGGTCGAAGGTCAGCTGTCGTGCTCTTCTACCTGCATGGGTTTAGCCATGCCGAGACGGCCGCCCAATTGGGCATCGACACCGGCGCCGTCAAGACCCGCCTGCATAAGGCGCGCGGGACGCTGCGCAAGGCGCTCTGGGAGTTATGGGAGGAGGAACAGGACATGACAACGACGACGGCTGACACGGCGCTCGTGCGCGTGCGGATCGACGGTGTGCGCAAGAACCTAAAGTCCGGGCAGTGCGTGATCATCTTGCAGGAAAGCGATGAGCCGAAGGGTAAGGATGTCGACCAGTCGCGCGGCCTGTTTGTGTGGACAGGTGAGGTGGAGGCCGATGCGCTGGCGCGGACGGTGCGCAAGGAAGAGACGCCGCGCCCGCTCACCTATACCCTGATGGCCAATCTCCTACATGCGGGCGCCCTGCGCGTGCAAGAGGTCCAGATCCACACGCTGGCCGCTGAGGTCTTCTACGCGGCCATCGTCGTCGAGGGGCCTGCCGGAGTCCAGCGCGTGGACGCCCGACCGAGTGACGCCATCAACCTGGCGGCCATCGTCGACGCGCCGATCAACGTCGCGCGCGCCATCCTCGACGCCGATGGCGTCACATGGCAACGGCACACGACACGCGATGAGCATGGGCAGGAGGACGTTGAGGAGACGGGCTACGGCCCCAATGGACAGCAAACCTACCACATCCGGCGGAGGACGATACGCGACAAGTCGGGGCGGGACGTGATCGAGAACACCTCGCTCGACGCGAGCGGCAAGGAGATCAATCGTATGATCTTCGACCCCACAACGAAGGCGCCGGTCGACGTGACGGCGCCTGAGGAACTACAGGCGACAGTTGACGTGTTGTAGCAGGGGTGCGCGTAGTACTGTCATATGAACAGTGTCCTCCGTTCGTCGGTCACGGTCAAGCTGGAATCCAGGCATGCCTGTCGCCTACTGCAGTGGGACGAGCCGTTATTGCAGCGGGACAAGCCGCGCCGCAGCCACGTCGACCAGCCCCCGGTCGGTCAGCTTGAGCGCGGGGATGACGGAGAGCGAGAGGAAGCTCAGGGTCATGAAGGGGTGCTCCAGCGTGCAGCCGAGCGCGGCCGCGGCCTCGTCCAGCGCCTGCAGCCGCGCCGCCAGCTCCTCGACCGGCAGCGGCGACACCAGCCCCGCGATGGGCAGCGCGACCGTCGCCAGCACGGCGCCGCCGGCCACGACCACGAAGCCGCCGCCGATCTCGCGCAGCGCCGCGATCGCCGCGAGGATATCTTCGTCGCTCGCACCGGCCGCCACCAGGTTGTGCGCGTCATGGGCTACCGACGACGCGATGGCTCCGCGACGCAGCCCGAAGCCTTTGACGAGGCCCAGCCCCACGCGGCCGGTGTGGTTATGCCGCTCCACCACGGCCAGCTTGAGCAGGTCGCGCGCCGGCTCGGTCACGATATAGCCGTCGCGGGCCGTGACCTCCTCGACTAGGCGTCGCGTCGTCACCTGCCCAACCTCCACGCCCACCACCAGCGCCGGCCCCGTGTGTCCCGGCAACCTTAGGTTTTCCAAGGTCAAGGGCGCGCTGTGGATCGTGCCCATCATACCCTCCAATCCGGCCAGGTCATGGGACGCGTCGAACAGCGGTCCGCCATGTTCAGCGACGAGGCGGCCATCCTTGTAGACCGCGTCGATGGTGAAGGCGCGCAGGTCGCTCACCACCAGCAAGTCGGCGCGGTAGCCAGGCGCGATGGCGCCGCAATCGCGCAACCCAAAGTACTGCGCGGCGTTGTAGGAAGCCAGGCGGATCACCTCGATGGGGTCCAACCCGTACTCCAGCGCGCGGCGTACCATCGCGTCGATGTGCCCGCGCGTGGTGAGGTCGACGGGGTCACGGTCGTCGGTGACGAAGAGGGCGCGGGACGGGCGTAGCTCGGCGAGCAGCGGCAGCAGCGTGCCGAGGTTGCGTGTGGTCGAGCCATCGCGCACCATCAGCCACAGGCCCAGGCGCAGCTTCTCGCGCGCCTCCTCGACCGTCGTGTTCTCGTGGTCGGATCCGATGCCCGCCGCCACGTAGGCGTTGAGCGCGTGGCCGTCCATGCCCGGCGCGTGGCCGTCCACGGCCAGCCCGCGTCGGCGCGTCGCCTCGATCTTGGCCAGCACGTCGAAGTCGCCGCGCAGCACCCCCGGCACGTCCATCATCTCGGCCAGTCCCCGCACACCGGGGTGGTCGAGCAGCGGCAGCAAGTCACCGGCCTGTAACGGCTGGCGTGGGCTCTCCAGGGGCGACGCCGGCACGCAGGATGATAGCATGACGTAGGCGTTGAGCGGGACACCGCGCGCGGCGTCGAGCACATAGTAGATGCCGGCGAGGCCCAGCACGTTGGCGAACTCGTGTGGGTCGAGCAGTACCGTCGTCGTCCCATGCGGCACGACGGCGCGCGCGAACTGGCCGAGCGTCAGCATGGTGCTCTCCAGGTGCATGTGCCCGTCGATCAGGCCCGGCGTGAGGTAGCGGCCGCCGAGGTCACGCTCCTCCCGCGCCTCGTAGCCGTCGCCGAGCGCGACGACGCGGCCATCGGCGATCATCACGTCGCTACGATAGATCTCGCCCGAGAGGACGTTGATCACCCGCGCGTCGCGCAGCGCGAGGTCGGCAGGCTCTTCTCCTCTGGCGATACGCAGGAAACGAGGCGATGGCATCATGGATATGGACATCACCGCGCCACGACGTTTAACCGTCCGCGTCCGTCGGTTGCCGGCTCAACGACGATAGACACGTTGTTGTCGAGCGTCGTGAGCAGCTTCAGGATGCGCGCGATGGAAAAGCCGCCCGTCCGCCCGTTAAGGAGGGCGGACACCTCCGGCTGATGCAGTCCGAGCACGCGTGCGGCGTTGGATTGCGTCAGGCCTCGCTCCTCGATGATGCCCTTGATGCGGATGGCTAGATCCGCCTTGGCTAGCTCTTCCTCGGGCTGATCGAAGCCGAGGTCGGCAAATACGTTGCCGCTGCTGGTTTCCACTGGACTATCGTTTAGACGCTCATCCATCACTTCTGCTCCTTCCGCGCCTTTGAGCCTTCCTCTTTGCGCCACGATTATAATAGAAATATTATAGCGCGTCAACCAGCAGGTACAAAGATGGCGCACTATCCCTGCGCCGTTGTGAAGCTTTGTGAGAAACGCATCATGCGGAACCGCTATGCTACCACTATAATAGACGCGTCGTGAACCATCGCTCCCCAAGCGTTCAACCATCAAAGACATAGACAGACAGAGACTATACCAGCGTCCGTCGGGGCGTCCCCGCGCTACATGCTTAGTGTCGAAAAGAGAATGCCCATGTCGCCGGCCCTCACCCGCTTGCTCCCGTTCGCGCTGCTGCCCACGCTCGTCTTCTCCGCCGCTCGACCCGCGGCCAACCCGACGCTCCGGACTAGCCCCAGCGCCGCTACGGTCTACGCCGCGCCGGTCACACCACAACCCTCCACGCCGCCGTCACCGTTGCCCGATGCGGGGGCGCGCGCCGTGCTGCCGCTCGTGGCGCGCGGCGTGACCCGTGTGCCGGTCTACCTACGCGCGTTGCCCGCCTTTGGCGCGCGGCGCATCGCCGTCTTGCCGCGCGCCACGCCGCTCACGGTCGACGCCTGGGCCACCGACGCGGGCGGCGCGGCCTGGTACCACGCCACGACAACCACTACCACTATCCCTGCGACCACGACGGCGGGGCTCGCCCCCACCCCGGCCCTCGCCGGCTGGGTCTATGGCGACGCCATGACCTTCAACGCGGGCGCGCCCGTCAGCCCCACGGCCCTGCTGGCGCCGTTGCGCGGCAAGGGCATGTGGTTCACCTATCCCCTCTTGCAAACCACGCCGGTCACGACCATCGTCGCCATGGCGCGGGCGGCCGGCCTCTCGCACCTCTACGTCGAAGTGGGACGCTCCAACAAGGGCTTCTACGGTGGACCTGGCCTCGACGCGCTGCTCCCGGCGGCGCACCGCGCCGGCATCCGCGTCATCGCCTGGGTCTACCCCTTCCTACGCGACGTGCCCGCCGACGTCGCCATGAGCGTCGCCGCCGCGCGCTACACCGCCCCCTCGGGCGACAGGCCGGACGGGCTGCTCACCGATGTCGAGGACAATATGAACGAAGGAGCCGTGCGCGCTTACGGTCAGGTGCTGCGCGCTACGCTCGGCCCCGACGCGCTGATGGCCATTGCCACGTTCCCGCCGCAGTGGCTGGCCGGACATACTTATCCCTTCGCCACCGCCGCGTTGAGTTGGAACGCCGTCGTGCCGATGGACTATTGGCATCTGCGCCGCCGCGCCTACACCGCCGCCGAGGCCTACGATTTTGTGCGCGAGAGCGTGACGCTGATCCGCGCGCGCACGCGGCCGGACATGCCCGTCGAGGTACTGGGCCAGATGTTCGACATCTACCAGAGCGGCGCCAACAGCCCCAGCGCCGCCGAGATTTTGGCCTGCGCTTCCGCCGCACGCGACACCGGCGCCCTCGGCGTCAGCTTCTTCGAGTGGCGTCACGCTACGCCTGCGGAGTGGGGCGCCCTACAGGCGATCGGCAGTTGAGGGTGGCGCCTGTCAATCGACCTATTGATGAACAGCGCGCCGCGTTCGAGCGCTATGTGCTCACTAACCCGATAGTACGGGAGATCCTCCCGCGCGCCAGAACCCTGGACCTTGGTCAATGGTATCTGACGGCAGGCTGCCTCTTCCAGACGGTCTGGAACGTCCTGTCCGGGAACGAGTCGACGCGGCACATCAGGGACTACGACCTCTTGTATTTCGATGATCGCGATCTATCGTGGGAGGCCGAGGATACGGTCATTCGGCAATGCGCGGAGGTCTTCGCCGATCTTCCCGCCGAGGTAGAGGTACGCAACGAGGCGCGCGTACACCTATGGTACGAGGGCCGCTTCGGCGTGCCCTGCCCGCCGTACACCTCGACGGAAGCGGCCATCAATTCCTTCGCCGCGACGACCTGTTGTGTCGGGATACGGCTCGACGCAACGGATCGGCTCATTGTCTACGCCCCTCATGGGTTCAATGACCTCTTTGGGTTCGTCCTACGGCCCAACCCCGTCGTGGCGCCCGCACACGTTTATGAAGCGAAGGCCACGCGATGGAAAGAGCACTGGCCTGCCCTCACAGTCATGCCGTGGCAAGCTTCTTAGGGCTCGTTAAACAATTACTTCCCGTTTTTGGGCGCAGGCTCATAGCCGCTTTGCCCGACAGCGGCGGGAAGTTATTCCTTGGCGACTCCTTAAGAAATGGCTGTGGGCGTATGCTACACTGCTCTCGATGACACTAGGCCAACTTCGTGTTTTGAGGAGGACTGATGCCTTCGGTGCTAGTGAAAGATGGGTATCGGTTCTTCTTTTGGAGCAACGAGAACGATGAACCTGCCCATATTCATGTCACCAAGGGTGGCGACGAAGCGAAGTTTTGGTTGAATCCAATAGAACTCGTCTATTCCTATGGCTTCGCCGCACGCGAAACGCGCGTGATCCACAGAATGATTGAGGCGCATCACGCGTTATTAGAGGGAGCATGGAATGACTACTTCGGAGCGAACTAGATCCAAGCAGGCGCCACCCATCAGGGATGCGCGAGCCTTGAGCGTTGCCGTGACTGATGACATGCTGCAGGTGCGCTTGACCGACGGCCGTGAGATCGCCGTGCCGTTGACCTGGTTTCCTCGTCTGCTTGCCGCCACTCCGGCGCAACGTGGACACTACGAGTTGATCGGTGGCGGGAATGGGATGCACTGGCCCGACATCGACGAGGATCTGTCGGTCGCGGGGCTGCTGGGGAAAGAGGTTTATGAAAGAGTCGAGCCGGAAGGTCGCGGACGCGCTGGCCGCGGCGGGCATTGAGACGGAGATCATCGAGTTCGCCGAGAGCACGCGCACGACCGACGAGGCGGCGACGGCGGTGGGGACGACGGTGGGACGCATCGTCAAGTCGCTCATCTTCAAAGCGGAGGATGAGCCCATCCTGATCCTTGTCTCGGGGAGCAATCGCCTGGACACAGCCAAGCTCGCCGCCCACCTGGGGCGTCCGGTGCGCCGCGCCGACGCCGACCTCGTGCGCGCGGCGACCGGCTTCGCCATCGGCGGCGTCCCGCCGCTCGGCCACGCGCGGCCGCTCCCCGTCTACATCGACCAGGATCTAATGAGCTACGATACAGTCTACGCCGCCGCCGGCACGCCCAACTCCGTCTTCCCCATCGCGCCGGCCGCCCTCCAGCGCGTCACCGGCGGGACCGTGCTGGAACTCGCCGCACGCGCATTACGATGACCACTTGGGTTTACCGCACTTGCAAAGCGGTCCGTACGAAAGTCAGCAGGGTCGTCCAATCTCGGTGGGCCTGACGCATACCTTGGACGTACGCTACGGGGGTGTATGCTATAGTCGAGTGGATTATCGGTGTAGGGGCCATGAGTGACGGATAGGCGGTGTTGAGCATGACGACAGAAGAAGCCATTGTCGATACAGTACGGGAACTGCTCCCCAATCAACAGCAGGAAGTCTTGCGCTTCGCCAAGTCCTTACGTCGCCCGTCACGAGACTTACTCGCTAGCGATCATCCGACAGACGACTATGCAGTAAATGACCCTCTTGCCCCATTCCTCGGCGCTTTCGAAGCCACGACTCCTGACAGCGTGCGACAGCATGACGCCTATCTCGCGGATGCCTATGCCGACACCCATGAACCTTAACGCGGGTTTGTTTGTCGACACATCCGGTTGGGCCGACCCGATACTGAAAAACACTCCAGAGCATAGGGAGATGGAGGCTTACTACAAACAGGCCATCGCTAGCGATCGCATGCTGGTAACGACCAATTACGTCATCACGGAGTTAGTTGCATTGTTGACCGCGCGCTCACGCGCTCCACGCACACAAGTCCTTGTGTTGATCGCGCGCATCAAAGAGACGCCGCGCGTGCATATCGTTCATATCGATCAAGCGTTGGACGCGGCTGCCTGGTCTCTCCTCGAGCAGTACAGCGACAAAGAGTGGTCGTTAGTCGATGCCGCTAGTTTCGTTGTGATGCGGCAACTCGCGCTCACCGATGCCTTCACAAGCGATCACCATTTCACTCAGGCTGGCTCTGTCCGCGTGCCCCACTAAAAGCAGGCCGAGGCCGACCTGCTCATCAACGACGCGGGCAAAGCCCACGGCGCGCGCGATCACGATAAGGAAAAGCCCCGCCCCACGAGGGACCGGGGCTTTTCCTTATCGTGATCGCGCGTCCGTTGATTAGGGATGGCGTTGGATCACGCCGGCGGTGACGTCCTTGGTGACGGTCGTCGCCAGCAGGGTGTCAACAGCCGCGGCTCCGGGATAGGCGACACCGGGCTTCAATAGGCCAAGGTTAGCCAGCGTCGTGGCGGCCTCACCGACGGTGTTGTACAGCTTGGTCTCGTACGACTTGTTGTTGGGGGGCATCTCACCCAGCGCGGCCCGCGCCAGCGTGCGGTGCTCGGCCTCGACAGCGCCAATCTGATAGGTGTACTGCGCCAACTGGGCCATGCCCGCGCTGGCGAACTCACGGTTGGCGGCCATGTAGGCGGCGACAAAGACCGTTTCCGCCTCCTCCACGAAGTGCAGCGCCGCGAGCGCCGAGGTCAGGATCGCGGGTGGGAAGGT
>JAABVA010003468.1_pt1 | contig 14977 bp, 9 predicted proteins | sample 5560331 | NCBI WGS metagenome assembly JAABVA01 (sample SAMN12812661, study PRJNA571458) | rock metagenome | isolation source: Antarctica rocks | place: Antarctica: Victoria Land, Mt New Zealand sud | collected 2016-01-07 | reverse complement strand
GCGGTGGAGGTGGAGGAGGAGGGTTAGGAGGGCGGAGAGGAGGGTGTCGAGAGTGTAGAGGGAGGGGAGGGCGGTGATGGGGGCGGTGTCGAGGGTTAGGGTTAGGGAGGGGAGGGAGAGTGCAAGGAGTGGGGTTGCGTTGTCTTTGTCGGGGGCGAGGATGGAGATGGTGGAGGGGGAGGATGCGGAAGGGGTGATTGAGATGGGGAAGGTGGTGGGGGTTTGGTTGGCGGAAAGCGTTGGGTGTATGAGGTAGTAGGCGTTGGAGTCGGTGTCGTAGAGGAGACTGCTCGCTTCGTTCTCGACAGCGCGGGCAAGAGCTTCGGCTTGCAGCTCGGTGCTTGCCTGGCGGGTGAGCTTGTGGGCCACGGCGATGGAGGAGGACTGGTCCAGTGCCATTAGTTCGGCGAGTTTGGGGAATATGGAGGCGACGAGGGGGTGGGTGGCGGTTGGGACGGAGAGGGACGGGACGCAGATGGGGATGGTTGGTTGGGTGGAGGTGACGGGGTGGGTGCGGGTGATGGTGAGGTTGGCTTGAGAGGCGGAGAGGGTGTAGAGTGGGTGGGACGGGGAGGAGAGGGTGATGGTTTCTTGACCATAAGAGAGATCCTCGCTGGTGGGATATTAGGGTTATGAAGAATTGGCGGTGGAGGGGGGTGGTTTGCTTACCAGCTCAGCGAAAGAGTGTACGTGTCCAAGGCTTCCTGGCTGCCTTGGCCGTTCGCAATACTCCATAGATCGAGGAGTTCTTCGGGATTAGAAAGCTTTGGTGCATGAGTTGGGCCTTCCGATGCCTGAAACGGGGAACTAGGGCGGCTGCCATTGAGGGTCCTGGGAGAACCCATGTCTTCTTTGGCAAACTTAGGGCTCATGCTACCCATCTGGGAATATAGACTGGGGCTATACGATGATGAATTGTCCGCGTCTCTCGTCCTGTTTGGCATGTTCGGTCTGCTTTCAGGATTGGGATAGTACTGTTGATGTGTGAGCGGGACGCTTGGGTCATATCGTGGAAACATTGAGCGCATGACTGGCGAGTGTGTTGCTGTCGAAGCAATGCTGCCGTGGCGAACTAAAGTCGGTGAGCTCCTGGTCGAACGGGGCGAAGCTGGGCGACCGCGTGGAGGAGGCGGAGGTATCCGATTAGGTGGTGTGGTAGGTCTCTCATTATCATCTGCAACGACGGCATTGGGTAGGGGCGATAGAGGCGATCGATTCAAAGGTTTGTGAAAGTCTGTGACCTTTGCTTTGCCCGCTTTTGGAGGAGCAGATAAGATGGTGTAGGTCGAAGCATCGGTATCCTCTATCGCAATCACAACCTCATGGGTTTTATTCGGCATCTCCACCAGCTCAAAGTCTGGCTCTTTTGGGGGATACTTTTGGCTGCCATTAGGCACAGGAAACTTCATCTGCACCGACCCTATGGGCGACATTTGAAGCGTTGTTTCTGATGCTGAAGCCATGGTAATGGACTTATTAGATTGTAGATGGGTAAACAAACGTCAAATCCCTCGTTGAAACCGAGGGCGCTTAGAACAAGATTAAAACGTTCGTAGACAGAAATATCATCAAACGGACAAGGTAAAGACTGAGCTGTAAAACACCAAGCCTCAAATGTACAGAGGACAAAACATGTACGAGGGCAGTGAGAAGGTCCTAAAATGAGAGAATCGCTGCGACGCCTTGAACATATATCATTCCATCCTCCATCCTCCATCCTCCATCCTCCATCACCCACCAACATCCACAAAACAGTCGCTCCCATCTTCGAAGCGCCTAAGATGATCCTCATTTATGCCCATAGTCAGCTCTATTAATACGGCTTACCAGTGATGTTCCCCCGATTATTTGGGTAAATGCGGAAGAAGTTCGCTGAGTGCAGGAAGAGGGCGCTTACACTCCCGCAGGATTGAGTGGCTGTACATGATTGGTCAATTCGACTACCAGGGATGTTGGAGCGAACGGATCTATGAAGGTGTTCGGCGCTTCAGCGTTTCGCCACGTTGTTCGAAGATGAAGTACAGACATTTATTGTACGCATGTATAACAAAGTTTGATATCATGGGGAGAAGTGTACGGAGTAAGCGTGTTCCATTGCAATTGGAGAGTTATGTCCTCGACAACTGGCCCGTGCGCTGGTATGCTTGGGTTGAAACGGACAAGAAGCGGTTCATGATATGCAACGCCGGCAAGGCTTCCCCAATCACTATATTTTTGGACGACATCAAAGTACCTGGACAAACGAAAGGAATGACATTGACCATTGACAGGATTGAACGCACGTTCACACTTGAGGAGGCATTTTGTGAATACAGGTCTGCCAAATATTCTCGCAATGTGCTGCGTTGGTCATGTTTGATGAGATTAGTACCAAAGACATTGCACCACTCATATATTGCACAACTCTAATCATAATATCTTATCAATCGATTAATCAAACAGTACATTACCTATTCACTCCTCAATGTACTCTATGGCATTGTTCCACCAAACATCCTTCACCAGCGCCAGATACATATCCGCATCGATCAAAGTATTCAACATGAGAAGCTCTCAACGAGTGCTCGACGTCCCATCCTCAGACGGCAAGCCCTCCTCATCACCAGGCTCAGCATATCCACCCTTGGCCTTCGCGCCTCTGGTGCGGCTGCTGATGACATTGCTCTGATCAATGGCCTCGGCATCATCGCGTGCTGCGCATGTATTAGTACTTAGGACCAGGGAGAACCCAAACAGGAGGGAGAAGGATAAACATACCAAGGGTCTCATCCGAATCCGCAGTAGCAGGATCAATGGGATCGTTTACTGGCGCCTCGTCCTTCTGAACGGGAATCTGGTACTGCCCGGAGCGGCTGGCGTAGTCGTTGTCTTTAACATCGCCGGCGGGAACGTCACTTTTGACGGCGTCGTTCTGCTGCTCGTATTGGTCGTCCGCGGAGGACATGGTATTGTTTGATTGATTTTTTTTATGGGTTACAAGGGATTAGGAGTTGTAGTTCGATATTGCAGTGGCGTAGTTGTGTAGAGAAGTGTTTTCAGGTTGCCAAAGAATTGCAATTGTTCGAGTGTGATTTCTCTTCATCTTGTACTCGTCATCCCCTCACTAACAGCCCTTTGACGACAGTGGAAGCCGTGGGTCAATAAATGTCATGATATCACTCGACGAATCCTTGTCAATCGGAGATCAGACGATTGACTTTCCTACAAGCTTTTCGTCACACCTTAAAGTAAAGATCGCCATTAATTATTGTAGCAGTTGAGTGGTTCCGTCCACATGTGGGTGCTCCCTGGTGGGTTATACTTCATAGATAGGTTGCTTACTACTACAGTATCTCCACCACTACCTACTGTGTGTACTGATCAGCCTTTGGTAGCAGAGCCGGTACTCTAAGCCCCCCGTCCAATCCTATCATCACCCCTGACTATGATGCCTCTATCAGCCATAAGCGCATAAGTGGATGTTATAGCAGCCCCCAAAACCATGGGTGGACAATCTCGTCAATCTGTATTAGTATTGCCACGCGAATCTACGTAGTGATCTCCAGCCTCGGAGGCTTGATCAGTAGACAAATCGATGATAACATGGCACTTCAGGTGCAATGCACTTTGGTTGTTGATGGCTATTTCTAAGGTAAGGTAGAGCTAATGTATCTTGATCTTCTCCTAACAATTTGGTTCCAGCGTAATGCCCACCAGTAGACGTCTCACTTTGATCACAAAGGCAGACCTAGACTTCCCAAGCCAGCTCTGTCCGCTCCTTGTACCTAACGTATGGTTTGCTCCAAGAACAGTTGCGTCGATGAATTCCCAATTTAATGCTCGCTGCTTCTCGCGCTGACTTCTCCGTTTGCAACTAACTAATGACAATTTGGTGTAGTTGTTAGATCTCGGAAATATTCAAGAAATCTTCTTCTCCATCCCCTTCATCCTTGCTTCTTCATCTCTTGTAGCTTCTTCAGGAACGCATCCTCGTGCAAGAAGCTGTTGTAGTCCCTTGGCTCCACTGCCCTGCCACATTCGGGGCAGCCTGCGAACGTCGTCTTCGAGTAAGGATGACCGAGCACACAGAACTCGAGACTCCCAAGCTTATAATCTTTCCATTTCTTCCAATATGCTCCCGTTTCTTTGGCGTAAAGGTCCGTTGGAGTTTGCCGACCTTCCAATGCTAGCTTTGCCTGCTTGTAGGCGTTTGTGAAGGTTCCTGCGGTACTTGGGTATCTTGTACACAAGCCTAGGATTTTCTCCAAGCTACCCTCAATATCCACATCGCTGGAGCTACCAAGCAAACCAAGCACCAGGTGGAACGACGCTTGGATAAGGCGCAACTCGACCTCAAGGCGTTTGAGACCCTTTACTTCGCACTGTCCAATTGCTGTTTGAACTGCTGTTATTTGCTCCTGTGCTTCTGTCATCGTCAAAAAGCGAAGACCTTCGTTCAAAGCTAACATGTGTCGAGATGTGGCCTTCGATGCATCTGTCAGAGTGATCATCTTTACCGACTCTTCGAGTACTACCAATCGGCACCGATAGTATAGAGAGTCGAACCGGATCTTGAAAGACAAATGGTAGGTGGGCAGTATGTCAGGATTGTTGAGAAACATGGCCAAGTTCCATATTTCATCTTCAATCCGCACAACAACCTCATCTAGAACATATTAGTACATCGTCTGCTCGACATCGAAACCAGTTACTAACCTCTGTACTTAGAAATCTGTTGCTGGAGCGCATTCAGCTTACTAACACGTACTCGGACTAAATTCTCGTTCTTTTTTCCTGCCAAGGGGCCTGGTTTCAGACTCTTTTGGAAGTCTGGAAACTCCAACTGCAACTCTTCTTTCAGTTCAAGCACCTGCTCCATATAACCGTACATCTTCCGCCCCAGTTTTTTGAACAGACGGTCTATATTCTCTGGAAGATCTCGTAGGTGGCTCATCAGGGCATATCTCCGGATATCTTCGCAAGGTTTGTTGCACACTGGGCAGCGAGGGATCATCGTTACGTTTTCCGTGATGCCAAATCGTGGACGTTCGATGATACCAGCGTCGTTCATCTCGAAAATCTTCCCCATGCCAACATAATCGTCAAGCGCCTGTACGTCGAAGCTATGCCCACAGGATAAGAAAAGCTGCAAGTGGTCTGAGAACTCGCCAGTCAAGCACTGAGTGCACGTAGTGGCACATCGTTCGCCACAGAGGCTGGTGCATGGATGACCACAAAGCAGTAGACGACTACACGGCTCGTTGCACGGAATCTGAGCATATGTCAAGCAGCATATGGCAGTGCAAGACCCTGGGTGTTCACAGGTCGAGCTGGAGATTTTGACGCAAGGGTCACAGATCCTGCTGCACACCTGCAAACATTTTCCGTGAACGCAGGATCTCTGACAGGGAAGCAGACACGGAGGACATGTGCCTCTATGACAAGGCGCAGCGCAAGAATGGCCACAGCTTTGCTCCTTTCCACAAATAGCCACGCAAGCAGAGTGGCCAGCGTTTTCCTTGCACTCTGAACAAAGGCCAGGGCATCGATGACCGCATGCGAGGAGACTCTCACATTCATGTTCGCAGATCAGTGACTCATCTTTGGTTGAGCAGAGCTGCTGCTGATAATGGCCACAAGATAGTTGCACGGTATCGATGACGATCCTACACACTTTCTTCTGTAATAGCTGGCTTTCAGTTTGTACTTCTGAGCAAGTCACTGATTGTTGATGGCCACATTTTAGTATCGTCAAATCAAGCTCCTGTAGACAATCTCCGCAAGATTCGCCACAAGACTTGAGACATTTATGTCCGCAGGGTTCGAGTATTTTGCCACAAGAATTTGTGCAGGCCATCCGGGAATGGAGAGAAGGAGCATGACAGTTTTCCTTGCACTGATGTCCGCATGGAAGTTTGGAGTCACAAGGGACCTGACAACTTGGGATGAGCTCAAAATCCTGAGGAGATCGAAGGTCGTAAGTTCGGCCTGTATGCCTCGAGCAGCAGGTTTGAATGCTTGCTCCAATCTTCTTCTTCTTAGTCAAAAGCTCGATGATGGAGCGCCACATGTCCACGCCTTTCATGAGTGACGCATTGCCGATAATGTAGAACCCGTCACGAGCGCGGCTGCATCCAACGTTAATTCGGTTTGTCGTCTTCAAGAAGCCTACGCGATCGTCCATATTACTTCGCACTGTACTCAGGATGACGATTTTAGCTTCTTCCCCTTGGAATGAGTCGATCGAGGCCAGACGAAGCATAGTCTTCATATCTACGTCCGTCTTGGAACCCCGGTGGCTTTCTTCTAGCAGACCCAGGCCGTGTAAAGTTTCCCGATCCTTCTCACTCAGCATGATAGAGCACGTCATACTTAGCCGGCTTGTCAAGGCCGCAAGCTGCCCATTGTACGGTGTTAATACTGCGATGTCGCCAAAGTCGTATTCGTTACTATTCACAAGGTATTGTACGAGTCCGCAGATCATCTCAACTTCAAATGAGTTCGAATAAGACTTCGACATTGGGGAGCCATGATCAGGGCGGTCCTCTGGCTGTTGATGATCGAACCACCAGACGCGATCAGTCATACCAGCAACGGAAGGGTGTTGATAGGTCGACTCGTGATCCTGAAGATTTGGGTATAAAGTGGCCCTCATGATGTCCGCGATCTCCGGATGCATCCTCCTCTGGAGGTTTAGTTGAGATGTCGGCAGAGGAAGAACACCTGGTGCTGAAGGGAACATCATCCTCTCGAAGAGCGACTCATCTAGTCGATACGGGGCTCCAGCAGTAGTCTCAAGAGACAAAGTTGGCTGACTGATCTGAGGCCTCAGTTGTAGGGGGTCTCCGATGAATATAGCATGCATGACCGAAGGAAACAATGTACACAATGTCTGAGCTTCCATGACTTCGCCCGCCTCTTCGCATATTACTATCTCCAAGTCGATTTGCCTTAACATGGACCAGTCTCTTGCACACGCTGTGGTTGTCAACCCAATCACTTCTTGTTGTCCCAAACACCTCGCGTCAATCTCTTCCTGTATCTTCTTCCTCTCGCTGACAGCTACCAGATGTCGACGATGAATCTCTGCCGTCTGATCGACGATTGCCCACGGGCAGATCTCGTCTTTCCACTTCTTTTGAAGAAGTTCTCGCTCCTCTAAGGACAAGCTCCAAACATCTCGCCCAGAAGTGACGTCGATATCGAACTTCGCGCGCTCCACGTTTTGAGCAATGGTTGCCAGGACTCGTTCTCGCGTCTTCAACGTATCAAGTTCTCGTGGCAACTGACTATCTCCAAGCATCGTATCAAAACATACTAATAGCTGCTCAACGTCGTTTATGTCGCCTCCTCGGCACCAGTATTCATAGGCGAATCCTCCAGCTTTGCGTGCTAGTCGGATGTCCGATAAAAGCTGGTCACTGACCGTTTCAAGTCCGGAAAAGCGTTGGAATATTGATTTGTAATTTGCCTGTAAGTGCCCTCGAATTGCGAGCCAGCTCATAGACAGATTATTCATTGATTCGCAGAAGCTATTTCCTTCCTTCGCGAGACTATCGACTTTCAAATAACCATGGCTCATTTTTGAACGTTCGAACTGAGTTAGTTTCATCTTTCGGGATAACTCACGGACCAGATATGGGGCCGTCCAGTCCTCTTTACTTCCTCGACCCAGCCGAGCTATCTTGGTCACGCCATCATTCAACAGGTCATGGAGGTACGCATCGAGAGCATGGTTCGTCTGAGTTACGCAGAGGATGGGTTTGGGAGAAATCCGGCGAGATGCTAACAAGACCTTGGCTAACGAGACTCCGAGATATGTTTTGCCGGTACCTGGTGGACCCTGAGTGAATGCTAGACCACGGCAAAGGTTCTCGCAGAGTGCAGTGGATTGACCGCCATCTAGAGTCGTTCTCACCCCCAGGGTCTTGATGAAAGCTTCTTGCTGCTCTCTATCGGATAGAAGAGTACTCGGCTTCAAACTGAGTCCCGAAGTGGCGTTGGTCTGGTCTTTCCCATGCAGTACATCCAGCGAAAATGCGAAGTCCTCTGAGGCAGCATAGGTAGGTAATGCTATGGTCGGGCTAGATCCTGCGACGGTATGCGCGATAGAAGAGAGAAAAGCGATCTCATCGCCTTCACTGGAAAGAATTTGGAGTTGCTTCAGGATGGGCAGGAATCCAGCCAGCAACACCCCTGGAAACTCGACAAGGACAAATTTTTCTGAAAGCAGACCTTTCATATTGTAAAGTATTCTCCGAACTCCATCAATGTCACCTTTATCGGCGAAAGAAAGGAGAACGGAAGCTTTTAGAGTCAGGAAACTTTCAAGTGGATAGGGAAGGAAACACATACCTCGAGAATGATCGCCTGTCAGCGGCTTCATGGCATCGGTACTCTGGCAGAGATCCACAATCATGAAGGTCGTTGATAGCGTTCCGGAAGCCTCGTCCCACCCAACCAACGCTACTAACATCCCACTCTCCAGACGTCCAGACGAGATGATACGTCTACTACGCAGAGCTTCGGGACAGGAAAAGCTGGCACGGATATGGATGCCTTGATTCTCCTGGAACCTAGCGCTTTCGAAGCCGATGTCGCGGTATAGATGGTATTGGTAACCTTGTGGAGTTTGGACTCGATCGTCATAGTCAGGGGCTCGAGGTTTGGAGGCGCATGCCACCAACGATTGGCAGGCATGGTAACATGCATCGATGATGACCTCTGTATTGTCGTACCTTAACTGTCTAAAATTGATATCCATCAATCGTTGTTGGCCAGGTGCCAAGTGATGCATCGTGTTATCGTCCTTTCTCGGCATATATGGTAGTTTCCTGCATAAAATTTCGTCGGTCGTAGGTAGGATCTGTATATCGCGGATATCAATATGATCGTTATCGTGTCTTACACCATGGCTGGATAGATTTCCAGGACCGTTGACGTCGAAAACACACTTATCCAATGGCAAAAGTCGAGGACCCTGAAGCAGGTAGTTTGTAGGACCAGCTAGACAACCTGAACCCTGTACTTCTTGATGGTCTGCTTCTGCGACGGCGCAGATCTCGTGGACTTTGAGGCACTTCTCTCCGCGACGACAAAACCCACCGAGATAATCGGAGCACAATGCCGAAGCCGGAAGCTTTTGAAGTGAGGACGCCGGAAGGCACCCCGCCCGAATGTTCGTCATGTTCAGCTTACTAGAAAACCAGGAAAACATAGCCAGATTAGCTTTCCTCAGCACGAGATGGGGATTGACTCCGGTCGAATATCATAGAATGCTTACCTCTGCCCTGGTAGACGCCCGCGTCCAACCACGTCTGAACACAACGAGATCGACGATGACAGCAATGTCTTAGCAGGCATAGTCGTAACAGGAGTGAAAGGTAGTGTGAGATACTGGCAAAGGCTTACACAGCGCGTCTCGGCTGGTCAGCCGCGTTTGACGAGGTATTTGTTAATCTTCGTGCAACATCCAAGTATGTAGATGATACGAAGTTGGTAAGAAAAAGTTTGCAATCTTGGAGGTTTAAGTAGCCCTTGGAATGTGTTGTCCACTAGCTCAACAACTACCTTATGACACACCAATGTTGGAGTCGGATGAATGAGAATGAGTCATGTGGATGCACTCAGATTTCCCAGCCACGCTGCTAATTCCTTGCCTAAGGTACCTTAGTGGTTGAGGTTTTCTTTGTCTAGATATACGCGCTAAGCCTGCCGAGCAACAATAGCAGCAGCGACAATTGTACTTGAGTCCTAGGTATGAAGCTTGGTATTCACATGCCCGAGCCAATCATTGCTAACTGCACCAACGCGTGAATGCCTCGAGCAGGAAGTGAACCGTCTTTCAATACTTGGGTTAATAAGGTACCTACGGACACTGAGGACTTGTTTGACACGGCTCCAAGACCTCAAGAGCTTGACCTGAAATATCGCATATTCTGCCATTGACAGTGCCGAAATGCCATATAAGACGTTGCTAGTGTAACTTCCCACTTTACCTTGCTTGATTGTCGATTCTTACTTACACTGCAACTGTGTTCATTGCTCGGTCGCTAGTTCCGGGCTAAAGAGAAGAATTCTTAAGGTAGAGTGTTGAGGGTTAACTTAGTGTGGACGTTCACGGTTATTGGGCAAAGACGGGATAGGAGCATCGCAAGTCTTGGCGGCGAGGACGAATTGAAGAGTTGAGGGTCATTTTTTTGGCAATCTTCAAGAGCTGTCCCATCGTAAGGACACGAGGCGATATCATTTCTGAAATTGAGTGTGGTGCATTGAGTACTTACGAATGATCAATCGTAGTGCCTTTCGTGGAGGGGTTTCTAAGGTTTTCTAGAAGTTTGACCATAGTATGAACCTATTAGAATAATCCGAGGTAAATGCAAAGGCGTGTCTAGTGCGAATATTGCTGAAGAATTAATCCCATTATCTCGAGAGTTTGAAGGCAAAAATCTAGATAAAGAGCCATGAAATATTGTAGCAAGTACCTTCTCTAGGCCCGCGGCCCATTCCCACAACTAACTATGCATGCAAGGTTAATGTCCGAAGATTGGTCGCAAAAGCCCGAAGATGGTAGGAGGTATGGTGTAACCATTTGAATCGTCTTCGAGCACGTTGGTCTTCCAAGAGTACTCGTACGCGCTAACGAGCCTCGCCATTTTCCTGTGATTAAATTGTTAACAGTTGCCAGACGTATCGACCCTGTACATTGGATACGTACCTGAGAAGCGAAAGGCCTTTTCGCTTCTTTATTCGTTGATCATCCCACAGCCTTGGATCCCACAGGAGCCGCCTTTTTGGCACCTCTCTTGGCTTTTGGGGCTGCTACGATAATTCCGCTTCCAGGAGAGTCGATGTCTAGATCGGCGCCGACGGTATCCATTGACCGGTTCTTTATTGTAACGGAATCTTCGACTTTTTTCTTCTGTTTTGCAGCTGACTTCGATCCCTTGCCGTCTGCAATAACCTCGCTATCCTGAGCCTTGACATTCTTCGCAGCCTTGACTTTCTTGGATGCCTTTTTGGTTTCGTAAGCCTCTGCTTCGTCCTCACGATCGAATGTTGATGGTGCAGCTGCTCTTTTGCGGCTTCGTCGAGGCTTTGAGGCTTCTTCTTGGATCTCTGCCCCAACACCTTCGTCACTGTCTTCGGCTTTGATCTCCTTGGGCTTGGCAGTCTTTTTCGTACGGGCTGTTCCTTTTCGTGGAGGCTCAGGGACGGTATCGTGATCGCTATTTTCTTCTTTCACCTCGAACTCCTCAGCCTCCGCTTGGGCTTTGGCTCTTCTGGTTCGACCCCTCTTCATTGTTTGTGCCTCTGGCTCAGAGTCGCTAAGAGCGTCATCACCTTTGGTCTTCTTCCCTTTGGAGGATGTTTTCTTAGCCTTCTTCGCCGAGGGTTCATTAATATCAGCCGCATCATCGTTCTCTTCGAACTTCGCACGGCCACGTTTCTTTTTCGAAGGCTTGCTAGGACTAGGAGTAGCATCTTCGTTCCCCAACTATTAGAGAATGAGCACAGCAAACACTGAAAGCAGTAATACATGATCTACAACCGGAGCGAGAATCAAGCTACTCACATCTTCCATCTGGGGCTTTGTTTTCTTCTTTGGGGAACGAAACCCAGTCTTGCCCGGACGGTTTTGCTCGAGATCCTGCGCAGATCAGTGGTCATCCATTTAAGTGCATTACCACTGCACTCACCCCTTTCCAATCCGAATCATCAACATGCCCGTCGGCGAGGGCCCTCCTTACCTTGTCTTGGCTTTCAGTGTCGAGTTCTTCATAGCCGTCAAGTAAATCAAGGTCATTCTCTATAGTCTCCTTTAGATTCGCAATCTGCTTCGGCGTAACACAACCCCTGATATGTTTTTAGCTAGATAGTTCATAGTACAAAATATAAGCTTCACGCACCAGTGTTTGTATTGCCAAGATTGATTCTCCTTGATGGTGACCAGAGAACACCATCGTAATTCTCCTTTACCGATCTTTACCTGTTTTTTTTGACATTCAGCGTTCTTGCAGAGGGCTCGTGCGCTTTTGGATAGCTCTAGTGAATGTAAGTAAGCCTACGTCAGACCTCAGGGAAAAATGGCAGATATCGGTAAAAAAGATAAGTTGTGCGTTTGTATCGGATGGTATCGGCGTATATTAGTCTTGCGGCTCGATATAGGCTCTATATCGAGCCGCAAGTCCTGAGACAAGGACATAACTTACCCAAGCGATAGACTGCCATCCTGGATCCCTAGAGTTATGGGCTTGATGTCAAAAAAAGTCAGGACCTTTTCTTAAAGTAAGTACAAATTGAGCCGGTACCAATCATAAGGGTTAGGAAATAGAACCTTCTGGTACATGTGGGAGAGTCCCTAGTGCCTCCGAGAGTGTTCAGGAACGCAGTCGTCGCCTTTTACACAGACGCGATAAGCGCTTCAAGATGACTTCATCTCTCCTTAGCGTGCTTTGTGGAAGAGGCGTATTAGGACATTGACAATTGTTTTACTTTAGAGTAGATTTTCCCACGCAAAAGCTGTCTTCTTGGGGCTCATGGAATAGCTATGGTTAGCTTGTATGAAACTCCTCCGACTCTTCCTTTACGACTATAGAATACACTAGTCTCTCGATGCCAGGACAAATGTTAACTTTCTCTCTGGCAACATTGTATGCGTTCATTGTATACAGCAACGTGCTGATGCGATGTTTAGGTAATGCCCTGAATTATAAGATGAAAATTTCCACTTTACGGAGTCTCGCCCCAGTCCTAGATACTGGCAGATCGCAAGTATTGATACCTGTCTTTCTAGCTTCAACGGCCACCAAACACATTACTTGTGGATGCCCAAAACAACGGACTAGGCGAATTAGAAACTACGCCTCCGTAGCCCCAGATCAGCCTTTACCCGAAAATGACATTCTCCCAGACCAAGCTGAGCCAGATTACACGTCAATCCTGACTTCATCTCCACATCGCCGAAACCCGAAAGCCTGGGCTGATCTTCTTGAGCAATACCTACCTCATAAGCTCCGGCTCGATGCTAACACACTTACGACACGAATTCTCGACGATGACGGTCTACGGTCTATCCGGAGACTCCCTCGTCTTCTGTTTAATGCGCGGACGACTCAACCTCTAAAATTAGACTTACTCAGTTACGTTGGGGTAGTTCAAGGCAGGTGGGAAGCCGTGTTATGGCTTGTGAAAGCTATGTTAGATCAATGTGTTAGTTCGAACACTCCACTGGACTGGGACGCGGTAAGCAGTATGCATGACACCCCGTGGTCCACACATGGGGAAAGCTTGAAAGATCTCACATCTCACCCAATCTGGGCTGAAAAAAGCACTTTGCATCCAGATCCAGGTGCTACCCTTAGCGAAGCAACGGATTCAAACCCGCCTGAGCAATGGGGGCTAATCGAGTACATGAAACGGAACGGCATTGGACAGATATGGCAGAGCATCGGTTGTATGGTATTACAAGCGGCTGACCTTCCAAAACAGGATGAGCCTTTCAAACTCATCATGTTCAACGTTTACCGAATACTAGCCCATCTGCATCATATCAACGCACTCCCCGAAACGATTTATAACTATGCGTCAGCTCAAGATCCATCCGTACTTCAAAAGCCTCCTACATTGAATCTGTTATCCTCGCATATCATGACAATCTTATCAGACACTGCATGGAAAGTCCACGAGAAAGAAGGAAGCTTGAACCCATTTCCACTAACAGCCAATCAAGCAAGCAGTGGCTACGATTCTCCTGCGGCCAGCTTGCAGCCAAGAATACGCGAGCTCGGGCCAGAGGTTTGGTTGGATCTTGTCCTTTGGTCCTGTGTGGAATGTGGCTGGATCACTGAAGGGGCTTGGCTGGTGGGCGAAATGATGAGACGCAAGGGCGAACAAAGATGGTCGGCTGTGAATTGGCATGCCCTAAGTAAGCCATCGGTCAAGAGTGATGCTTGGTCTCGTGTCAAATCCGAAATAGCAAGATCTCGCATGAACCAAATCGCCCGTGGGATTAGCATAGCGGGTCGCCTTGGAGACCCAGCCATCTTGGAAACGGTTCCTCGTACTGTGAGTAGCGAGGTTATCGTAGCACTCGTTGATGGTTTAGTTAACACGACGAGGAGGACCACAAACGTATATGGCAATAGTCCTACTGATGTTCAACGGTATTTGAACGCATGTAAGAATCTACTCGAACGTAAGCACTTCGCTCTTGACACCAACGCTTGGAACGGCATTATTCTTCGCTTGGTAGAATCAGGAGGGTTCTTTCCTGAGGCCGAGCCCAGGGTTCTGGAATACATCATCAACTTGACACCTTCATATCTTAAGGAATCGGAAGCCTCAAAGGTAGACGAATCCCCCAGCTCTTCAGCCCGAGCTTATGCTGCTGACCAAACTACTGCCAACTTGGGCTTGCTATACCGAAATCTGCATGCCTTTTCAGAACAAGGTGATTTGCAAGGGGCCCTCCGGACGTTTAAAAAGCTACAAGCCTTGGTCGATGCGAATCGCAATAGGGCTATACAAGAGTTGGCGCTAAATCTGGGTGACCATAAGTTGGTTGAGGCAAGCACAGATTCGCCTATGGATGATTTAGACCCTGTCCCTGGTGTTCATCCTAGCATACCGACCAATGTCCTAGCTACTTTTCTTGACCTCGTTACAGAAGCAAAAGCTTTTGACTTTGGGAAATGGCTGTTATACAGTGATGAGGTTGATGGCCCTACTATTCCTCCTGAAAGGTACTCTGATGAAAATATTCAACCAGCTCTTCTTCGTTTCGCTACTGCTACAGCAGACGCAAGCCTGTTAAACAAGATAACCAAGACACTTGAGGCGCCGCTTCCAGAGAACATCCTGCGGGCCCTAATGCGTTGCCAGATCGCGCTTCGCAAATGGGATGCTGTAGGAGATCTCCTAGTGTATTTCCAAGAGGAAGAAGGAATGAAATGGAACGCTGTGGACGTCATGATTCTCGCAAGAGCAGTCCTGCACT
>JAABVA010003466.1_pt1 | contig 14984 bp, 8 predicted proteins | sample 5560331 | NCBI WGS metagenome assembly JAABVA01 (sample SAMN12812661, study PRJNA571458) | rock metagenome | isolation source: Antarctica rocks | place: Antarctica: Victoria Land, Mt New Zealand sud | collected 2016-01-07 | reverse complement strand
CGTAACTTATTCAGTAATATATCTTGCGACCATGTAATTTATCCCTATATGGCTAGTTAAGGTGTAATTTATTATGACTAATATATCAATAAGCTTTCACATTTTTGAGCTCTAGCCCTGACCTTACTCATAATGACTAGCTTAGGGTTCTTGAGTTTAATCTGCACAGATATGAGTAGAATTGATCTGTGCATGAATTCAATCTGACTCAATCTGGACCCTAGTGCAGGTTCAGGTTAGGTGCACTTTTTTCTGACTTAACTTAACTCTATACTTAGCCTAGAATTTGCTTTACTCTCTATTATATATATACAAAGTAAGTCAGAGATCACTCTTTTAAAAATATATAAAAACTTACAGATTTAAATCTCTGAGTTTATTATAGACACACTTAGTGAGAATACATAAATGAATGATGACATAGTTATGTCATATAATAATAAAATCAAGATATATAGACTTTAACATTGTTGATTTGCTTATCTTGATGCAGCTAAGTTTTATGACCTTTACAAGATTATCATTTTGAGCAAGTCAATTCTCATTATTAAAAACAATATCAATGTGTATAAGATCTATGCTTTAACTAAGTTCATGAATCAGTAAGAACACAATATAAATAAAAGAAAAGTCAACATTCTTATTTTAATCTTTATGAACATATATAAATCTCTGTCTTTGTCATTCATTAACTATCAATACTTTCTGAAAATTGTAGATAATTACTTATAGAAAATATAAACAATATCATTAAAGTGATAAGACAATGCTCTGCAGAAACTATGAAAATGATAATTAAAGATTAAACTTCAGTTTGATATAAAGATTCTTACTGTATAAAGCAACAATGCAACAGAGCTGAGATCTATTTTTAATGAGTAATGTATATTTTTTAATATTATATCACAGTATACAGTGTTTTACATATTGATTTAAAATGATGTAATTAAAAGAGCAATCAGAATCAGTGAAAACTTAATATATATAATGATTAAGAAGACTGAACTTTCAATAAAGTTTTAAGTAGAGACTGTATAGATTAATGTTTATCTTTATAATTGTATAGTAACTGATTTCTTAATTAATGACAAACAAGTCATTTCAGAGAAAGTATTCATTGAGGTAAAATCATTTATTGATTATGTATATATATAAGAATGTAAATGCTACTTCTATGTTGACTTAAAGTCTCTGTCTGAGAACAGACAGAATAAGTTTATGAATTAAGAATAAGTAAAAGTATTCATAAATTATAATGAAAAAATCACAAAGCAGTATCTGCTTTGAGCATCAGATCTTAAGTAAATTATTAAGAGTTATGCTGTTAAGTTTGTTGAAAATGAGAAAGAAAACAGTGTTGATGTAAAACTTTATAAACAAATATTGAACATTCTTTTAGAATGAAAATCTGTTGAATGATTAAATAAGACTGAAACTGTGACTGCTTCACTGAAACAGTTTCTGAAATCTGATATGTAAATTTACAGATTTAAATCTGTAAATCTTCATTTTATTGTCATGCTGTCAGAGAAAGAGATCACAGACAATTCATTGTTAAAGTTAACTGCAGTTAACTTTAATTACAATGCATTAAAGCTTTTCTCTTATATTGAGATTTCTGTTAACAAGATTAGTCATTTAGATGTAAATGTCTTAATTAAGAAAGTCAAGACATTTTTGTGTATTGAGATATTAAAGAGAAAATGAAAGAACAATGACATTAATTTTAATAAGTTTATAATAAAGATCTTAAGAATCATGCTGACATTGACTGCATTTACAGTCAATAAACAAAGTAATAAGCACTCAATAAGAATTGACATCTCAACTTCTTTGATATATGTTGAAGTAGTGAGAGATTTAATCTGAGAAGAGATGTAAAAGAATGTCATTAATGCAGAGCTGACAGCATTTGCAGTAAATGATATTTGAGAAGAGACTGTTTTGTTAAGAGAGATCAACATTGTAATCAGTAAATAAATATTTAAATTTAAGCTGTATATTGATGATTTTCTTAATAAATTGAAGACAAAAATAGTGACAAGAAAGTTCTTACAGATGTATAACATTGATTATAAAGATATCTTTACATTAATTATGAAATTTAATATTCTTTGTGTCTTTCTGATTCTAGTTACACTTAAAGATCTAGAGTGTCATCAGATAAATGTCAACAATATCTTTACTGAGTCATTTTTAAAGAAAACAATCTACATAACATCATTTTTCAGAGTTACAACTATCTCTAACTGTATACTATGCATTCTGTGCAGTTTATATGATCTGAAGTAAGCTGTCAAAGATTAACATAAATGATGTGTCACTGAGCTTCTTTAATTAAATTTTCATTAAAGCAATGTAAATTCATATCTTCTAATTTACACTGTCAAAAGCATCATGCTACTTCTCTATATAAATAATATCATTATAATCTCATCAAATCTCTTAAATGTTCTCTGATTCAAAGAGTCTCTTAAAAGCTTATTTAAGATTAAGAACTTAAGAAAGACACAGAAAATTCTTAATATTTGAATAATTTGTAATTGCAAAAAAAGAACACTGCACATAAATTAGACACACTATATTAATAAGATGCTCAGAGATCTTTATATATGAAGTAATAAGCATTAATACATTGAGGTCTTACTGAATAAATATGACTTTCTTTGCTCAGCTAATTTTAATAATCAGTGCATAGATCAAAGAAAATATCAGTAAATCATTGAAAGTCTTATGTATACTGCAATTTACATACACTTAGACATCTTCTTTATCTTAAAATGACTGAGTCAGTATCTCAATGACTCTGCAGAACATTATAAGTATGCATTTAAGAGATTGCTGCAATATATATGATTAATTATTAATTTTAAGATCATATATAAACTCAATGAAAGTCAAGATCTGCTTAAATACTCTGACTCTGACTATATGTCAAACAAATTAGACAGAAGATTTATTTTAAATTATGTCTATCTGCTTAAGAAAGAATCTGTATTATGAATCAGTTAAAAGCAGAAGTTAGTGACAACATTAATTATTGAGATTAAATATATAATCATATCAATATGTGCAAAGATTGAAGTCTGACTCACTTAGATATTAAGAAACATGAGATTAGATAAGTATCTTGAAGTTAATTCACATTGTGTGAACATTTAAAAGAATGAGATTCATAGAAAAAATACATTTCTTTAGTTTAAGAGAAATAATCAGACTGCTTTAACACTGATTAAAAATGCTTATGTGCATAAGTGATCAAAACACATCAACATCATTTATTATTACATTTAAGATCTGCACAAAAGAAATCAGATTCAGATAAACTTTGTATTTAGTTAAGATATAATAGCTGATAAACTGATTAAGTTCTTGTTAAGATAGATGTTTAAGCACTTTGTGTGTTAATTAAGACTTGACAACAGTGAGAATCAATAAATATGAATGCATTAAGTAAAAATGTTAAGAAGTGTAATGTTCTATCTGCTTTCTTAACTTCTTTAATCTTAACATAAAAGACTGACAGAGTCTTCTTCTATCTTAAATGACAGAGTTTCTGTCATCAATTTAACTATATTTAAGTTGACTGCAGTCAATGTTGATGCATTAGATTCACTAGATAGACAGATAGCACAAGTACTTATTATTCTTTCAATAGACTTAAAAGAAACTCAATCTTTAGATTAGCTGTTGCAGTTTCTCAACAACTAGTTTACATCTACAAGAAAAAGTCTTATATCACTTGTAAAACATTTTAAGATTATTTATGAACTTCTATGAGCTTTGTTTAGATCAAATATGCTTCTTTACATTACATACTTTGACTTTGAACAATCTAGATGTCTTATATTTGACTTAGATAAAGAGAAATGAATGTCTTTAAAAGAAAAGCAGTTTAAGCTTCAGTGTCACTACTTCAATTACAATGACAAGTCATTCAGCAAAGTAACAACTTTTCTCTATATTCTGCACTTCTATGAAGTTAAGAAAATCACTTCTCTTAACATTTTTTTTCTTCAGTATCACAAATTGAAAACTGAGATTACATAAAATCTTATTGAATGAGATCAGAGATTCATCACATTGATGAAAAGTCATTATTGCAATTATAAAGATCTAGCATATATTCAGCAGACAGTCAACTCTTTTTAATTTATTGTAAAGAGCTAAATTATAATTAATGCAGTCTCATTTAAAGAGATCAACTCAAACTATAACAGTCAATGTGTCACTAAGAAGTCTTTCAACATCATTGTATACATCTTTACTGATCAGAAATTCAACATAAAACAGAATTAGAAAAGAGTCAGCAGTAAGGTTTTGATGTTATTTAAGATAAGAGATAAAGAGTTACTACTTTACAGTTTAATTATGTTGAGTTTCAGTCTCAGTAAAAGATTATGAAATTAGAAATTCTCAATTTTCTTTTCACTTCTTTTTATGATTCTTCAATACATACATCATACTGACAATGACCACAACATAGCTGAGTTTGTAATTGTCAACATCACAGATATTATGTGAAATTCTTTGTCTTTCAAATCTCTTGTGATTTCACAACACAACAAAGAGATCCTGCTAGCACTCATACAAAGTCATATGATCAGTTTCAAAGAGTCATCATTTGATAACTTTATAAAGAGAAAAGAAAAGAATCTTGTTATTTTTCTGCAGTATGTTTTTTAATGTTCACACTGTGAATCTAAACATAACTTATCTTCTCTAGTGATAAATCTGAGGTCAGAAAGACACTAACTGCAAAGAAAATTGCTAAATTTCAGAAAAGATCTCTTTATAATGTTTGTCAATTCAGCAGAAAGCATGCATTACTCTTCTTACTTTGAGCAGATTTGCATCAAAGACCTAAAGATGAATGCTTAGCTGCTAAAGAAGTGATTCTTTAAGATTCTTAGTCTTATTTATTAATGAAATGCAATACTTCTTCTTGATGAGGCAGATATCTTCTTAAAGTGTTGTTCACATCATAAGCTCAAATAGAGTGACCATTGAGTCAGGTCAGGCTCAGATTTTAGAATTTAACTTAACTCATTAAGCTCTACTTTGCAACTCAATCTGACTCTGTGCAGAGTCAGGTTTCAGACAAAGTTGAGTTAAATTATTCTTGACAACTTAAACTAAATTAAAATTAGTTAGCTTCTGTTATTAAGCAGCTTTATATTGACAGCAGCTATTATTGCAACATTTTCAATTAACATTGTGCACAATTCTTCTTGTTTGACTACATGTCTGCTTTATGAGCATTATATGTAAGTATTATTAACTTAATTATCAGATCACTCATTCTTTACAGAGCAAAAATACATTAACTAGTACACTTTATCTTTTTAATAAGTCTGCAATGTATAAAAGATTGCTTTCATCTTTTGCAATTTCTTTAATATTATTAGATTTTCTTTCTTATGTAGCTCAGCAACTATATCATAAATAAGTCATGAAAGAGACTCTTAATATACAAGAACTTATATTTTCAAAAAATGTACAAAGATATGTCTTACTTGTCTTCTGCAAATCTGTAATGATTAACTAATTTCACTTTAAGCTGTCATTATACTGATCAGAAATCTCTTCAATCAGTAGTAAAAAGAATTTTAAATTTAAAATAAAAGAATGCAATTTCTGTCAATACTGTTGCTGCTGCATTGTATGAACTGATCAGAGATTATTAAAATTGAGTGTTTTAATTTAATTTAATGATGTAATTATGTAACTTACTTAACTCTTTTTGTGCAGAAACTAATTTAAAAAAAAAGAATTGTTAATGATTTAATCTTCTTCTTTAAAGATGTCATGCTTGACAGTTTGTTCTTTATTTTCATTTTATAAGCTTAATTCTGTCTTATACATCTTTATCTATAATTCATATTCTGTTCTCTTTAATAAATCTTGTGTTGTCAGATTCACAAGCTTTAAAATCTGCTTAATATTTCTTTGTAACTTTAACTTTCATTGTGACTCTATTATGCTATACAACATAATTTTAATGTCAGTTTCTTTACTGTGAGAAGATCTATACTTAGTAAAAGAATTGCAACTAACATAATTGAGATATTATACTTTATAAATTATATTTATTGCTTTAAATTTCTTAGATAGTAGCTTAAGAAGAAATGATCATAAATTAATAAATCTAAATAATTGTACAGCTTAATTTAAATTGATCTTAGTTATCTACAAATTCATTGATAACAAAAATACAGCATTTATGTAAATAAATAATAATATAAAGACTTAACAAATTCATTTATCTTTAATATAACACTTTCTACATTTTCTTTCTACAAAACATCTTACTTTTTGCATTAAGCTTTCTACATTTTCTTTCTGCATCATGTAAGTAAAGTAAGTAATGAAGAGATATGATGCTGACTTTCATTTTAGAAATACATCATTAAAACAAAGAAAAATAAGTACAAAAATTATCTTCATCAATGTAATAAAAGCATCAGACTTCACATTTTTCATTACTGAACTGAATTAACTCATTAACATAGCAAAAACATCAAACTTTACATTTTTCATCACTGAATGAGATTAATTCATCAGTAAAAGAACACATTCTATTAATACATCAGACTTTTCATTTCAATTTGAGAAGAAGAGAAAGAAAAAGATTAATGAAATTAATTTATTTATTTTAGACATTGCTGCACATCTGAAGAAAGAAGACTTTGCTGATTAACAAAAAAGAATAAAAACATTCATTAACTACTCTGAATTCACACTCAATGCTGCACTGTCTCAAAGTACTTCAGCTGCTTCTTTTACTTCTTCTGACTCAAAATTTAGTACATAACTTCACTTATTATAATGCTTAATTATAATGCACTAAATGTGTATTAAATCAGAGACTAAATCATATTTAAGAATTTAAAAGCTCTTTATTTATTTTCTTATTGAGTTCTTTACATTTTAATATCTGTGAACCCACAAGCCTCTTATCTATAAGAGGCTGATGAGTAAGATATACAGCAATGTAAGACACTACATTATGATAGCTATTCAATGAAGTTCTGATGTTAAGGTCTTGTATTGATAAAGACTAACAACTAAGAAACTTAAAAGATTTGCATGTGAAGGCTGTCTATATAGTACTTTGCTTATCAATTGTTGCATAAGAAGTTCAGCTATGATTTGATATGAGCACATAGTGATATCATAACAATTGTCTCTTCTTCTATGCACTAATTCTTCAGTGCATTGACATATCACTGACATTATAGATATGCTGTGATTGTGTGAAATCAGGTCAGCAAGATGTAAATGATGATTTACTTAACTTCTTACATATTTCACTCATTGCCTATCTTAGCTAGACTGATGATCTTGTACAATACTTCAAGTTTGCTACATTCAGATAGGTGATGATTCAGCTTTGTTCAATGATGAATAACACACAAAACATAAGTGAGATTAACTTTTCTTTATTCTTGAATCAGTTAGATTGATGATCTCTTTGTTTGATTACAACATATAAGAAACTCTTTCTCACACACAACTTGCACTCATTTCTTCTTCAACATCTTAATATATCAAAATCATAGCAACTTCATATCTCTGATTGGTGCTTCTCTCTTGTAACACCTTGTAAACAGCACAATAGCAACAGTGCAACAACAGTGACATCATGATCATCAAGAAGAATAAAAGAGATGTTTTTCTTACTGTGTCTTTCATTAAGAATTCAGCAAGATTATTAGCAGTTTTCATACATATAGCATTTAAGACATCAACACATTCTAACAATGTTGCAGTCTAAGAGATGCACTCATACAAGTACAAAGAAATGCAATAATAAATCTTTGAATTTTCATTGCTTTCATCATCAGACACTGTTCATCAACACAGTCTTAAACACTGATGAGTTAACAAACTCATCAGAGTCAGTTCTGAAGGCTAAGTCTGTAAGAGCTAAGTCAGTAAAGAATGTAATGAACATCATAAGTAACATTGTTGACATACTTGCTTCACTGAAATGAAACACAGAAACAAAACAAGGCAAAGATGAATACTATGCATAAAAAATGTAAACATCTTAAGACAAATCTGTCAACAAAATGTCTGCACAACAATGATGAGATGCACACTCTGAATAGCATTGTTGCATAGAAAAGACAGCAACAGAGATTCTGCTGCTGCATGTAGATGCAGTTGTATTTATTCAATCTTTTCAACAATGAAATGCTGTCTTTTCACACCCCATTCTTGCTTTCTCAAGCTGCAGATGAGTCATTGTTGATGAATTTAATTGAAAATGCTTATTCAGTAATCATTGCTGCATCATTAATATCACAGAACATCATCTCTGCAATGTAATTGATTTGTCAGAAATCTATTACTCAGAAGAGTGCTGAGCTCAAGACTGCAATCAGTAAACATCTCTCTGCTCTGCATTACACATCACATTTTTCTTTCACAGTAGCATCATCACACACATTGCACCTCAATTCTGTTTTTGCCCTAACTCTCAGAGATGTCATCACTTCATAACATTGTATTCTTAATGATTTCTTTATCTTCTTATTTGCTCACACTGACACTACCTCAATGTCACATCATAATTGTTACATCAACAACAAGTTAAATTCTTTCTGTTGTCTCTGCTGTTCAAAACATATCAGCAACAACATTAATCAGTGTAACATTGTTGAGAATCAGAATTATAACTATTGCAAAGCACTTTAAAAGCTGTGCAACTCAGTTCAACAGAAAGTTTCTTGTCATCTTGTAATGCATTAACAGTAATAGATTTTCACATTCTTTAATTGCTGAGTTAACAACTTGCATGTGCTTATCAATTATGTTGTCACTATAACAGTCAATGATGTCTATCAATCTTGACTTCAGCATCATCTCAATCATATACAGACATTGTTTATTAAGCATGTCATCATCTACATTATTCATGTTGCTGAGCATCACAGCAGTCATCACAAGCCTGCAGAGATTCACAATCTGTTGTTGCTCATGATTTAAGAGCAGTGAGCAGTCACTGTGATGCAGACATTTATATTAAACATCTTTCACTTTATAATTTGTTTTCTTAATTTTCTTGTGCTTTGCTGTCATCATCATGTTGCTTACTTCACTTTAAGTGTGAACTTTTCTCTCTTCAGTTGAATAACAACATCTCAAAAAGCTCTTGTGACTCAACATTGCAGCTCAGTCACTTCAACAGCAATTACAACACTGATAAATAGTTACTGTTCTTGTCTTTCACTTCTGATAGCAATGCAGATGCAGAGATAGCAGAGTGATTTAATAGCATTTTACTGATGTATTAATTATATTTGGCTTCACTTCTTTTAGATAATACTATGTAGAATATTTTCAATAGAAGTTTTTAATTTCTTAAATCTCATTTATGCTTTCACTTTCTCTCTGTTCTTGCATTGTATTCTTATTGCAATACTTTTACACTTCTCATATTCTCTACTCAAAGTCACTCATTGTATTCTGTTAAATACTTTACTTACTTGACTTCATATTGTAACTGTTCTCTTCTTCATCTCTTGCTTAAGATATCTTTAATCTTGTATTCTTTCTCATCATTTATGAGGTTCAGAAAGAGCAGTTCTGGCAAAGAATTATTGTTTAAATGACATTTATGAAACTCTAAATATGAGACATAAAATACATTATGAATTCTGTAGTGAGTAGACAGAGTCAGTTGATATGCTTGTTTGTCAATAAGATTGACAATTCAAAAAGACTCAATGAATTTATGCAACAGTTTCTTGCTTAATCTGTGTTGCTTCAAGTTCTTGATGAACAATAGCATTAGATCATCAACATTGTAGCTTTTTGAACATGATTTTTGTCAAAGTACTTGACTTGTGCTTTTACAGTGACTTGCTATTACTTTATTATTGTGACACAGATTTTCTTCATTTGCTGTGCTTAATCTTTTGCTGCTGACACCTTCTCTTCATAGACATTGTCCTCAATGTGTTGAGCAATTCTTAAATGATAGCTCATTAATGTCTTAAATAATGTTTAACTGATCATTGCATGTTTTCTGTTTGCATACACAAACTCTGACATTAACAGAAAGAACACTCAGTTGTCTTGTTCTTTACAACAATAACAATGCAAATAATGTTCTAGGGTTTGGTTCTGCCTTTTAGTTTAATCATCAGTTTATGAATAAAAGACAGTGCTTAGTCTTCACTTTATTTGAAGTTAATAACAGAATTTAAATCAATATGTGCTGATGAAGATTGATTCTCAGTCTGAGACAATATTTCTGAGTTCTTCATAGTGACATATGATCTATTCAATATATATGTCAGCTAACTTGATTGCAGTGAGTTTTTTAGTGACAGGAATATATTGAGTCATCTTTGTGAGATGATTCATAATTATCAGTATGAAGTCATAAACATTAGTTTCTCATCTGCTAGACAGCAAGTCAGTGATCATATTCATTGTTATCTTCTCTTATGATTGAATAGATAGTGACAACAACTGTAATTTGTCATATGAGCAGTGTCTTAATACTTGAATCCTTAGACATACAGTACACAAAGCAACATATTTTTAAACATCATTCATCATGTTGATTCAGTAATACTTTTTAAACAACAAATTGATTGTTCTGTCTACTTCATAATGTTCTGCTAGAACATCATCATGATGTAGCTTTATAAGCTCATTCTTGATGACTTCATCAGATAATATGTATATCTTGCTTTTGTAACAAAGTAGTTCAGTAAAATCAAACATTCACAGACTGTCACTGATGTCTTAATAACTACAGTTACTCTGTGATTTCAAGTCTTATTACATCTTTGCTGTTAAAACATCAGTGTTCTGCAAGAGATGAACAAGTTCAAGAAAGAATGATTGTCTCTTGTTATGTATCATTTCATTGTCAGTCACTTTCTGAATCAACATACATGAAATGAACTGTTTGCAATCAGTAATTTCAGCAACAAAGTTAAGCAGCTCTTCTGCTATGTTGCACATAGATGAATTAGATGTATAGTCATTGTTCTTTGATTCATTTTTGAATGAAGACTTTCTAAATCTCTCATTGACTTGTTCTTAACAGTCATGATCTTCAGTCTGAGTGCTTAATTGATATTCTTTTAATAAAATAATCAGCATAATTTGCAGATCTAAGCTTCAAGCATTGATCTGACTAATTAGAGCAGTAATGCTTGATTTTAATTCTTAAGATAGTGTGATCAGCTTTTGTTGCAATGTTGACAGCAATCTGTTCATGTTCTTCTTGATTTTGTAGTCAGAGCATCTCAACAGTGCATTAGTGAGATTTGTCTTCTCTGATCAATGTGTAATTATGAAATCATAAGCAGTTAGTCTCATAACTCAGTGTGTTTGTCTTCTATTTAATGATTTCACATTCATAAATTCTTGTAGATTATTGTGATTCATGAGTACCTCAATGAGATAACAACTACTCTCAAGGTAGTGTTGTCAGTGTTTAAATGCCTTCATGATTGTCAACAATTCTTGATCATGAATTTCATAGTATGTTTTGATCAGGTTTAACTTTCTTGATTAGAAGGCAACAGAATGTCATTGAGCATTCATTTAAAGCTGTGAATAGATATTTGTCAGCTTAACTATTAAGACATTAATTTTAATCTGAGCTCTTAGCTTTAAGTTAAAGTGCATCAGAATAGATGTTTGTGTAAAGACATTGCAAAGCTTATAAAATGCTTGCACTGCTGTTTATGATTATTTAAAGACATCTATCTTCTTGTCATTCTTGCTGTCTTTTAACAGATCAGTTAAAGAAGCAGTGATGTTAGAATATCTCTGTATAAAGTGATGATAAAAGTTTGCAAATTCTAGAAATATTTGTATCTCATGATAGCTTCTAGATACTGGCCATTTCTTTATGATTTTGACTTGTTGTTGATTCATCAAAACATCAATAGTGAAGATGATGAACTTAAGAAATTTCATCTGTATAATATGAAAAGTGCACTTCTTTAGATTTGCATACAATTTAAACTGTTGAAGTCACTTCAGAATTTGTTTTACATGATTCTGATGTTCTTCTAGGAAACTGAAATAGATCAAGATATCATTTAGATATATTACACAAAAGACATCAATTAGCTCAGTCAACACTCAGTTAATATAGACTTGAAAAGTTACTGAGACATTAGTTAATCTAAATGACATAATCATGTACTTAAAATGACTGTAGCATATGTGAAATGCAGTCTTTCACTCATTGTCTTTCTTGATTCTGATGTGATGATAAGCATTCTTAAGATCTAGTTTGATGAACATCTTGACTTCACTTAAACAATCAAGTGTCTCACTAATCAGCAGCAGAGAGTGACAGTTCTTGACAGTAATCTTGTTGAGATCTTTGTAGTCAACATATAAATGTAAGCTTTCTTCATTTTTTAAAATAAACAGAACTGATGTTTCTACAGAGCTGATGAAATGTTGTATTTATCTCTTTGCTAAGACATCATTTAGATATTCTTTAAGCACTTGTAGCTCTGTTTCTGACAGATTGTAAAGTGAATCATAGAATGATTCATGTCTCTCTGTCTTTATGACATAATCATGATCTTGATGAGATGATAACTTGTCAACATTCTCTTCAGAGAACACATTCACATATTTATCATATTGTTGAGATAACATCAGTGTTTTGCTGACAACATGTACAGCAATTGTCAATGAATCTAATTTAGGCATCATCAACAATGCATAAACAGTGAGTTGATTTTAAATGTTGTTGACAAACACTTCAGACTCATCAATAGTCAGAGACATTTGTTCTATCTTATAGCATCATGTATACAAGTCACAATTAATATGAATACATTGCTGTTTCAGACCTAAAAGATCAAAGATGAGTTCAGATTCATTCTTATTTAAAATATAGAATAACTGCTCTTCAGTTTGCTCTTGTTCTTAACTGTTGATGAGTTTATGCTTTATTCAATATGTGTTATAGCAGTAAACATGTTGTTTTTTCAGAAGCTCTGATCTCAGAAGTTCTGCATCAACTTGTGTCAGTTAATGAGCAACAGCAAATCACTAAAACATTACATTGATCTTTGCTGCAGTGTTCAACAGTACACTGACAGAGATTCAATCAAATTTAATTTAGACTTAATCTTTCATTACAATGCTAGATTTCTTTATGATTTCTAATCTAATTTTTGTCACTAAAGCACAGTCAACAAGACTCTGTCTTTTTTTGTCTTGACTGCATTAATCTTAATGTAATTAAGATTTTTCAAAGAACTTCTGCAGTTCTTTGTGAAATGATCTGATCTCTCACAGTTATAGCAGCCATTCTTTTTAACATCAATCTCAAAACAGAGTTTGTCTATGTTATCATGATGACTTGATTTTGTAGTCTCAGAATTAAGACAATTGTTCTGCTGTGACTTTGCTGCCTGAGTGAAAGAATGTAAGCAGTGCTCATAGATTTTCTTGATGATGTGACTTTAAACTATGTAATTATCTACAGATCACTGATTAATCTCTAGTTTAGCAGTCAGAACTATTAGACTTTTTCTTGTCTTTAAGAAATCTTAATAGTTGATCAAAGTTGCTTGAATCTTCAGTTGAAATTTTATAAAGAAATAACTTATTCTCTGTTTCTCTGTGTAGCTTGAAAGCTAATCTTTCAGTATGTTAAGATATGTTGTAAAAGCTTAAACTGATTAAATAGATTTCTACATAACTTTCAAGTATTTCTGTACTGTGCTAAGTCTGCAGTTCACTGAATTCTCAACAAGATTGAGCAGAAACTCTAAAAAGAATATTCATGACTTATTATTCAGAAATTTGTTCTTATTGATGTGATGAAATCATGCATCTCAAGATTCTTCTGCTAAGAACTGCATGACAAAGAAAATTTTATTGTAATCATTAAAGAAGTTTTCAGAGGTCAAGTGAAATGCTGTCACAGCACTGTGTATAAACTCAGTATGTTTATAAATGAATTTCTCATTATATATGAACAAGTTCTTTAGCTGTTGTGTTCATTTTGCTGAAAGTGCATACACAACTTCAGATGCATATCACTTCATTAAACTTAAAGAGCTGATAAGAGTATAAGAAGATTCTGTATGCAGTTTTTTCTCAGATAAGACTTAAGAATCTTCATCTGTCAGAAGTTTATTGATCTCATTACACATATTAAATGCTTGCAGTTCACAATTGATTTTCATGAATCATTATCTTTTCTCATCATTGATCTGTCTGATTTCAGTTAAACAGATCTGTTCATTTAAACATCAATTCTTCTTCTCTGTGATCTAAATAGCAGCCTAAATCTCTGCAGATTTTCATTCTTCAGAAATTACTTAAATCTTAATACAGTCAGAGAATGATTCTGCTTCATTTTGCTGACTTCTAGTCTGCATATCACAATGTAATGAATTGTCACCCTTTAAAAAGATAAAGTTGTTAGAATTGTGAACTCACAAATCTCTTATCTATAAGAGGCTGATGAGTAAGATATGCAGCAATGTGAGACACTATGTTACAACAGCTATTCAATGAAGTTTCAATGTTAAAGTCTTGTATTGATAAAGATTAACAACTAAGAAACTCAAAAGATTTGTATGTGAAGACTGTCTATATAGTACTTTGCTTATCAATTGTTGTGTAAGGAGTTTAGCTATGATTTGATATGAGTGCATAGTGATATCATGACAATATTACTTAAAAATTAATTTCATTACATTCTTCAGTGATTAATGCATTCATAAATGCTGATATTGAAGAGACTTAAGAGCAGAATGATATGATAATGAATAGATTAAATATAAATCTTAAACATAATTCAGAATATAAGAAGCTTAAGATGAAGATTTAAAGAGTGAAATATGCAGTCAAAATAAGAAAGAAAATTGTTGCTAAAAGATATGCAGAGAATGAGCATGATGAGTATTAATAAATGATTATAGTGTTTTATATTAAACTTTAACTTTATTTATAATAATCTTTCTTACAAA
>JAABVA010003461.1_pt1 | contig 14998 bp, 10 predicted proteins | sample 5560331 | NCBI WGS metagenome assembly JAABVA01 (sample SAMN12812661, study PRJNA571458) | rock metagenome | isolation source: Antarctica rocks | place: Antarctica: Victoria Land, Mt New Zealand sud | collected 2016-01-07 | reverse complement strand
GGTTTCGTTGCTTTGTAGTTCGCGAGTCCGCAGTTGAATTGGAGGATTCGGGTGTCTAACATGGAGAGGATTCAGGTTGAGCCGTGTCTTCCTCCATGGGGTCTGTTGGCACTCCTTCCTGCATTGTCTATATTTTAAATAAGAATGAATCTAAACTCATCTTTGATCTCTTAGATCTAAAACAGCAATGCATTCATATTAATTGTGATTTGTGTACATAACATTATAAAATAAAACAAATATTTTTGACTATTGATGAGTCTGAAGTGTTTATCAACAACATTCAAAATTAATCTGCTGTTTATGCATTGTTGATGATGTCTAAATCAGACTCATCAACAACTGCTGTATATATTGTTGATAAAATGTCAACATTATCTCAATAATACAATAAGTACACAGATGTGTTCTCTGAAGAGAATGCTGACAAGTTATCATCTCATTAAGATTATAATTATGTCATAAAGACAAAGAGACATGAATTACTCTATAATTTACTCTACAATCTGTTGAAAATAAAGCTATAAATGCTTAAAAAATATTTAAATGATGTCTTAATGAAGAAATGAATACAACATTCTGTCAGCTCTGTAGAAATATTAGTTTTGTTTATTTTAAAAAATGAAGAGAGCTTATGTCTATGTGTTGATTATAGAGATCTCAACAAAATTATTATTAAGAATTGTTACTCTCTGTTACTGATTAGTGAGACACTTAATTGTTTAAGTAAAGTTAAGATGTTTATTAAACTAAATCTTAAGAATGCTTATTACTGCATTAGAATCAAGAAAAACAATGAGTGAAAGACTGTGTTTTGCATATACTACAGTCATTTTAAGTATATAATTATGTCATTTAAACTGATTAATGTCTCAGCAACTTTTCAAGTCTATATTAATTGAATGTTGACTGAGTTAATTGATATCTTTTATGTAATATATCTAAATAATATTCTGATCTATTTCAGTTCTTTAAAAGAACATTAAAGTCATGTAAAACAAATTCTGAAGTGACTTTAACAGTTTAAATTATATGCAAATCTAAAGAAGTGCACTTTTTATACTATACAGATGAAATTTCTTAAGTTCATTATCTTCATTATTGATGTTTTAATAAATCAACAACAGACCAAAATCATAAAGAAATGACTGATATTTAGAAGCTACTGTGAGATACAAATATTTCTAGAATTTACAAACTTTTATTGTCACTTTATACAGAGATATTTTAAGATTACTGTTTCTTTAACTGATCTGTTAAAAGGCAGCAAGAACAGCAAGAAGACAGATGCATTTAAGTGATTATAAATGATAATGTAAGTATTTTGCAAACTTTATAATGTCTTTATACAGATATTTATTCTGACACACTTTAACTCAGAGCTAAGAGCTTAAGTTGAAACTGATATCTTAATAATTAAGTTAATAAGTATTTACTTACAGCTTTAGATAGATACTCAATGACATTCTGTTGTCTTCTAATTAAGAAAGTTAAATTCAGTTAAAACACACTATGAAACTCATAATTAAGAATTGTTGACAATTGTGAAGATATTTAAATACTGATGACACTATCTTGAGAGTAGTCATTATCTTATTGAGATATTTACAGATCACAATAATCTATGAGAATTTATGAATGTAAAATTATTAAATAGAAGATAAACACACTGAGTTATGAGGCTAGCTGCTTATAATTTTATAATTATACATTAATCAGAGAAGACAAATTCTATTAATGTGTTGTTGAGATATTCTGACTACAAAGTCAAGAAGAACATAAACAGATTGCTGTTAACATTGTAATGAAAGCTGATCACATTATTTTAAGAATTAAAATTAAGCATTACTGTCTTAGTTAGTTAGATCAATGCTTGAAGCTTAGATTTGTAAATTATGCTGATCATTTTATTAAAAGAATATTGATTAAGCACTCAGACTAAAGATTATAACTGTTAAGAATAAGTTAACAGAAGATTTAGAAAGTCTTTATCTGAAAATGAATTAAAAAACAATGATTATATATTTAATTTATCTATATACAATGTAACAGAAGAGCTGCTTAACTCTGTTGCTGAAATTACTGATTGTAAACAGTTCATTTTATATATATTAATTCAGAAAGTGACTGACAATGAAATGATACATAATAAAAAATAATCATTCTTTCTTAAACTTATTCATCTCTTGCAGAATACTGATGTTTTAACAGTAAAGATGTAATAAGATTTAAAATCACAGAGTAACTGCAGTTATTAAGACATCAGTGACAGTCTGTGAATGTTTAATTTCATTGAATTACTTTGTCACAAGAATAAGATATACATATTATCTGATAAAGTCATTAAGAATAAGCTTATAAAGCTGCATCATAATGATGTTTTAGCAGAACATTATAAAGTAAATAAAATAATTGATTTGCTGTTTAGAAAGTATTATTAAGTCAATATGATGAATAATGTTTAAGAATATGTTGCTTCATATACTGTATGCTTAAGAGTTTAAGTATTAAGGCACTGCTCATATGATGAATTACAGTCATTGTCATTATTTACTTAATTATAAAAGAAAATAACAATAAACATAATCACTGACTTGCTGTCTAGCAGATAAGAAACTAATGTTTATAACTTCATATTGATAATTGTGAATTGTTTTATAAAGATAGCTCAATATATTTCTGTCATTAAAAAACTTACTGCAATCAAGTTAGCTGACATATATATTGAACAGATTATATACTGCTATAAAGAATTCAGAAATATTGTTTTAAATTAAGAGTCAATCTTTATCAATGTATATTGATTTGAATTCTATTATCAACTTTAAATGAAGTGAAGATTAAGCACTGTCTTTTATCTGCAAATTAATGATTAAACTGAAAGACAGAATTAAACTTTAAAACATTATTTGCATTGTTACTGTTGTGAAGAACAAGATAACTAAGTGTTCTTTCTGTTAATAATAAAGTTTATGTATGCAAACAGAAAACATACAACAACTGATTAAATATTGTTTAAGACATTAATGAGTTATTATTTAAGAATTGCTCAAGACATTGAGAACAACATTTATGAAGAGAAGATGTTAGCAGCAAAAGACTGAGTATAATAAATGAAGAAAATCTGTATTATGATGATAAAGTAATAACAAGTCACTGTGAAAGCACAAGTTAAGTATTTTGACAAAAATCATGTTCAAAAAAGCTACAACATCAATGATTTAATGTTATTGTTCATTAAGAACTTAAAGCAACACAGATTAAGTAAGAAATTGTTATATAAATTCATTAAGTCTTTTTGAATTGTCAATCTTATTAATAAATAAGTATATTAACTGATTCTGTCTGCTTACTACAGAATTCATAATGTATTTTATGTCTCATATTTAAATTTTTATAAATGCTGTCTAAAAAATAATTCTTTGTCAGAACTGTCTTCTTTGAATCTCATAAACAATGAGAAAGAATATAAAATTGAAGAGATCTTAAATAAGAGATAAAGAAGAGAACAGTTACAATATGAAGTTAAGTAAATAAAATATTTGAAAGAATACAATGAGTGACTTTAAGTAGAGAATATGAGAAGTGTGAAAGTGTTGTGACAAGAATATGATGTAAGAACAGAGAGAAAGCACAAGCATAAATGAAATTTAAGAAATTAAAAACTTCTATTGAAAATATTCTATATAATATTAACTAGAAGAAGTAAAATCAAAATATAATTAATATATCAACAAAATGCTATCAAATCACTCTGTCATTTCTGCATCTACATCATTATCAGAAGCAGAAGATGAGAACAGTAACTACTTATTGATGTTGTAATTACTGTTAAAGTAATTAAGTCACAGCATTGAGTCATAAAAGCTTTTTAAGATGTTGTTACTTAACTGAAGAAAGGGAAGCTCACACTTAAAGTGAAGTAAGTAACATAATGATGACAGTAAAGTGCAAGAAAATTAAAAGAATGAATTATAAAGTAAAAGATATTTAATATAAATATTTACATTACAGTGACTGTCTGCTGCTCTTAAATCATAAGTAATAACAGATCATAAATCTCTACAATTTGCAATGATTGCTGTGATGTCTTATAATATGAATGATGTAGACAGTGGCACACTTAATAAATGATATCTACATATAATTAAGATGACACTGAAGTCAAGATTGATGAACATCATCAGTTGTCATAATGATGACATAATTAACAAATATGTATAAGTTGTTAACTCAGCAGTTAAAGAATGTGAGAATCTGTTATTATTAATGTGTCATAAGATAACAAGAAACTTTCTATTAAATTGAGTTATACAGCTTTTAAAGTATCTTACAATAATTGTAATTCTGATTCTCAATAATGTTGCAGTGACTGATGTTGTTACTGATATGTTTTGAACAGTAAAGACAACAGAGAGAATTTAACTTATTGTTAATGTAATGATTATGATGTGACATTAAGATGATGTCAGCATGAGCAAACAAGAAAGTAAAGAAATTGCTGAGAATATGATGTTATGAAGTGATGATACTCTTAGAAGCTGAGATGAAAACAAAATTGAGATATAATGTGTATAATAATGTTACTGTGAAAGAAAAATGTAATGTATGATGCAGAGCAGAAAGATATTCATTAATTGCAGTCTTAAACTTAGCACACTTCTGAATAACAGATTTCTGACAGATCAATTATGCTGCAGAAATGATGTTCTGTGATATTAATGATATAATAATGATTATTAAGTAAGCATTTTCAATTAAATTCATCAACAATGACTCATCTACAGCTTGAGAAAGTGAAAGCAGAATGTGAAAAGATGACATTTTGTTGTTAAAAAGATTGAATAAATATAATTATATCTATATGCAGTAATGAGATCTCTGTTGCTGTCTTTTCTGCATAACAATATTATTCAGAGTGTGCATCTCATTATTATTATATAAGCATTTTGTCAGCAAGTTCATCTTAAGACATCTACATTTCTTATACATAATATTTATCTTTATTTTGTTCTGTTTCTGTGTTTTATTTCAGCAGAACAAGTATGTTGACAATGTTACTTACAATATTTGTTACATTCTTGACTGACTTAGTTCTTGCAGACTTAATCTTTAAAATCAGCTCTGATGAATTTGTTAATTTGTCAATGTTTAAGATTGTATTGACAAACAGCATTTAATGATGAGTGCAATAAGAATTTAAAGACTTCTTATTGTGTTTCTTTGTATTTATATAGATGCATCTCTTAGACTGCAACATTATTAAGATGTATTGATGTCTTAAATGTTATATGTACAGAAATTGCTAACAATTTCACTGAATTCTTAATGAAAGACATAGCAAAGAGAACATCTTTCTTATTTTTTTTAATGATTATAATGTTACTGTTATTATGCTTTCACTATTGTGCTGTTTATACAGTGTTACAAGAGAGAAGTGTCATTCAAAGATATGAAGTTGCTATAACTTTGATATGTTAAGATGTTGATGATGAAATGAATGCAAGTTGCATATGAGAAAGAGTTTCTTATATGTTGCAATTAAACAAAGAGATCATCAATCTAACTGATTTAGAAATAAAGAAAAGTTAATTTCACTTATATTTTATATGTTATTCATCATTGAACAATACTGAATCACTATTTATTTAAATGCAGCAAACTTAAAGTATTACATAAGATCATCAGTCTAGCTGAGATAGACAATAAGCAAAATACATAAAAATGTTAAGTGAATCATCACTTACATCTTGCTAATCTGAGTTCATAGAATCACAATGTATCTATAATCTTAGTGATATGTTAATGTGCTGAAGAATCAGCACATAAAAGAAAAGACAATTGTTATGATATCATTATATATTTATACTGAATCATAGCTGAACTTCTTATGCAATAATTGATAAGCAAAGTACTATATAAACAGTCTTTACATACAAATCTTTTAAGTTTCTTAGTTGTTAATCTTCATCAATACAAGATCTTAACATTAAAACTTCATTAAATAGCTGTTGTAATGTAATGTCTTACATTGTCACATATCTTACTCATCAGTCTCTTATAGATAAGAGGCTCATGAGTTTATATCAGGAAAGCTTTACATATATTAATTTAATAATGAATCTATTAATTATTAACTTCTTTTCTGAATAGTTAGTTAAGATCAACAGATATATATTTTACTTAATTCTTGATTGTAGCTGCTTTCTTTAAGAAGCTTTGTCATAACATCTTTCTCATATTGAATTCTAAAGATTCATAATATAAAGCTACTGAAATTCTGCTCTAAGTTGCATTGTTAAAATTCTTGATGCAATTTGTTGTAAGAATCATGATCTCTTAATAGTACTTAAGTTTATGCAAGAATATTAAGACAAGAGTTGTTACCATTAAGTAATGTTAAGAGGTAAAAAGCTGTCTTACTAAGTGAGCAAGAAGTCTCAGCTATATAGTTGTCTGACTATGACATCATAAGAGTAGGTAAGTAGAAGCAATTTCTCATAATGATGAATAAAGCAAGAACAAATGCCTAAATAAAAAGAAATGATGATAATGAGAAAAGATCATAATGATGAATTAGTGTAGTGAGAGAAAGAAAGACATCAGTGTTATAACAAGTTGCTGATCACAAAAAAGATGTCAGCTTTTAACATTACTTCATTTATTACTTCATTTCTTTGTTCTTGTTCTTACACTTAACTAAGATTCTCTCATTCTTCACATTCAGTACTATTCACTCATCTTCTGTCATCTTAATCATCTCTGCATCTATTGTTCTGTTATTCTTTCTTAAATATTCAACAATAAAGTCTGATATATCAATCATCTTCACAAAAGTGCTCTGAGTCTTCACTGCATAATTCTTAAGAATGCTCAGTTTCTCTTTTAAAATGACAATGCAATTCTTCACTTCAGCAATATAATTTTGTATTTTAATCACTGTCTTCATTTATTCATTCAGACATACATCTAGTCAGATGAAGCTATTAAGTAATTTTTGTATTATGACTTATAGAAGAGATACATCAGTGATAAGAATTGCAGTAAATAAAGATTATAACTTAATTGATACTGCAGCTAATCTTAAGACAAGTAGATTCATCAATTACTATTTATTTATTAAGAAAACATCAAGTTCTGTCTTGTCTGCTTTCTGTTTAGATGTATAAGATATAGTAAATAATATAAAGACATTGAAGCTGATTGCTGTTTACAGTGATGTGATCATTACAGTAAACACAGTGATGATATTGAATACAAATAGATCTTGAAGTGTTGACTTTAGTAACAGTGTTGATTGAGTAAAGAAGTTTAAGATGAGTTTTGTTGCTAGATTTAATGTAGATAATGATGTTATTATGATGAATGAAGCTGAGTTTAATAATGATGATGATGTCATTTCAGTAAACAGAATTATATTAATGTTTTGATGTAATGAGCTGACTTAATTTAACAATTCAGCTTTTATAATAGATGTTTCTGTCTTGCTGTCTTTAACAGTTTTCTTTGATTTAGAGATTAGTTGTAAATTAAGATGTATAATTTTATTGTTAAATTAAAGTGAATTATCATCTCTGATTTAATGTGTACTGTAATGTGTCTTTATATCTGCTTCTTTTCTTTCTTCTTTACATAACTAATAATAGTTCTTAAAAATGACATAGCAGTTCTTGTTAACATTATTCATCATAACAGTCTCATTACTGTAGTTAGCTCTTAAAACTCTGATATTTCTCTGCTGATTAAAGTCTACAGATCATGCTGTATCTCTCTTGTTTTCTTGCATCTTTTGTATGATCATATAGACATTGTAGTCATCAAGTTTTATTTTATTTAATGATGATTCATTTAAGTAATCTGATATTTCAGTGTATAGCTTTCATTCTCTTTATACTGTCTAAGAAATGTTGCTTGCTTCAGCTGTATCAATCTTTTTGTCTGATTCATTGTCACATCATAACTTATGATTCACTGACTTTGAGTTTTTCTTTTAATTAATTATTTTGATGTCTCATGATATAGAGAGTGAAGAAATGCTGTATGTATCTTATAGAAATGATTGATGTGCTGAAATTGCATAAAAAATGTAATAAATAGTAGTTGAGAAAAGTTCTGATGAATAATGATGTTATTTATTTCTAAATGTTTATTTACTTTTCTGATATCTGTTGTTTAAGTTTAAATAATGTATATGAAATTTACTGCTTAAATAAGAAATGCTGTCATATAATTATGCATTAGATATTTGCTTCAATTTGTACAGCTGTACTAGCTCTTTAACATTTTTCAAATCTTTAATATTGACTCAACTGTCAAATTCTGAGCTATACTCTAGTCAACAGACTAAATATTTAATAGTTATGTCTCTGTCTCTTTAATATGTTCTTTTAAACAGCAGTTTTTTAACTTCTTACTTCTTTTCATCATTCACTATAACTTTTTCTGGCTCTTCTGATCTTGATCATCAATATAAATCATTGATATAAGTTGATTTCAGATGTGCTATTAATATAACATCATGAATGCATTAACTCAGTGATAATTTCAGTTAATATATCAGTTTTCTAACACAATTCAGAACTTTCAGCAGACTCATAAATTGCTGTCTCAGCTTCTTATTTTTTTCTTTTAAACTGAGTAGCATATAGTTCTTGTGTAAATGTAGATTTATTAAATCTTTCATCTTGAAGTAGAGAGATTTATGTTTTCAATTGTAATAATACTTTATTGTTATAGCAGTGTATGCTATTGCATCTTTGACATCAATATACATTGATCAGTACTGATTCATCATTGTAAAAATAACTAACTTTCTTTTTATCTATTCTTCATTATGATTAAAGTCTATCTGCTTCATGTCAGACTCTTTTATTCAAAGCAAGTTCATGACTTTACACATTTATATATCAAAAATGATTTGATTAAGACTGAGCCTGATTAAACTGTACTTAGTTAAGTTGTTTAAAGCAGCTTATAAATGTGTCAATATAAATGATCAGAGATCTGACTCTTTTAAAGTCATTAATCAATATTAAAATGCAATTTTAACTGTTTAATTGATCACTTCTGAGCTACTGTTCATTTATGAATGATAAATACTTAAGTAGAGCAAGTCTATCTTAAGTTGCTTAAATACTTCTTTTTATAGACTCATCAAGAATTTGCAGTCTTAATTTAATATAATTGTTCTAGACAAATCTCAGTTTAGCAGTGCTAAACAGTTTAGTATTGTAATTGCTCAATCTTTTGCTGTTATAATGTCTTGACTAAGTATAAAAGTGATGACTTTACTGAATTTATCAGTGACTGATATAATTGTGTTATACTTATCTGACTTTGATAATGATAAGGTCAGAATAAAGTTGATTGTCAATGTATAAAAAGAATAAGAAGATGTAATTATTGACTGTAAAACATTATAAGACTTATAATGTGATGTTTAACTGAGCTGACATTGTGAGCAATGTCATATGTACTTATGAAGATTCTTTAATAGATCATAGAAATAAAGTAAATTAATTAATTTCTTATGAGTTCATACATATTCTGAGTGATCAATGTCATCATAAACTATCTTAAACATTCTGTCATAAAGACTCTTTAATATACATAGATGAAATTCTTTCTCAAGATCTTTATAGAAGATAAGATCATCTCTTATTTTATATAAAAGTCTTGCAGTATCAAATCTCAGAGCATTGTTTTTTTCTAATATCTGTAAGATATGTTTTCATTTTGATTCTTCAGCATATTCATACTTAATATTCTGTCACAATTAATCTGAGACTTTCATCAAGATTCTTATATAAATAACTATTCTCAAACCAGTTTGCAAGACTTTCAATATAAAGTTATTTATTTTTAATTGATTCTTCTGATTAATTAATTGCTTGCAGATATTGTTATTGCTAAATAATTAGAATAGAGCATCTAATATTATGTTTGATTTTTTAAACTTATAGTGAATGTTTAGATGAAAGCACTGAAGATATTCAGATATTTAAATAAGATATAATATATCTGATCTTCTTAACTATTTAGATCAATTCTGTCACTTCAAGTTCAGTTAATCAGTATTGCATTTAGGCTGAGTGCATAAGTTATCTATAGGTCATGCAGGTCAGAGTTGAGTTCAAGTATTGAGTCAGGTCAGACTAACTTTTATCTAGCTAGGTTGAGTGCAGGTTAACCTGACCTGATCTATGTAGAGTTATGGGTTTTTTGTGAGTTATATATAGTCTTAGTAAGCATGTGTATGCGCTTAGTAAGCACATACACATGCTTACTAATGTGTGTTTTGATTTTCATAACTTATTCAGTAATATATCTTGCGACCATGTAATTTATCCCTATATGGCTAGTTAAGGTGTAATTTATTATAACTAATATATCAATAAGCTTTCACATTTTTGAGCTTTAGCCCTGACCTTACCCATAATGGCTAGCTTCACCTGTGTGTGAGTACCTGCACAGATTGTAGATAGAGTTAATTCATACATGAACCTGACCTGACCTGACTTGAATTCTAGTGTGAGTTTAGGTCAGATGCACTTTTTTTCAACTTAACTTAACTCTACACTCAGCCTAATTGCATTTCAGTATCTTAAAGCAGTCTGCTTAGAAACAGAACAGACTTCATAAACTTTTGTTTTGAAGTACTGTTTTTAGTGAATTCTTTTACATAATATACATATACTTCAAAGTCAAATTCTTTAAGCACATTCAGATCAATGTAGAGTTGCTGTTTTGACAAGAAATGCATCAGAATGATTGACTGAGAGAATAGAGACTGAAGATGATGAAAGATGTTTAACTTCTTTAAGATTGACTTATTCAGTCTGATAATAATAATTATTTGCTTTTTAGTGTTTTCTTTTGTCTCTTTTGCTTGAAGACCTTAATTTAAGAAGATTTTTCACTGTTGAAGTGACTTGACAATAGCTGCATAATGTAAGATATATTATTACAGATAGTCAATTAGATCAAGATACTTTTTTAACTGACTTAGACTTAAAGAAAATTTAATTTTAAATATTATAATTAATTTATCTTTCAAAGTTGCAAGACTCAAAGCATCTACTCATTGACTCAACAGCTAAATGAATGAATATGCTAGATAGAACTTCTTTAATAAAAGATAGATTTTCATTTTGTCTAATACATTAAATATGTTGTGAAGATGATTCAAGTGCTCTTTTAACATATTGAAGAAAATAACAATATTCTTAATATAAATTTTAATATATAATCTCTATTGTCATAGAATTCTATCAATCATTTATTGAACATACATCAGTGAGTTTTAATATCTTATAATTGCAATCTTGAAGATTTTCTAATCTCAATGTAAGATAACAGTCAGATAATGCTGATGTGTTTATTTTACTCTTTATTGATAGAAGAAGAAGTCACAGTTAACTGTAAAGATGTATTTGACTTCTTAAACTGCAGTTAAAATGTCAGTTTGACTAGATACTGAATAGACATTCAGCATAATGATTTTGTTGAATACTTAAATGTTAACTATTACTCTGTCTTTTTGAGTCTCATTCAGTAGATTTTTTCATATCATAAAACAGAGATAAATAAAAGAAATGAAGCTTGTAGTTTACTTTAAGCAGTCTTGTGTCTGTAACTTGTTAAACATCATATTAATTATTTCATGATTCTTTTATTCAACTAAATATACACATACTTATTCTAACTTGTACTGAGTCTTTCAATCATCAATAAACAGAATATTCATTCATTCTTTTTTCAGAATCTTTATTAAGTTGTTTCAGTCTGTTTAAAAATAAAAATATAAGTGCATAACTGTTGTGATTTAAGCTGCTACAGTATTAAATCTATAAACTGTTACTTCATGTATAATCTTTCTCTTAAAACTAATCATCATTCTTAAATAAAATGTCATCACTCTGATCAACAGACTTCAGAAACACATTCTGATTCAATTTACTCATTTTCTAATTGTGAAGATTGCAAATTTTGAATTCTGCAAATTGACTAAATAATATCTGTTGACTTTATATTTCACAACATAGTTGAGACAGATTTTTCATGAAATGATAAGAGACACATTTAAGTCATTTTGCACTTGTACTATCAATAAAGTATGATCAACAATGTAAGTATATATTGTTGTGTTCTCTGCATGACAATCTGATTCAAACAGAAGATTGCAATTTTAAGATAGAGCAGTCTTAACTATTAGTACATTTGCATAACTTTTAAGCTATATAATTATATTTTCATGAGTCATTATAGTCTTTCACACTGAATCAATTAATCATATAATGACTGTTAGTAATAATTCAATGTTGTTACAACTACTTACAATTGCTTTTCTGCTTGAAAGCATGATAGAAATATTCTTTAAAACAAGAATGTCAATATCTATAAGTATCTTGACCTTCAGATTATTGATGATATGCATTTCTTTAATGATTATCATTAATTAGTCATTATTGTCAGACAGATAAATGATCAGAACAGCATATTCATTATAACAGTGAGTTTCAGTTTTCAATTCTTAAATCATAATGAGCAATGAGATTCATTTAATCAAGATATCTGAAATCTGTTTCTTTAGAAAGCTTCTGTTAATTAGACTCATGATGCAGTCTATATTAAGACAAATTGACTCTTCTTTTGCTGTGAATGTCAGTTTTGCTAAAACAGTGATGTATCTTCAGTCTTAAAAATCATAATCAGTAAATACATAAGAAAATGAGCTAGCTATAGATTTAATCAGCATAGATCTTAGCAGTTTAACAGATTTTAACTTTTAAATTGCTTTATTGAGCTTCTGTTTAATCAATTTTCTGTCATTATTAGAGTGACCATCAGGTCAGGTCAGGCCCAGATTTTAGAACTCAATCTGACTCACTGAGCTCTACTTTGCAACCTGATCTGACTCTGTGCAGAGTCAAATTTCAGACAGAGTTAAGTCAGACTATTCTTGACAGCTCAGACTAAATTAGAATTAGTTAGCTTCTGTTATTAAGCAGCTTTATATTGGCAGCAGCTACTATTGCAACATTTTTAATTAACATTGTGCATAATTCTTCTTGTTTAACTACATGTCTGCTTTACAAGCATTATATGTGAGCATTATTAACTTAATTATCAGATCACTCATTCTCTATAAAGCAAAAATACATTAATTAATACACTTTATCTTCTTAGTAAGTCTGCAACATATAAAAGATTGCTTTTATCTTTTGCAATTTCTCTGATATCATCAGATTTTCTTTCTTATGTAGCTCAGCAACTATATCACAAATAAGTCATGAAAGAGACTCTTAATATGCAAGAACTTATACTTTCAAAAAATGTATAAAGATATGTCTCACTTGTCTTTTGTAAGTCTGTAATGACTGATTAATTTCACTTCAAGCTGTCATTGTACTGATCAGAAATCTTTTCAATCAGCAGTGAGAAGAATTCTAAATTTAAAGTAAAAGAATGCAGCTTCTGTCAATACTGCTGCTGCTGCATTGTGTGAACTGATTAGAGAGCATTAAAATTGAGTATTTTAATTTAATTTAATGATGCAATCATGTAACTCACTTAACTCTTTTTGTGCAGAAACTGATTTGAAAAAAGAAGAATTATTAATGATTTAATTTTCTTCTTTAAAGATGTTATGCTTAACAGCCTGTTCTTTGCTTTCATTTCATGAGCTTAATTCTGTCTCATAAATCTTTATCTGTAATTTATATTCTGTTCTCTCTGATAAATCTTATATTGTCAGATTCACAAGCTCTAGAGTCTGCTTAATATTTCTTTGTGACTTTGACTTTCATTATAGCTCTGTCATACTATACAACATAATTTTAATGTCAGTTTCTTTACTGTGAGAAGATCTATACTTAATAAAGAAATTGCAACTAACATGATTGAGATACTATACTTTACAAATTGTATTTATTGCTTTGAATTTCTCAGATAGTAGTTTAAGAAGAAATGATCATAAATTAATAAATCTGAATAATTGTGCAGCTTGATTTGAATTGATCTTAGTTATCTACAAATTTACTGATAACAAAAACACAGCATTCATGTAAACAAATGATAATATAAAGACTTAATGAGTTTCTTTATCTTTAACACAACATTTTCTACATTTTCTTTCTACAGAACATCTTACTTTTTGTATTAAGCTTTTTATATTTTCTTTCTGCATCATGTAAGTAAAGTAAATAATGAAGAGATATGATGCTGACTTTCATTTTAAAGATACATCATCAGAACAGAGAAAACTGAGTGTAAAGATTATCTTTATCAATGTAGCAAAAGCATTAAGCTTCATATTCTTCATTACTGAACTAAATCAACTCATCAACATAGCAAAAGCATCAGACTTCACATCTTTTATCACTGAATAAAATTAACTCATCAGCAAAAAAACACATTCTACTGATACATTAGACTTCTTATCTCAATCTAAAAAGAAGAAAAAGAAAAAGATCAATGAAATCAATCTATCTATCTTAGACATTGCTGCACATCTGAAGAAAGAAGATTTTGCTAATTAATGAGAAAGAATGAAAGTACTCATTAACTACTCTGAATTCACACTTAATGTTGCACTATCTTAAAGTACTTCAGCTGCTTCTTTCACTTCTTCTGGCCCAAAATCTAGTATGTAACTTCACTTATTATAACACTCAATTATAATGCACAAAGTGTATACTAAATCAGAGACTAAATTGTATTCAAGAACTCAGAAGCTCTTCATTTATTCTTTTATTGAATTCTTTATGTTCTGATATCACTCAGAAATTAATCTCATCACATTCTTCAGTGATCAATACATTCACAGATGCTGATATTGAAGAGGCTCAAGAGCAGAATGATATGACAATGAATAGATTGAATATAGATTTCAAACATAATTCAGAATATAAGAAGCTTAAGATGAGAATTTAAAGAACAAAATATGCAGTTAAGATAAGAAAGAAAATTGTTGCTAAGAGATATGCAGAGAATGAGC
>JAABVA010003459.1_pt1 | contig 15000 bp, 16 predicted proteins | sample 5560331 | NCBI WGS metagenome assembly JAABVA01 (sample SAMN12812661, study PRJNA571458) | rock metagenome | isolation source: Antarctica rocks | place: Antarctica: Victoria Land, Mt New Zealand sud | collected 2016-01-07 | reverse complement strand
AGCCGCCCACGCCTGCACCTCGGACACGTCCAGATCATCAGCCACCCCGGCAAGATCACGACACCCGACTGAAGATTCAAGCCGACACGCCGAAGCAAGATCAGAGTAACTGCGGCTGTAGTACTAGTCGGACGTGTCGTCTCAGAACGGAATGCCGCACGACCAGCTGACAGCAGGATCGGGGCGGAGGGCAGAGGGGGTACTACTAGCTCTGGGTGAAGCGCAGCGGGCGCTGCGCTGGAACCTTCGGATGCGAAAGGGCAGCGGCCCGGCGGGCGAACTCGCGTTGCAGCCGTGGCGGGGTGCCCCGGTCCTGGGCACAGACGAGGTACGTCGAGGCCACCTGCTGCCAGCCGGCCGCGCCGACCGGCTGGCTGGTCACCAGCACGCTCTGCCGGGCGAGGTGGTCCGCCGCCTGCGCCTGCACCTCGGGTTCGCAGTCCTGCAGGAACGTGTCCACGAGCAGCTCGGGGCGGACCCCGAACGTGCCGGCGTCGGAGTCGACGTCAAGGAACGGGGCGGGGCTGCCGTCGCCGAACTCCGACAGGCTCTGCCCGACCTCGGGCAGGTAGCTGGACACCAGCAACAGATGGCGCACCGACCCGACTCCCGCGGCGGCTTCCGCGGTGACGACGCCGCCGTAGCTGTGAGCGACCACGACGGTCGGCTCGTCGCCGTCGTGCAGCACCCGCCGCACCGCGGCGACGTCCTCGGGCAGCCCCGGACCGCCGCCGCCTGCGGGAACGTGGGTTTCGCCGCAGCTCGGCAGCGCCGGGGCTACGCTCGCCACCCCCCGCTCCGCCAGCAGCTCGGCGGTGCGGTGCCACCACCACGACCCGTCCCGCACGCACGCCCCGTGCACGAACACCACCCTCATCGCCACCTCCGAAGCTGCCTCGATTGCCATCTCAATCGTAGACGTAACCGTCGTTACGGGAAAAGATGGTGACGTGGGTAGACGACCGCAGCCGCACATCAGAAACAAGCTGCTCGACGCGTGCGCCGATCACGCCCTCGCGCATGGCCTCCCCGACCAGCTCGGGCCGCTGGCCACCGCCACCGGCACCTCGGCCCGGATGCTGATCTACCACTTCGGCACCCGTGACGCCTTGCTGCGCGCCGTCCTTGGGCACGCCCGGCAACGTCAGCTCGACACTTTCAGCGACCTCCTGAGGGTGCGACCCGGCGAGTCCTACACCGCCACCCTGCACCGCGCCTGGACCTTGATCACCGGCCCGGACGGGCAGCCGTACCTGGCAATGTTTGGCCAGCTGCGCGAGAGCGCGCAGCAGCAGTTGTGGCCCGACTTCCGGCGCATCGCGACGACCGACTGGCTCGGGCCGCTCGAGGACGGCCTGCGCAGCATCGGGCGGCCCGAACTCGCGACGCTCGTCCTCGCCGTCATCCGCGGTCTGCTCATGGACCTCGACGCCACCACCGACATCACCCGCACCGACCGGGCGTTCCGCGACTTCCTCGACACAGTCGAGCCGCTGTCCAGCGGCGATGGCTCAACCGCCGGTCGCTTACAGGAGCGCGCCAGCAGCCGTAGGACCAGCAGCGGCACTGCGTGGGACATGTAGTGCCGCGACGCCTACCTATCGCTGGGTCACAGGCTCGATGCGCGGGTCGCCGATCAGCGAGCAGGGCATTGCCGGGGCCACGATCGTCTTATGGGGCGGAGCGGATGGCCCCGGCCCTCGTCCTAGTGAGAGGCTGCGAGCCTCACGGCTCGATACAACACGCTGACCCACCAGGATCAACCAACTCTCGCCGTAGGGAGCCAGGTAACCCGAAGTTTGCCGGAGCGAAATACGCACGCAACTCTTTGGATCCAAACTCGGATACAAGCCACGATGCAGAGAGGGTGCCTATGCTTGCGATCTTCCGATTTCCTGATTTGGTGGATGCGGCTCGGGGCGGCGAGCGTGGCCTGCTCGACCAGTTCGACGCCGTGTGCAGCGATGCCGGCGCTTTCGGGCTTACAGACGTCCCCCTGGATCCGGATCTCTTGGCGCGGGTGCACGGCGCCACTCTCGATCTCTTCCAGCTGCCGCAGCAGGTCAAGTCCCGGCTCCGGTCCAGCGATGGCGATCAGTTCGTCGGGTGGAAAGGCCAGGCCGACAACCGCAACGAGTTCGGCTTTCCCGATCACAAGGAGATGTTCCACATCGGCCCTCGGGTCGATCCCGCGCTTCGCGGACCCGATGGGAACGGGCGGCTGCCCGCACCCGCTCCGGAAGTCGAGGAGGCGCGCTGCTCGCTGTGGCCGGCGGAACTACCCAGCTTGAGCCGGAGCTGGCATGCCTACTACCGCGCCATGCAAGGCCTGACCAGCCAGCTCGGCGAGGTCATGGCTGCGGCGTTGGGAGTCCCGCTGCAGCGTTGGCGTGAACTCATCACGGATAACTGGTCGGACCTCGCCGCCAATTACTATCCTCCCGCTAGTCGGTCGGCCTCTCCTACGCCTGCCGTCCGCAACGCCTTGCACTCGGACTTGACGCTCTTCACGGTGCTCTTCCAGGACGCTGGTGGCGGAGGCGGCCTGCGCATGCAGGCGCGCGACGGGGCGTGGCTCGATGTGCCGCCGGTCGAGGGCCAGTTCCTCGTCAACATCGGCGAACTGCTGACCTATCTCACGTCGGACCGTTGGTGGGCGGTCCCGCACGAGGTCACCCCGGCGGACCTGTCCGTGTCGGGCTCCGACACGGTCCGGATCTCGATTCCGTTCTTTCACCGGCCCAACGACAGCCACGTCGTGACGCCCTTTGCATCTGTCGAGACACCGACCTCGCTGAACGTTGGCGACTGGGTGCGCGATCGCAAGCTCCAAGCACAAGGCACCTGACGCTCACCGATATCAGGCGCGCCGGTGAACGTCGGCGCGTTCCGTGCGACCCGTTTCCTGAGAGGGACCCGATGCCAGGCATGCCAAATCCTCCGCTCGGACGTCGTGCGCTCCTGAAGGGACTGGTCGGCGCGGGCGCCCTGGCAGCGGCAGGCCCCATCTTGTCAGCGTGCGGCTCGTCGAGTTCAGGGAGCTCGAAGGCCAGCAGCGGCGGCCTGACCACGGTCACGTATCAGCTCGGCTGGAAGAAGCTGACGCAGTTCGGCGGCCACTTCGCCGCCGTAAAGAACGGCTACTTCAAGGCACAGGGCATCAACCCGGTGTTCCTGTCCGGAGGCCCGAACATCGACCCAATCAGCCTCGTCGCGAGCGGCCGGGCGGACCTCGGCGACGGTAACGGCTCAGACATCCTCTTGGCAGTGAGCAAGGGGCTGCCGCTGACGACGATGGCGACCATTTACCAGCAGACACCCAACGCTTTGATGTCGTTGCAAAGCGACCCCATCACCAGCCTGAAGGCCATGCAGGGGAAGCGGATCGGCTTGCCGACCACCGAGCAGCCGCTCCTGAAAGCCATGCTGAGCAAGGCGGGCGTCAATCCGAAGACAGTGACCATGGTGCCGGTCGGTACCGACCCCAGCATCCTCACCTCGAAGCAGGTGCAGGGCTACATCGGCTACGGCACACAGCAGGGTCTGTCCCTACAGCAGTCGGGAGCCAAGGTCACCATCACCTACTTCTCTGCACTCGGAGACCCCGACTACGGCAACGCCATCTTCGCAAAGTCGGCTGACATCACCGGGAAGAAGGACCTGCTCACGCGCTGGCTGAAAGCCGACCTCCAGGGATGGGAGTACTTCGTCAAGAACCCCGAGGAGATCGCGCAGTACACCTGGGATCAATTCCACAACGTAACCGGTGCCGTCCTCGCTGACGAAAAGCTGTCGGGCAAGGCTGCGGTTCCGCTCATCTCCAGTGGAGCGGCCGGCCGGCACGGCCTGATGTGGGTCGACCAGTCGGCGTTTCAGACGGTGTACGAGCTGTACAAGACCGCCGGCACCCTCACCAAGCCCGTCGACCTGACCAAGGTGATGACCCAGTCGATCCTGCTCGCCGCCGGAGACAAGAGCTAGTGACCCGCTCGCGTCACCGCGGTCAGACGGATTGTGCCTTCGCGGCGAAAGACTCTCCATATGTCCATTGATGCGATGAACGCGCTGGACAAGCCCTCCCGGACCGCGGCGGCTCCGTCGCGACCGGGCGCATCAGATGGCGGCGACGGGTTGAGCGTTCAAGCGGTCAGCTTCGCCTATGGATCGGGAAGTACGCAGGTTCCGGTAATCGCGGAGCTGTCGCTTGGCTTGCCCACCGGGCGCATCGGCGTTCTCGTCGGTCCGTCCGGCTGCGGCAAGTCAACGCTGCTGCGACTGGTGGCCGGGCTGGCAGATCCCACCGAAGGCGCTATCACCTTCGAAGGGGCGCCTCCCGCGCACTTGCGTGCGGCTCACCGCATCGGGTTCGCCTTCCAAGATCCCGGACTGCTGGCGTGGCGCACTGTTCGACGCAACATCGAGCTGCCCTACGACTTGTCCGGACGACGTAGCGACTCCGCCTGGGTCGACCACCTGCTCGAGATCACATCGCTGGGGGAGTGGGCTGGCGCGCGGCCACGCCAACTGTCGGGCGGCATGCGCCAGCGGGTCGCGCTTGCCCGTGCCCTCGTCACCAAGCCGGACGTACTTCTCCTCGACGAGCCGTTCGGGGCGCTGGACGAGATCACCCGCGGGCAGCTGAACGTCGAACTGCTGTCGATTGTTTCCGACACAAACACGACGTGTCTGCTTGTCACGCACTCGGTCGAGGAAGCGGTACTGCTCGGAGATCTCGTGACGGTGTTGGGCAGAAGGCCGTGCTCGAGGCGCAGCCAGCACCGCATCGAGATACCGCGGGCGGAGCGCCGCGCTGCCCGAGACACGCCGGAGTTCAGCGGGTACTGCCGGGAGATCCGCGCCAGCCTGGAGGCGGGATGAGCGTCGACGTTACGACGGCCGCTGGAAGCGCGTTGGCGGGCGACACGACTGGAACGCCCGGCGACATACTCCGGCGGCTGCAGTCACCGGGCGGCAGCGACTCGCGCGATAGTGACCCGCGACTCGCCCGCGTTGCCAAGAGGGTCGGCGCGACCGTTATTGCCATCGTGTTCGTCCCGACGCTATGGGCGGCACTTGCGGCGACCGGCTGGCTCGGCCCCGGCTTCATCGGTCCAGCCGCGACCGTGCGGACACTGTCCAAGCAGTGGGGAATCATCTGGTATAACGCAAGTCCGACCTTGGGGGCCGCGCTTTTCGGCGCCGCCGTCCTGCTCGTCATCACAGCGGCTGGCACAGTGCTCGTCTCGGTCACGCCACGTCTCACTCCCTGGCTGGTCGCGCTCAGCGTCGTCGTCGGAAGCCTTCCGTTGGTTACCCTGACACCCGCGCTGTCGCTGTTCTTCGACCGCGGTGGGGAGCTCATCACCACGGTTACGATCTTGTCGGGCCTGGTGCCCGTAGCAGCAACCCTCGCTGTCGTCTCGCGCACGTCCCAAGCCGGCCGGGACGAGATCGGTGCGGTGTATGCGACCAGGCCGTTGCGCTGGTTCGTGCGAGTCGGCTTCTGGCGCTCGATCCCCGCCCTGGACATCGGCCTGCGCACCATGGTGCCAGCCTGCTTCGTCGGCGCGATCGTCGCGGAATGGTCAGGAGCCGCAGGTGACCGTGGCCTGGGCGGCCTGATGGCCAATGCCCTTTTCAGCTACCAGGTGTCGTTGCTCTGGGCGACGCTGCTGCTGGCCGCGATGGTCGCGATCGGCATGCTGCTCACCGTTGCCGCCGTCATGGAGCCGCTCCGGCGGAGGGTTCAATGAGAGACCGTCCGGCGCTCGTCACCTTCACTTGCTCGGCAGTGGTGGTGGCACTGCTGATCCTGAGCTGGCAGCTCGCCGTCACCCTCGGCCGCATCCCCTCGTACACGTTGCCCTCGCCCGGGACAACATTTTCGACGATCGTCGACAATGCCGGTGAGATCACGAGACACTGCGTGTCCACTCTGCTGGCTGTGGTCGCGGGGCTCGCCGTCTCAGTCGTCGCCGCGTTGGCAATGGGACTCACCGTCGTGCAGTGGCCCGCGTTAGCGCGCACGCTAACTGCCTACGCCCTCCTCATCCGGACGCTTCCCATCGTCGGCGTGGCCCCGCTCGTCACGCTGATCGCGGGACGCGGCATCGCGACGTCCATCCTGTGCATAGGCATCGTCACGGTGTTCACCTTGTACGTCTCCGCCCTAGAGGGGCTGCAGAGCGTGCCCGACCCAGTGCACGACCTGTGCACCCTGTACCGCGCGACGTTTCGTCGGCGGCTATTTCGCACCCTGATCCCTTCGGCGTGCGGCGGCTTGCTCATGGGCCTGCGGATCGCCGGACCGCTTGCTGTGCTGGCGGCCATCCTCGCCGAATGGCTGTCCGGTCGCAGCGGCGTTGGAAGCCTGATGACAGGAGCCCAAGCGAACCGCGACGTCGCCCTGCTGTGGGCGGCGACGGTCACGGCCGCGGTCCTCGGCCTGCTGTCCTTCACCCTGCCCGGGTTAGTGACGGCCGTCGCCGGGCGCCGCGGATACACCGTCGAACCCACCCGCGTATGACCTCGCGCCAGCCCGGCAGCCCACCGACACAGGAGGCCACATCGTGATCGAGACCGGACACTTCATCGATGGCCGGCTGCTCACCGGCGGCGAGGCAGGCGCACCCGTACACCTCGTCCACGATCCGTCCACCGGGCAGCAGATCGGTGCGGTGCGCGAGGGCAACCTCGACCTCGTCGATGATGCCGTTCGCGCTGCCGTCGCGGCAGCGGATGGCTGGGCGGCAGTCGCTCTCGAAGAGCGAGCCAGCTACCTGCACGCTTGGCGCGAGAAGCTAGCGGCCGAGGCGGACACCCTCCTCGACCTCACGGTCGACGAGCTGGGCCTTACCCCGACCTTCGCCCGCAACATCCATATCGGGCGCTCCACCAACTGCCTTGTCGGTCTGGCCGAGGCCGCAGAGACGGTCATCACTCCACGGACTGTCGCCAACTCGATCGTGGTCCGTGAACCGGCCGGTGTCCTGGCCGCCATCACCGCTTGGAACTTCCCGCTCCACCAGTTGGTCTCGAAGATCGCCGCCGGACTCATCATGGGCAACGCCGTCGTGGCAAAGCCATCCGAGGTCAAGCCGCTCGCGGCTTGGCGCGCGACGGAGCTGCTCGCCGAGCTGGGGCTGCCAGCGGGCGTAGTCAACGTCGTCGGCGGCTCGGGCCCCACCGTCGGAGCGCACCTCGTGGGTGCCCGTGACATCGACGTCATCAGCTTCACGGGCAGCCGTCCGGTCGGGGCCGCCATCCTGTCGGCCTCCGCTGCGACGATCACGAGAAGCGTGCTGGAGCTGGGCGGCAAGAGCGCGGCCGTGGTGTTGCCAGATGCGCCGCTGGACGACGCCACGGCAGCGATCCTCGGCAGCTGCTTTTTCAACAACGGGCAGGTATGCGGCGCGCAGACGCGGCTCCTCGTCCACCGGTCACAGCTGGCAGAGGTCGAAGAACGGGCGGCAGCCATCGTCGAACACACCGTGGTCGGACCGCCGAGGGCACCCGCTACCACCCTGGGCCCCGTCGTCAGCGCGGCCCAGCTTCGCCGCGTGAGCGACCACATCACGGACGGCGTGTCCTGCGGCCTTCGTCTGATTGCTGGGGGCGAGGGCCGACCGGGCGACGTGCCGGAAGGTGGCTACTACGTTCGTCCCACGGTCTTCAGCGACGTGCCGGCGCACTCGCGCCTGGCCCAGAAGGAGATCTTCGGCCCTGTCCTCGTCATCTGTCCGTGCGACAGCGAGGGGAAATGGTGGCCGTCGCCAACAGCACCCGGTACGGGCTTGCTGGATCGGTATGGGCCGGTGACGTCGATCGCGCTATGAGCGTGGCCCGCCGAATGCGAACCGGGCAGGTCCAGGTCAACGGCGGCATGTTCAACCTGCACGCGCCGTACGGCGGTGTACGGGAGTCGGGCAACGGGCGTGAGCACGGGCTCGAAGGGCTAGCCGAGCTCACCGAAGTCAAGTCCATTCAGCTGCCATCATCCTGAGGGACCGGCGAGACGGAAGGAACACCGACCGTGCAGCTCGGGAACGCCGCGACAAGTGACGCACTGGACATCGTCGTACGCGGCGGCACTATCGTCGCCGCGGACCGCCGCTTCCGCGCCGACATCGGCATCCGTGACGGACGCGTCGTCGCCGTTGCCGAACAATTGCGCGGGGACACCGCCATCGACGCCCGCGGACTGCTCGTCCTACCGGGCTTGCTGGACGCGCACGTCCACTTCCGGGATCCGGGCATGACCTATAAGGAGGACTTTCGCTCCGGCACCAGATCAGCGGCGGTCGGCGGTGTGACGACCGTATTCGACATGCCCAACACCTTGCCGCCGGTCGCGACTGCCGACGGATTAGCCGACAAGATCGCCGCCGTGTCCCACAAGGCACATGTCGACTTCGGCCTGTACGGCATGCTCGGCCAGTCGAACGCCGACGAGATCGAAAAACTCGCCGCACTAGGAGCCGTCGGCCTCAAGCTCTTCATGGGCCAGACGACCGGCGACAATCCCTGCCCCGACGACGGCGCCATCTTCGCGGGATTACGAGGAGCCGCCGCAGCCGGACTCGTCGTCGGCGTCCATGCCGAGAACAACCCGCTGCTGCAGCAACTCGGCCGCGGGTTGCGGGCACTCGGCCGGACGGATGCACGCGCTCATCTAGAGAGCCGGCCGGAGCTCGTTGAGGTCGAAGCCGTGACCCGCATCTTGACCCTGGCCCATTCCGCCGGCACCTCGCTGCACATCCACCACCTGTCGACTGGGGCCGGGCTGGATCGCGTGCAGCTGCTGCGCTCACTCGGCCATCGCGTCTCGGTCGAGGCGCTTGTCGGACACCTCTTGCTGAACGACGGCGCGTACGACACCTACGGCAACCTCGTGAAGCTCAACCCCCCGATTCGTCCCCAACGCGATGTGGACGCCCTCTGGCGTGGACTCGCTGCAGGCGCGGTTGACATCATCGCCACGGACCACGCCCCGCACAGCGCACAAGAGCAGGAAGAGTGCGATGTCTGGCGCGCGCCCGGTGGCTGGATCGGGGTGGAAACCCTGCTGCCGCTGCTGCTGACGCAGGCAGCCGCCGGGAGGATGACCGTGAGCGACATCGTGCGGTTATGCGCCCACAACCCAGCCCGCATCTGGCGCGTGACTGATCGCAAAGGGGCGCTGAACGTCGGCTGCGACGCCGATCTGGTGCTCGTAGACGAGCAGGCGCGCGGTCGTATCAAAGCGAGCGGCCTGCATTCGCTGCATCCAGTGACCCCTTTCGACGGAGTGGAGACTGTGGGCAGGGTGGTCGCCACCTACCTACGTGGAGAGCTTGTGGCGGCCGAGGGCGAACCCGTCGGAGATCCGCACGGGCGTCAAGTCGGCCCGGCTGCCAATGGCGCACTGGCATGAGTTCGGCCGCCGAGTTCCCCACGACCGGTCGAGAGCTGGTTGCTCACGCGGTGGCAATGTTCGTCAAAAGTGAAGTGACCCCCGTGTTGCCCGCTGCAGGCCACAAGGCCGACACCATGCTCGCCGTCCGAGTGGCCGCCGTCGGAACGACGGCGGGGCGGGCGCTGCGCTCCCCGATGCTCGATCGGGCGTTGTCGGACTACGCGCTGACGGCAACGTCGAAGCATGCGTACCCGGATGCAGCGCAACTCGCATCGGACGCGGCCAACTGGGATCTCGGCGTGGTGCTCAGCCCGTTCAAGCAAGATGTCATGCGGCAGGTGAACGCCGCCTCGTCTTCGGCAGCCCAAGCCGGAGTTGCCGACACGCTCGTCAGCATCGTCGGCCAGTTGGTGGGGGTGAACACCAATAGCTGGGCGGTTGCCGCTGCACTTTCCCGGCTTGTCCCCTCCGACGGTCCACGCACTGTCCTGCTGCTCGGGGCCGGCGCTTCGGCCCGTTCTACGGTGCTCGGCATTCGGCGGACATGGCCTTGCGCGCGCATAGTGTGCAGCGCCCGAAGCGCCGCCGCCGGAGCCCAGATCGCGGCGCTGGCGGACGGCGCAACCGCGACTCCGGAGGACGCCGCGGACGTGCACGCGGACGTCGTCGTCAATGCGACGACGTGGGGCGAGACCGCCGAGTCCGAGGAGCGGCCATTCGCGTTTCCCTTTCATGCGCTCCTTGGCCCGGGACGCGTGTTCTTCGACCTCAACAATCGGCGATCAGCCCTCGTGGAGCAGGCCCTCGACGCCGCCTGCGTCGTCATGTCGGGCACACTCATGCAGGTCGTGACTCACAGCTGTAGGGCCGCCCTTGCCGCCCACGTGTCGCAGCCAAGCGTGCGCGCTGCTCAACTGCAAGGAGGAGACGCGTGACGGACATGCCCACGGCCGACCTGCTTCTGCCCACCTCAAGCGGAGAGGCCGTCTCGGCTCGCGAACGCGCCTACCGTTACCTGCGCCAGGCCATCGTCTCCGGTGATGTCCCGGCCGGTACCCGGATCGTCGAGGAGCGCATCGCTGAAGATCTGAAAGTCAGCAGGACCCCGGTACGTGAGGCGTTGCAGCGGCTCAGCAGTGAAGGGTTGCTCAGCCGGGTTCGCCGGGGGCAGCTGGAGGTTGCCCGCATTGGCCAGGAGGCGCGCGAGGAGCTGCACCTGCTCCGTGTGGCCATTGACGAGGTAGTTGCCCGGCTCCTCGCCCGCAAGGTCGGCTGGGTCGCGTGGCCCGAGCTCTACGCGCGCTTGAGCGCGCTAGACGACATCGTGAGTCTGCACGGACCACAGTCACCCGAGTACGCGATGGTGCACCTCGAGCTGCACTTAGCGATCAATCTGGCTGCCTTTTCCGCACAAGCGGGTCGGCTGCTCGGCGACCGTGCTGGCCTCTACTCGACCGACGATTACGTGCAGCAACCCGGCTACCACCCGGTCACGCAACACCTCGTCCTGCTCGACGAGCTGTCCAGCGGTGACGAGAGCCGAGCAGTAACGGCCGCTCTCGCTCACGCCGTGCGCGGTAGGGGCGCCGCAGGGTCGGGCGAGCAGGACGACGTGGAGGTGTCCGCCAGATGACGGCCGCACCAGGCGCAGGGACCAGCGATCCCACGTTGACCCGGATGTTCGTGAACGGGCAGGCGATGAGGGGGGGATCGTTGCACGGTCCGCTGACGGCCTCCGGCACGTTTCTCGGCGCCGCCCGCACGGCTACGGGCTACGGCTTCTGGTCCTGCCGGGACGAGTTCCCGGCGCTGCAGCCCCTGTCGGCGAGCGGCTCGACGGTGCCGGGCGAGCTGTATGCGGTGTCCTTTGCTGTGCTGCAGACGCAATTGCTGCCGCTGGAGCCGCCTGAACTCGAGCTGACCGTCATCTCACTCGACGACGGAAGCGGTTCACTGAGCATGCGGCTGCGAGACGGGATTGTCCCCGAGCCACCTGACTGGGCGCGCATCCCCGCCGGGGTCGGCTGGCTCGCCTACCTTGCGAGCCGGCGCCGCGAGTTCGCCGACCGGGCGCTGTGAGCACCCCGGGTTCCGCAGTTGATGGGCACATGGCGACCCGGGTGGGTGTGAAGGTGCAGGTCGTGGGCGCGCGGATTGTCTGACAGCCGGGTTCGGCGTGGGCACACGACTTGTCGTGTCGTCGTTGGTTTGTGCTGGCCGGGCGGGTTGGGTGTGGGCATGTACCTGCGGACGACGCAACGCCGAAACGCTGACGGGTCGGTGGTGCGCTACGTCCAGCTCGCGCACAACCGGCGGGTGGAGGGGACGACGCAAGCGCAGGTGCTGCTCAACTTGGGCCGGCAGGACCGGCTCGACCCGGACGGTCTGCACCGGCTGGTGGCCTCGATCAACCGCTACCTCGGTGGCCGCAACGGCGATGCCGCCGGTGCTGATGTCCGCGAGCTGGTCGGTGACGCGCTGACCGTCACGGGGTCGCGGCCGATGGGCACCGTGCATCTGCTGGACGGACTGTGGCGCCAGCTTGGTGTCGACGGCGCCCTGCGGCAGGTGCTCGGGGCCCGCCGGTTCACCACCGACGTCGAGCGGGTGCTGTTTGCGCTGGTCGCCAACCGGGCGGTCGACCCGGCCTCCAAGCTCGCCGCAGCCGAATGGGTCTGCGAGGACGCCGCCGTGCCGGGGCTGACCGGCATGGATGAGGACCAGGCGTATCGGGCGATGGACCTGCTGGTCGAGGCCGACGCCCAGGCCCGCGTGCAGGAGGCGGTGTTCTTCGCAGTGGCGGACCTGCTCAACCTCGAGGTCGACCTGCTGTTCTTCGACACCACCAGCACCTACTTCGAGCGCGACACCGAAGAAGCCCCGACCGAGGCGCGGCCAGCCGGCGGGCTGCGCCGCTACGGGCACTCCAAGGACTCCCGGCCGGACCTGCCGCAGATCATCATCGGGCTGGCGGTGACCCGGGAGGGCATTCCGGTGCGCTGCTGGGTCTGGCCGGGCAACACCTCCGACGTCGCTGTGCTGCCCGAGGTCACCGGCGGCCTGCGGGGCTGGCGGCTGGGGCGGGTCGTCACGGTGGTAGACCGCGGGTTCTCCTCCGCCGCCAACCTGGACTACCTGCGCCGCGCCGGCGGCCACTGGATCGCCGGGGAGCGGATGCGCGACGGCAACCCCGCCGCCCAGGCGGCGCTGTCCCGGCCGGGTCGCTACCGGGCTGTCCGGGACAACCTGCGCATCAAACAGGTCCGGCTCGACGAGGGCGCGACGGCCGACGGGGTCGGGGTGCGCTGGATCGTGTGCCACAACCCGGTCGAGGCCGAGCGCGACAAGACCCGCCGCGAGGAAGCGCTGGCCCGGCTCGCCACCGAGCTCGAGCGGATCGCCACCGCCCGGGCCCACGACGCGCAGCGCCGCAAGGACGGCAAGAAGGCCGGTGCCGACAGCGTCCACGTCCGCGCCGAATGCGCACTGCGCGACCACCCGACCCTGGGCCGCTGGCTGCGCCAGCAGCCCTCCGGCCGGCTGGTCCTGGACCGGGCGAAGATCGCCGCCGAGCAGCGGCTCGACGGCAAGTACCTGCTGTCCACCTCCGACCCCGACCTGTCGGCTGAGGACGTCGCCCTGGGGCTACAAGAACCTGCTCGAAGCCGAACGCGGGTTCCGCGACCTCAAGTCCACCCTTGAGCTGCGGCCAGTGTTTCACCGCGTCGAACCCCGCATCCGCGCCCACGTCCTGCTGTGCTGGCTGGCGCTGCTGCTCATCCGCGTCGCCGAACGCCGCACCGGGCTGACGTGGCGGCGGATCGCCCTCGAACTCGGCCGCGTGCACGCCGTCACCCTGACCGGCAGCGCCGGCAGCGTCACCCAGACCACCCCGCTCAGCGACACCGCCCAGGGCATTCTCAGGGGCTGCCAGGTCACCCCGCCTCCAGCCGTGACGACCCTGAACCCCGTCTGACCTGCACGTTCTACTGCCGGCAGCACCCCGGAAGGCGTAGGCACACGCCCTCCTACCGACTCACGGCCTGTTCTTGCAGGTCAAACCCCTAATCCAGCATGATCATCTGCCCACGAACTGCGGAAGCCGGGAGCACCGTCCTCGGCGGATCTCAGCCGCTCGAGACGCCAGTCCGGTCCGAGTTCTGCCGGGCCTTCGAGAGCGACAATCAGTCGGGCGTCTACCCTCTGAACTTAAAAGCGCTGCAGCATGCTAATGCCGGGCACGCGCGGCTACGTAGTCGACCCATGGGGCGGCTGGCTCGCCTCGCTGGGGAACGAGCCGGGGCTGGTCGCCGCGTCGGTGACGGTCGAAACCGCCCCGGACTCCGGCGCCCGGCTCCGCCGCCAGGTCGCCACAGCCGCCGACCCGGACGCGCCGGCGGTGGCGCAGGCGGTGCTCCGCGAGCTGGTCGAGACCTACCCGGCCGGGTCGGCGACGATCCGGGCGTCGATCGCGCTGACCCTTGCCGCGGCGCGGCGGGCGGCGCCGGGACGCCGGGGAGATGGCCCGCGACCTCGCCACCCGGCTGCCGGGGCTGACCCAGCGGCTGCACGCCACCGGCGCGGGCGCGGCCCGGCCGATGAGCGCCCAGGAGCTGTGCGAGACGGTGCGGATCGCCTACGACCCGCCCGCGGCGCGGCTGATCGACGCGGCCCGCGCCGAGCGGCACGTCCCGGAGCTGTCCTGGTCCCAGGTGGGTCCGACCGCCCAGCAGGCCAGCTGGGACGCGCTGCGCCACGACGGTGCCTGGTCGGTGAGCTGGTCGATGACCAGCGCCCCCCGCGGCGAGGTCTACAGCTCGGTGCTGACCCAGCTGCTCGCGCCGCACCCGGACATCGACCGCAAGCGGGTCACGCTGCTCTACCGGCCGCTGAACGCGGCCCGCGCCGCGCACATCGTCGAGCAGGACAAACGCAACGCCGAGTTCAAGGTCAGCTCCACCCGGCGGCCGTCGGCGCGGGCGCTTTCCGAGCAGCGCAGCACCGCCGCCACCGCCGAGGAGGAAGCCCGCGGCGCCGGACTGATCAACTTCGGGATGGTGGTCACCGCCACCGTCGCCGACGCCGGGCGACTCCCCGACGCCCGCGCCGCGGTCGACCACCTCGCCGCCACCGCCCGGGTGCAGCTGCGTCCGGTCTACGGCAGCCAGGACTCGGCTTTCGCCGCCGGCCTGCCGCTCGGGCTGGTGCTGCCCGAGCACCTCAACGTCCCCACCAGCATCCGGAACAGCCTGTGACCGCCGAGCAGGAGGCCAGCCGCCAGCCGCAGCGGCACGCCCCGGCGGCCGCGGGCCAGCCCGGCCCCCGCGGCTGGCCCGGCCGGGGCCGCGGCCGCTCCACGTTCGTGCAGGCCGCCGACGAGTGGCGCGGCACCAGCACCCAGGTCTGCGGGCTGTGGCCGTTCGCCGCCGGCACCGGCAGCCCGATGGTCGGGGTGCCGTTCGGGCTCAACCTGCTCTCCGGCGCCACCGTCTGCGCCGACCCGGTCAGCTGGTTCCAGTCCGCCCGGCTGATCTCCACCCCGATCCTGTTCGCCCTCGCCAGGCCAGGGCTCGGCAAGTCCACCTCGATCATGCGGATGATGCTCG
>JAABVA010003458.1_pt1 | contig 15000 bp, 17 predicted proteins | sample 5560331 | NCBI WGS metagenome assembly JAABVA01 (sample SAMN12812661, study PRJNA571458) | rock metagenome | isolation source: Antarctica rocks | place: Antarctica: Victoria Land, Mt New Zealand sud | collected 2016-01-07 | reverse complement strand
CACCCTCGCGCTTGACCCGCCACAAGCATGATCTCGCCACTTATGAGCCCAAGAGGGGTGCCGCGCCGGGCAAAATCGCTGCCCCACAGCTAAATCGGCTGCGACTTCTTCAGGTCGAAGTAGCTAGTCGCCGTCCTGACCCTGGCTTCGCCTTCTTCGCTGACCCGAACGTATAGCGAATGGCAAGAGAAAGCCCCCGATTACGAGAGGTACATCGGCCAAGACTATTGAGACAATGGCACCTCTATCACTTAGGGCGACCAGAGCCTCCGCGACGAGGACGAAGACCGCAGCAGACGCTCCCAAGACCCACGAGCTAGGTGTCCTCACCGGTCTCCCCACACTTGCAATTGCTCCGCAAAGTACGCTATTTCAAGCGAGCAGATTCGACAGCGCTACCAGACCGGTGCCGTCCCCGTGGTCCCAGGCTGCGAGCCGCTCGATCATAGGTGCAGGCAGCTGACAGTCGACGCTGATACTGACTGGCCAAACGTCGCGGAGGTCGGCAAACGCGACGCTTTCGTCTAGCGATGCCGGCGGAGTGCAGACTATCCTGATGCCCGAGCGGGCGGAGCTCTCGTCAGTGATCCGCCAAGGCTGGGGCAGCAGTGGAGCATTGGGAAAGATTGCGCTTGGCCTTGGCCGACCCGTACGGCTGAGTCGGTTGGCTAGATATTGGCTGATCTCGCGAACAGAGACGGGTACGCCCAGCGGCACTTCAGTGATGACCAGACTGGCGCCCTCGATGATGATGGTGCAACCAAGAGTGAGCCGAGCTGGCTGACCCGCCAGAAGACCTGCGATGTCGCCGGTAACGGTGCCGCCAGTGGGTAGTCGGGGCGGCGCAGCATGAGCGACTATTCCGCGGAGCGCTGCAACGATGTCGATCGGCGCGAATGGCGGGACGGGCCCGTCGCGGTACAGCGAGCCCTCAATAAGTCCGAGCGGGAGCGGTCCATTGTGCTCGCGTTCGGCGGCGAGGGCCAGCGCGCCCACGGGGGATAGCCGCAGTTCCGTATAGCGAGGATCGGCGGCGGGGCCGCCTTGTGCGCCGCCCCAGTTGCCGTTGCAGTCCAGCAGCGGCAGATGCAGCCGACAACGGGCTCCCAGGTCCTGCACCAGCGGATATGTATAGCGCGCGCCGAGGTGATGGTCGTGTTCGAGCCGGTCCAGTAGCCGGGTGGTTCGTTGGTAGCCCGCTTGCCAGCCAGCCCCCAGATCGTCAAGTAGCCGCAGGACGGCCACCTCCAGCGGCCCTAGACCGGTCCGCTCGCTCATTGGCGGTCCTCAACCCGAATGGGCACGCCACGCAGCCGCTGCATGGCGTACGGGGGAGGAGGGGCGACGAAAAGGTCCAGCGGTCCCCAGGCCGTCTGCAGGCTTACATTGCGGAACGTCAGCAGCGTCGCTGGCGCAATAATCACTTGCACCGCCGTCAGCGCGGTCGCTAGCCCCGGCACGTCCTGGGAGGCGACGACGAGATCCAAATCGCGAGGCCAGCCGTCGCGGGCGCGAAGCCAGCGAGCGGTTCCACCAACCACGACGGCCTTCGTACTAGGGGTGTTGCCGGCCAGTTCCGCAGCAAGCAGTGCGCTTCGCGGAACAGCCGACACGCTCTGAATGTAACAGCCTTCGCAATTGTGCGGCTCACCCAGCCGTGCCCCCGTCAGCAGTGATCGGCCAGCGTTAGTCAGGTGACGGGTTGCAAAATAGAACTTCTTCCAATAAAACCTGGTCTCAGAACCTCGAGGCCCATGCCCGCTGCCCAGCTCGCCCACTGGCTCGAGCAACGCGACGCGGACAGGCGGCCGGGGCTGCAGAGCAGATAGGTCGTGCCACGACCCGGTAGCGCCGCAGTACGGCCTGGGCTTGGCCGGCTGCCGGCCGGGATCCCGTTGCGGAGCCGCCCGCTACCAGGCGACGCGGGGTTGCCATACGCCGCCGGTTATCCGCCGCCGGTCGAACGCCCCGTACGGGCTTGCCCACAAACCCTTCGCGGCGTTGCAGCCGTAGCCGCCGCGGGTGTCTGAGGTCGGCGGCGGCTTCTTGGTCCTTCGGGGGGGGTGACCCCGGGATGGGTTTCTCGTGGTCGGCCAGCTTTCTTGGGGGTGTCAGCTTGCCGGTCGTCTCGGCGAAGGTGCGGCGGCGGGGCGGCCGAGCAGGAAGCCTTGGCCCTGTGGGCAGTGCTGCTGTTGCAGGAAGGTGAGCTGGTCGGGGGTTTCGACGCCTTCGGCAGTGACGCTCAGGTCGAGTTCGGCTGCCATGGCCAGGATGGACCGCACGATCGCGGCGTGCTGGCGGTGGTGCGGGACACCCGCTATGAAGCTCTGGTCGATCTTCAGTCCGGTGATGGGTAGTTCGTGCAGGTAGGTGAAGGAGGAGTAGCCGGTGCCGAAGTCGTCGACGAGCAGCCCGACACCGGCGGCGGCCAGTTCGCTGAGGGTGTTGCGGGCCAGGGTGGACTGTCCGACCCACTGTGTTTCGGTGATTTCGATGTCGAGCTGGGAAGGGGGTAGGCCGGCGTCGGCCAGGACTGTGAGCAGCCGGCTGGTGTAGCCGGGTGCGGCTAGCTCCTGGGGGCTGGCGTTGACCGCGAGGCGCGGCGGGGGGCCATCGTCGGGCTGCCAGCCGGCGGCGGTCTGGCAGGCCTGGCGCAGCACCTGCTCTCCTAGCGGGAGGATCAGGCCGGTGCGTTCGGCCAGTGCAATGAAGGTGGCTGGTTGGATGCTCTGGCCGCCGGGCGGTGTCCAGCGGGCCAACGCCTCTACCCCGACCACGCCTAGGTTGGTCAGGTCGATGACCGGCTGGAACGCGAGGCTGATCTGCTGGTCGTGCAGGGCCTGACGCAGTGCGCTTTCGCGTTGCAGTCCGCTGACGGCCTGCTGGTGCATCCCGCGGTCGAAGCTGACATGCCGGCGCCGGCCGTCACGCTTGGCCCGGTGCAGCGCCATAGTAGCGTCCCGTAGCAGCTCCTGGCCGCCGGAATCGTCGGGCCGGCTCAGGACGCTGCCGATGCTGGCGCTGACCACAACGGGGGCGGGAAGCTCAGCCAGCTGGTGCGGTGCGTCGATCACGGCGAGCAGCCGGCCGCTGATGTCTTCGACCTCGGCTGGGTCGGCGAGCTTCTCGACTAGCACGGCGAACTCGTCCCCGCCGAGGCGCGCCAGGCTGTCGACCGGCCCGGTCGCCTCGTGCAGCCGGCTGGCGACGTCGAGCAGGATCTGGTCGCCGGCGTGCTGGCCCAGGCTGTCGTTGACTTGCTTGAAGTTGTCCAGGCCGGCGAGCAGCACCGCAAACCTTCGGGTCGGGCCGCGACGGGCGCGGGCAGCGGCCTGGGTCAGCCGGTCGGTGAACAGCGCCCGGTTCGCCAGCCCGGTCAGCGGGTCGTGCAGCGCTTCGTGACGGTGCCGTTCGCTGTCGGTGCGGCGCTGGGTGATCAGGGCGCCGAGCAGCAGCCCGGTCAAGGACAAGGTGACCAGCCCGAACTGCAGCGCGATGCCGCCCTGGCCTGGGACGCGCCCGCCGTTGAGCGCGACCGCACCAATGTTGGCGAGCAGCACCGCGGGTGCTGCGAGGCGCAGGCCGCCGCGGACCGCGATCCACACCAGCGGCGCGTAGACCAGGTAGGTGTAGTCCATCGACGCGCCGGCAGTGCTGGCGTAGGCGGCGTACAGCGTCGCGGCCAGCACCAGCAGCTGTGCGGCCAGCTCGGCGGGCGACACCCGCAGACCCGGCGGCCCCGCCGACAGCGGGGGCCGGCTCACCCAGGGCTCCGGCCACCCCGTCCACCACCCCGGCCGGGCGGCCGGCCACCGGCGGGCCGCGAGCAGCAGTACCGGCGCGAGCATCGCGACGCCGGTCGCCGACCCTGCCCAGTAGCCGGCGACGAGCAGCGGCAGCTGCGACCAGCGCAGCACCCCGGCGGTGCACAGCAGCGCAACCTGGGCGGCGGCGACCAGTATCGGCCCGGCGCCGCAGGCCACGACGACCAGCCACAGCACGTCGCGCTGGGTGGGTAGCCGCGGGTCGATCCGTACGCCGCGTAGCAGTACCAGTGCCGCGCCGGCGTACCCGGCGGTGGTGGCCAGGTCAAAGGCGGCGACGGGCAACGCATCGAGCCCGACCGGGTTGACGAGTACGGTGTGGATGATCGTGTTGACCAGCAGCGCCGGGGTGTAACGCAGGCCGAACACCAGCAGCAGCACCAGGTCCAGCGCCGGCGGCGGGTACCACAGCGACACGTCCCGAGCGGCCTGGAACTGGCTAGCGGCCACGTCCAAAGCTGTCCACGCCAGCAGGTACACCACGACAACCAGCAGCGCCCGTCCTACCGCGCGCCGGGGGCCTATCACGGCCGTCTGGCGTCGCTGTCTGGCTGCCCGGCGTGGTCCACCTTGCCAGTGTGGCCGCCGTGGGGGGCCTGCAACCCCGCCGGCCGGCCCATCCGCCGGCTGCCGCCACCCGCTGCCGGTAGTCAAGGCCGGTCGTGCTGCGGTCGATCTCTTCGGGGAGCGTTCCAGCCGACCGGCCGGGCGAGCGGGGCTGAACCGGGGGACAGACACTGTGCTGGTGGCGGACTGCGTGCGGCCTGCCGGCGCTGATGTGGGTCATCCAGCGGGGTCAGGCGAGTCCGGCGGGCCGGTGGCGGCAGTCCGGCGCTCGGGGGGCTGGCAGGGCCGGCTGGGCGATCTGGCGCTGGTCGTCGGGGGGCTGGCGGCGTGCTGGCTGGTCAGCGTCGCGCTGGGCGGCGCCGGTCATATCGCCCCGCACTGGTTCTACCTGCCGATCATGTGGGCTGGGTTGCGGTTCGCTCGCCGCGGGGCTGCAATTACCGCCTGCGCCGCCGTCGTGATCGCCGGCCCGTTGCTTCCCGCGGACACCACTACCTGGGCGCCGCAAGCAGCCAGCGACTGGGTCAGCCGCGGACTGTTTTTCGTCGGGATCGGGCTTGTTGTCGCTCAGCTGTTCGCCCGGCTGCGCCACGCCGGGGAGGCGCAGCTGCACGCCGGCGAGCTACGGGCCCGGTTGTCGGCCGAGGCCCGTTTCCGGGTCCTGGTCGAAAGCTCCAACGACGTGATCACTGTCTTGGACGACGACGGCTCCGTGGTGTCCCGCGACGGACCGGTCACCGCTGTGTTCGGCGCCGCAGCCGGTTTGCTTGCCGGCGGCCGGCTCGATGCGCTGCTGCACCCCGAGGACCAGACCCGGCTGCGCGAGGCGCTGATCCGGGTACGAGCCGGGGTTGGTGGCAGCGAAACGCTGCTGTTTCGGGTTGCCGACGCCGCCGGCGGATGGCGCCAGCTGGAAAGCACCGTCCGCGACCTGCGGGCCGAGCCGGCCATCGCCGGTCTGGTGCTGACCAGCCGGGACATCACCGAACGCACCGTTATGGAACGCCGGCTGGAGCATCAGGCTCATCACGATGCGCTGACCGGGCTGCCCAACCGGGTGCTGCTGGCCGACCGGTTCGCCCAGGCTTTGGCCGCAGCTGCCATCGGCGACGTCCCGGTCGGTCTGCTGCTGATCGACCTGGACCGATTCAAGGACATCAACGACACCCTGGGCCATGGCTGCGGAGACGAGCTGCTCGTCCAAGTCGCCGGCAGGCTCACCGGCGCGCTGCGCATCACCGACACCGTCGCCCGCCTGGGCGGCGACGAATTTGCTGTGCTGCTTCCCCAGGTCGAAGGCATGGCCGGGGCGCTTGCCGCTGCCGACAAGCTGCGCGTGGCGCTCGAGCGGCCGTTCGGTGTGGGCGGTGTCGAACTGAGCGTGGAAGCCAGCGTCGGGGTCGTCACCTCCGACGAGCACGGCACCGACAGCGCCGAACTGCTGCAACGCGCCGACATCGCCATGTACGCCGCCAAACGCAAAGGCGGCACCGCGGTGGCGTTCCACTCAGCGGAGCAGACCACCAGCACCGCCCAGCTGGCACTGCTCGGTGAGCTGCGCCGCGCTCTGGACGGCGACGAACTCATCCTGCACTACCAACCCAAGGTCAGCCTGGGCGACGGCTCGGTGTGCGGCGTGGAAGCGCTGGTGCGCTGGCTCCATCCGCACCGGGGCCTGCTGCTGCCCGCCGAGTTCCTGCCCGCCGCCGAGCACACCGGGCTGCTCAACCCGCTCACCCGCTACGTCCTGGACGCCGCTCTGGCTCAGGCGCGCCGCTGGATCGACGCTGGAGCGCTAGCGGTCGCGGTCAACCTCTCCGCCCGCAACCTGCTCCAAGACGACCTCGCCGACCTCGTCGCCGCCCTGCTGGCCGAACATCGCGTGCCACCTGAGCTGCTGCAACTCGAACTCACCGAAAGTGCGATCATGCTCGAACCCCACCGGGCCCGGGAACGCCTCGACCAACTCGCCGCCCTCGGGGTGCAGATCTGCATCGACGACTTCGGCGCCGGCTACACCAGCCTCGGACAGCTCAAAGACCTGCCGGTCAGCGGGCTCAAAGTCGACAGCTCTTTCGTCGCTGCCATGGCCGGTGACCCCAGCAGCGCGCTGATCGTGCAGAGCATCGTCGACCTGGGCCACCACCTTGGCCTGACCACGGTCGCCGAAGGCGTCGAAACAGCCGCCGACGCTGCCACCCTGCGTCGCTACGGCTGCGACGCTGCCCAGGGCTACTACCTGTCCCGTCCGGTCCCAGCCGCCGCCCTGGACCGCTGGCGCAACGCTCACCCCACCCCGCCGGCTCCCCAGCCTGGTTCGGCACCCGGCACACTGCCCCACCAGCAGCCCCGCCGCACCCTCGCCGACCAGCCCCCACAGCTGTAAACCAAGCGGGCACAACACCAAGCGGCGCCTGCCGAGCAGCAGCGAACACCGCTACGGCCCGGCCGGGACTGCATGAACAGCTCCGCGGGCGAGCACCGGGCCGGTCGCTGCGATCCGGTTGCAATCGGGATGCCAGCCGATCGACCGACGAGCCCCAGTCCACGACGTGCTGGTTGGTCTGCCCAGCAGGGGGAACTCACCTGGCTCACGGATGAGCAGGCAGACGCGTACGACCAGTTCGAGGTCTGGGCTCGGGGCGAGCACCCCAGTCCGGTCGTTGCTGATCGTGGCGGGACCTCAACATCTCACCGGGGGTAATCCGTGAAGCTGCACTCACCTCGCCGCCGACTGCTGTCCGCCCTGGCGGTCGTGCCGGTCACTGTCGGCGTCTTTGCGGCGGGGCCTGCCGCGCAGGCTGCCGACCCGCCGTTCGTCGACTGGAGCTCGGTGCTGCCGGCTCTGGCCACCGACTACCAGCCCAACAGCTCCGATGACTGCGTGGCAGGGCGAGTCGCCTGCGTGCAGCACACCATCGCCGCCATGCAGACCCGCTTCGACCCACTCGCGGCCAGCTGCGACCACGCCGCGGTCTTCGCTCTGGCCTACCTGCGGACCACCCAGACCTACCTGGACTCCACCCGCACGGCCGGCTATTTCACCGACCCTGCCTTCGTCAACCACGAGGACGCAGCCTTTGCGGCCATGTACTTCGGCGCAATCGATGACTGGAACGCCGGACACCTCGACCGGGTACCGCCGGCGTGGCGCATCGCGCTGCAGGCCGGTCAGGACCGGTCGGTCACCGGCAACGGCGATCTGTTGTTGGGGATGAACGCGCGCGTCAATCGGGACCTGCCGTTCGTGCTCGCGGCGATCGGGTTGGTCGCCCCTGACGGAACCAGCCGCAAGCCTGACCACGACAAGATCAATGTCATGCTCAACCATGTGGTGCAGCCGCTAATCGATGAGGAGGCCGCCCGCTTCGACCCGGGCACCAAGACGGTGCAGACCCCCTATGGCGTCGGCTACACCGGGCTGATGCAGATGCTGGTGGCCTGGCGTGAGTCCGCCTGGCGGGCCGCCGAACGGCTGGTGTCCGCACCCGATCCGGCAGCGCGGGCCCAGGTCGCGGCGGACATCGAGGCCTCGGCAGCCAGCGAGGCGAGGGCCATCAAGGCCAGTTCGAGCTACCTGCCACCGGTCAGCAGCACAGCCGGCCGGGATCAGTTCTGCGCTGCTCACAGTGGAGCCACCGCCTAGAGCCGCCCGATAGGTGTAATACATGGCGATGTGACGGGCCGGCGACCGGAACGCACCCCGGAACGGCGAGCAGCTGTCGCTGAAGCGTTAGCCGAGCTCGCTCAGCGGGCGCTACGGGCTGCCCAGCCGCAGGACCTGCTGCGCGAAGCGCTGACCATCGCGGTCACCATGATGGGTGCAGAGCAGACTACGGGACGGCGCTTCGCCGGCTACCCGGCGGCGGGATGCAGGTCGCCGGCGAGCTCGGCCCCGACCCGATCCTCGCCGGCACCGTCCTTCCCATCGCTCCGGCGAAGTCCTACTCGTTGGAGGTGGCCAGCTCCGGGCTGCCGTTCCTGTCAGATGACCTGCGCACCGACCCGCGGATCGCCCCGCCGGGACCGCTGCTTGCCAGGGGCGTCGTCAGCGGGCTGGCGGTGCCGATCCTCGGCTCACGCGGGGTGCTGGGCGTGCTGGCCCTGCACAGCGCTGTGCCGGCCCGCTACGGGCCGGACGATGTTGCTGACGCTGCCGCTCTGGCCGGGGTGGTCAGCACCGCATGGGAGCAGGCCGAGCACGTCGAGCTGCTCAACCACCAGGCGATGCACGACCCGCTGACCGGTCTGGCCAACCGGGCGCTGTTCTTCGACCGGCTGCACCGGGCACTGGACCGCCGGCCCCCCGGGCCCGGCGACCCGCCGGCAGCCGGCACTGTCGCGGTCATGCTTGTCGACGTCGACGACTTCAAGTCCGTCAACGACACTCATGGCCACGCCGCCGGCGATGAGCTGCTGGTTACCGCCGCACACCGGCTGTCCGAGGCGGTCCGTCCGCAGGACACCGTCGCCCGCCTCGGCGGGGATGAGTATCGCGCTGCTGTGCGAGCAGCTGCCCGACGACCGCACAGCTCTCGAGCTCGCCCGCCGGGTGCAGGCCGCCTGCGCGCGGCAGCTCAGGCTGCCCGGCCGGCCGGTCCCCGTCACCGCCAGCGTCGGCATGGCGCTGGGGCGCCCGGGCCAGCCCGAACCGGCCGAGGACATCCTTGCCCACGCCGACGCCGCGCTCTACCAAGCCAAAGAACACACCAGGGCCGGGCTGCACGTCTTCGGGGCCGGCCGAGCAGTCGCCGTCGGTGCCCCCGCCGACTGGGCCGAGCTGCCCCCGGCAGACCGGCTACACGGCCCGGCCCGGCCCGGCCCGAATAGAACTGCCACCCGATCCGGTGTCGGCCCGCACCGGGCGCCGCTTCATCCTCGGCTGCTGCCAGCAGTGGCACCTCGAGCAGCTGGCCGAAACCGCCGAACTGCTCACCGCCGAGCTGGTCGCCAACGCCGTCGTGCACGCCCGAAGCGAAGTTACCCTCACCGCACGCCAAGACAGGCACGGCCTGCTCGTCGAAGTCGACGACCTCGACAGCCGCCCCGCCCACTTCACCCCCGCCGCACCCGACGCCCTCGGCGGACGCGGACTGGTCCTCATCGACAATCTCGCCCACACCTGGGGCACCACCATGAACCCCTCAGGCAAGACAGTCTGGTTCCGCCTCGCGGCGGATCGCTGCTGATCCCCCATGGGGTTCTGGCCACCACGTCCCGCTGCGGCCACACCACCCGGAAGGCTCGGCAGTACTAGGGCGGGCTGATGGTGCGCGTGCCCGGAAGCGTCGGCTGCCGCTTGTGCCGGTACATGTCGGCGTCGGCGTGCGGTAGCAACCGGGCCAGGTCGGGCACGTGGTCGGGGTAGAGCGCGACCCCGATGCTGGCCCCGGAGGAAGATGGTCACGTCGTCGACCCGGAACGGTTCGGTCAGCACCGCGTTCAGCCGGCTGCGCAGATCCTCGGCTTCCTGGGCGCAGCGAAGCTCCGCTGCGAGAATGACGAACTCGTCGCCGCCTAATCGGGCTGCGGTGTCCGCGGGTCGCAGCTGGGCGGACAGTCGGGCGGCGACCAGGCACAGCAGCCGGTCGCCGACCTGGTGGCCGTAGCTGTCGTTGGCCTGCTTGAACCGGTCGAGGTCAACGACGATTACTGCTGCGCCCCGGCGGCCGCAGGCGGCCTGGTCGAAGGTGCGCGCTGCCCGCGTGGTGAGCTCGGTGCGATTAGCCAGCCCGGTGAGCGGGTCGTGTAGGGCAGCGTGCTGGGTCCGCTGGGACATGATGCCGTTGGCGTAGACCGCACCCAGCGGCGGCAGCAGCAGCAGAACCAGTACCGAACCCGCGTCCAGCGCAAGCACTACTAGCGGTGCCATGACCAGCAGCGCGCCGGTGGTGACCAGCTGGTAGGTCAGGTCGGCCCGCAGCACCCGCCAGGTGCGCGCCCGGGTGCCAAGGGCGATCGCGTGACAGGCCAGCACGTCGTTGGCCGCGAAGTAGACCACGGCCGCGGCCAGCATGACAGGGCAGGTGCTGGGCGACCATCCGCTGCGGAAAGGCGACCGTGCCGGCGGCGCCCCCTGCCCGCAGGATCACCGCCGCCGCGGTCAGGCTGATCGTGAACTGGGCGACGTTGAACGCTGCCCGGCGCACCGCTTTGCGACGCACCATGCTCTCGAGCACCGTCGCGGCAGCCTGCCCGGCGACCGCCGCCGGCAGCCCCCAGCGCAGCAGCATCGCGAACACGAACAAGGTCGAGGTCGTCACGCCGGCCTCGTCGCTGCCGGCAGTGACCAGAGGCTGGACCTCGCACACCAGCAGCAGCCCACCAACAGCCAGAAGCCGGGCATTCCGAGCGGCAACACGGGCCGAGGTGCCCTAACCAGCAGCACCACAGCCAGGGTGTTACCTGCCGCTGCCACCGACCACACGTAGCCCCGGTGCCACCGCCACAGACGACGAGAGTTCGCGCGCAACCCGCTGCTCAGCCGCCGGCTCATGTGCGCATCCTCTGCCCGAACGACATCCCGAGCCAGAGCCGAAAGGCGCACCGCCCCGGTCACCGTCCGCGGATACGCCGCAGATGCGGCAGGCCCGCGGCTACCCGGCCCACCGCTGGCCCGGCCGGCTCTGGCCCCTCGAGTGGGGCGAGCTGGAGGTGCACTACCAGCCGATCGTCGTCCTGGACGGCGCCGGCCATCCGGGCCCAGTCCTGTACGGGGTGGAGGCGCTGCTGCACTGGCGGCACCCTGGTGCGCCAGACCACCCGCACCGCGGGCTGATCCGGCCACCTGGACAGTCGTACGGTTCCCCTGGACCGGACCGACAAGACAAGGACTGGAGGTGCATCCATGTCACGCGTGCGCCGTTTCGATCACATCGGCATCACGGTCGCGGACCTCGACAAGGTGACGGCATTCTTCGTCGGGTTGGGTCTCGAGCTCGAAGGCCGAATGTTCATGGAGGGCGAGTTCGTGGACACCGTCATCGGCATCTCCGACTCCCGCAGCGAGATCGTGATGCTGCGTCCGCCCGACGGAGGCGCCGGCCTGGAGCTGTCGCGTTTCACCCGGCCCGACCACGGTCCCGGGTCTCCCGCCGCGATGTCCAATGAACTGGGACTGCGCAACGTGGCCTTTGAGGTCGACGACCTCCAGGGGGCCATCGACCGGCTCGCCGCGGACGGCTACGGCCTGGTCGGCGGCGTGGGCCAGTACGAGAACGTCTGGCGCATGGCGTACGTGCGCGGACCGGAGGGGATCATCGTGTCCCTGGCCGAGCGGATCGGCTGACGCCGCCATCGGGAAGAACGATCGTCTGCTCTGTTCCGGTGGTCGGTCGGCGGCCTGGGCCCCGTAACGCTATCAGAGCCAGGCCAGATGACGCTGCAGATGACAGGCGTGTCGCCGCCCGGAGCCACTGTGCCGCCAAGGGTTCGTCTCGCGGTTCGGCTTGGCGGCGTTACCGGGGGCCGCGCCACATGGTCGTGATCTGCGGGCCGTCCCGGGGGAGCTGGAAGGTGCTGTGGGGTCGGAAGCCGAACCTGGCGTAGAGGTCGACGTTGGCCGGGTTGCTGGCCTCCAGGTAGGCGCAGGCGCCGGCCCGGTCGCTGGTCTGCAGTGTGTCGTGGAGTAGCCGCAGGCCGTGGCCATGTCCGCGGTGCTGCGGGTCGGTACCGAGCATGGTCAGGTAGTAGAAGTCGTCGCCGGTCGGGCGAGCGTCGGTAAAAACCTGGAAAGCGGCGACCAGCCGGTCGGCGTCGGCGCCGAGCAGCTCGGTCAGCAGCTGCTCGAGTTCGCTTTCCTGTGCGGCTGACAGCTCGGTGCCGCCGGGCGGGATCCACAGCGCGGTCGCGGTGGCGTCGGCGCTAAGCCAGACCGCGCCGGGGTAGCGCACGGCGCCTTGGACCTGCAGCTGCCACAGCCGGCGTTGCTGCTTATAGCGCTGTTGCGGGTCGGGGAAAACCCAGGCCCAGGTCGGGTCGTCGTAGAACGCACCGACCAGGATCTGCACGACCCGGTGCAGCTCGTCCGCCCGAGCGACCCGCGGGGCAGCCGGCGGGTTCGTCATGTCTGCTCCCAAAGAGGCACGTCGGCCGGGTTCCGGCCACCGGAGCGTCCGGCGCCGACGCCGGGGCGTCCGGCGCCGACGCCGGGGTGTTGCGGTCGGCTGTAGTCGTGCCTGTGCAATGCTCCCGCTGCCGTTGCTAGAACGGTTCGGCTGGTGGTTTGACTTCCTGCGCCGCGAGTCCCGAGCGAGGGGCGGCCGCGTTGGGGTCACTGCTGGCGACCGACTGCTGTCGGTCGGCAAGGAGTGGCTGCGTGGGGTCCCAAGTGGTGCCGGCGTGCTGGTCGCGGCGGCGGCGGGCGATGGCGCTGAGCGCTTCGAGTACGACCCGGTTGGCCAGTGCTGCGGTGATGTCGGCGGAGTCGTAGGGCGGGCTGACCTCGACGACGTCGACGCCAACGACGGGCAGCTCGAGGCAGGCGCGGCGTACGGCGTCGAGCAGTTCTCGGGCGGTCAGTCCTCCCGGTTCGGGAGTGCCTGTGCCGGGGGCGTGAGCCGGGTCGCACGCGTCGATGTCTACAGACAGGAACACCCCTTCGCACCCAGCGGTGGAGATCGAGAATGCCTCGGTGAGGCAGGTGTTGAGCCCGCGGTGGCCGATTTCGGTCATCTCATAGGAACGCATGCCCTGTCCGGCCATCCAGTCCAGTGTCTCGGGGGGCGGCCAGTAGCCCCGCAGGCCGATTTGAAGGAACCGGTCCCCGCGCACCGCCCCGGACTCGATGAGCCGGCGCATCGGTTGCCCGTGTCCCCATAGCGAGCCGAACTCGATGTCCCCGTGTCGGCGTGCGCGTCGAAGGGCAGCATGGACACTTGTCCGTGCCCGACGACGCCGGCGACGCCCTTGGCGTCTGCGTACGCGATCGAATGGTCCCCGCCGAGCACGACCGGGATAGCTCCGGACCTGCTCACCGCCTCCACCGCAACTTCAAGCCGCCGCAACGCCTCAATGATGTCGCCCGGCGGCATCTCCACGTCGCCGGCGTCCAACACCCGCAGGTCGCGCAGCCCATCGGTACGCAGGGCAAGGCTTGGCCGGGACCCGTCGTGCGCCAGGTAGTCAGTGGTACGGATCGCTTGTGGTCCGAAGCGAGCCCCGGGCCGGTGGGACGTGCCGCCGTCGAACGGGGCCCCGAGCACCACGACGTCGGCGTCGGCGTAGGTGACCGGTTCGGCGAGGTCGCAGCGGTTGACCCCCACGAAGGTGACGTCGGGGCCGTACTGGCCGCCGTACCGGGTCACCAGCCACCGCCGCGGTTCACAGGTCCACGCCCGTCAGTACCAGAACCTTCTCCTCGGTCAGGTCCTGCATGGCCGCCCGCACCCCTTCGCGTCCCCGGCCGGAGTCCTTGACCCCGCCGTAGGGCATCTGGTCCGCCCGATAGCTCGGGACGTCACCGATGACCACGCCGCCGACCTCGAGCTCGCGCGCGGCCCGGAACGCCAACGCCAGGTCCCGGGTGAACACACCAGCCTGCAGCCCAAAGCGGGAGGCGGTGACCAGATCGAAGGCGTTGTTTCATGGTCGCGGCTCGTTGCAGCACGAGAACGGGACCAAAGACCTCGTCCTCAAGCACGGGGCTGCCGACGGGAACGTCCTCAAGGACGGTAGGAGCATAAGTACTGCCCTCAGCCGGCCACCGCAGAGCAGGCGTCCACCGGCTGCGACGGCCTCGTCGACCCACGCCTGGACCCGCTTGGCGGCTGCATCGTCGATGAGCGGCCCGACGTCAGTGGCCGGGTGGGCCGGATCGCCGGTGCGCAGCAGGCGTACCTGATCGACGATGTGCTCGCGCAGCTCGTCATACCGCTCGGGGACGCACAGCACCCGCTGCACGGCCACGCACGACTGGCCGGCCTGGTACATCGAGAAGGTCGCGATCCTTCGTGCGGCCCAGGCCAGGTCCTCGTAGTCCGAGGCGACCACGACCGCTGCGTTACCGCCGAGCTCAAGAGTGACGTGCTTGCGCGGGACCGCCTCACAGATGCCCCACCCGACCGGACCGGAGCCGGTGAACGACAGCACCGGGCAGCCGCGGGTCGCGGACCAGCTGGGCTGTGACGTCGTTGTCGCTCGGCAACACCGACCATGCTCCTGCAGGCAGGTCGGTCTGCGCGAGCAGCTCGCCCAGCAGCTGCGCGGTCAGCGGGGTGCCGGGTGCTGGCTTGAGCACGATCGGGCAGCCCACCGCCCGGGCCGAGGCAACTTTGTGAGCGACCAGGTTGAGCGGGAAGTTGAATGGCGCGATGCCCAGCACGGGGCCGCGGGGCACCCGGCTCACCAGGGCGAGCCGGCCCTCTGCAGCCTGGGTCGACATCAAGGCGCTGCAGCTCCCCGGACCACCGGCGGGCCTCCTCCGCCGCCTAGTACTACAGCCGCAGTTGCTCTGATCTTGTTCGGCGTGTCGGCTTAGATCTTCGGTCGGGTGTCGTGATCTTGCCGGGGTGGCTGATGATCTGGACGTGTCCGAGGTGCAGGCGTGGGCGGCTGGCCTTCGCGAGATGCACGCCCGGATCGCGCCGAGGTTCGCCCGCTCCGAGCCGCG
>JAABVA010003454.1_pt1 | contig 15011 bp, 20 predicted proteins | sample 5560331 | NCBI WGS metagenome assembly JAABVA01 (sample SAMN12812661, study PRJNA571458) | rock metagenome | isolation source: Antarctica rocks | place: Antarctica: Victoria Land, Mt New Zealand sud | collected 2016-01-07 | reverse complement strand
TACAGCGGCGATGTCTAACTCTGGACTCCGTCGCGCCCTGTCGCCAAAACGATCCCTGAGACTGGACCCACAAGGAAGCGAGGGCTCTGGTCTTAACAGACTGTCATTCACGGGCAGCAGAAAACGCGCCAGGAAGCAAAGCAAACTTCAGCCAGCTGGAGGGGCAGCGGATGTCGATCCGCAAGCGTTCTTCGAGGACTGGAAGGTCACTCCTCAGGAAGAGGTGAGGGTTGTCAGGACGCAGAACAACAGCCCCTTCACTGCTGCTTCTGCATACCTCTGCAGCATGAAGCAACATGCATGACATCAACCTTTGCAAGCTAGGTCTTCTGCACGTGTGCACTGTCAATGCAGGAAAAGCGGCTTGCTGAGCTGCATGCTGCTTTGGAAAAGGAGGGCGTGCTCAGGCCTCAATTTGGTAAGCATTGAGCAACACAGCCATTTGAAAACATAAGACATCACGCCCCAATGCAGGTCTGACATCTTCATGCACAACATAGCGCATTTGGTCTGCAGACATGTACATGCAGCGGAGATTCCTGCGCGCTCGCAGTCATGACGTTGCAAAGGCCAAGGCTATGTTCATGGCTCATATGCAATGGCGAAAGGAGTTTGGTGCGGATCAGCTGGATCAGTTTGTCTTTCAAGAGCGGGATGCTATCATCTCCTTGTATCCTCAAGGCTATCACAAGATGGACAAAATGGTCAGATCCCATTACATCCTTGAGTGACTCAACTCTATGGTCATGCCCTGTGTCACGATGCGTCTGTCGTGCAGCGGCTTATGTGCAACATGCTTCAGCAAATGCTCAAGTCAGTTCTTGACATTAACCTCGGCCATGCAGGGTCGACCCATTTACATTCAACACTTGGGTCAGGTCAACATCAAGAAGATACATGAGATCACAACAGAGGAGCGCATGCTGAAGTTTCATGTGCAGGAATATGAGCGGTGTATCCAGTACATTATGCCTGCCTGCTCAAAGGTTGCAGGCAAGCATGTAGAGCAGACTTTTGCCATTTTGGATGTGAAAGGTATGCAGCACCCTGCAGCTGTCATACCCATTGTGCTTGCATGATGTTATCACCTCCTGCTCTGGCCATCGTGTCTAGCAGGCTCCAAGGCACGTCATTTGCTTGACAAACATCTGTTGGATGGTTTGCTGTGCCTGTTGGCAGTTCACATGACGATGTGATGTTCATTGGAAAGGCAAACAAGAGCGTCAAGTATGACAAATAGCTTGCTAGTTGGCTGCACCTTGGCCAGCACAGGTGACAACAGCCATCTGTGGACATGCTGCATTACCCAGCATTTGGTGAAGGAGAGGTTTCATGCTGGGAACATGTCAGACTTGTACATCAAACATACTTGGCTTGAAACACGACATCTGGTGCATTGCTGATGTGCCATGAGTGAGCTAACATGATGCTGATGTGCCGTGAAAGAGCTTCCTGCTGTTCACAGGTGTGGGCATCAAGCAGGTGAGTAGTGTGAAGCAGATGCTGGGCAAGGTGACCGCTTTAGACTCTAACAACTACCCTGAGATGCTGGGACGGACTTGCATCATCAATGCACCTCCGGGGTTTGGTATGATCTTTGGCATGGTCAAGTCATTCCTGGATGCACGCACAAGGGCCAAAGTTGAGGTGAGCTGGAAATGTCATGCACCAATCGTGGTATCTCGAGCATGCTGGTAGACATGGATGTTACGATCTGCTTTCCTGTGTAAAGGTATGTATTGTACATCACAGCTATACCGTGTATGGTACACAGGTGTACACAATGGCTGTAACCAACCAGTGACTGTTCAGCGAATGATATTGCACAGCTGCATGACCAAGCATGCAAATGCGTGGTGTGCCACCTTTGTCTGCATGTCTGCTGCTGTTCACTGACATATCTGGGTCTGACCAGCTTTCCCGGCATGTGTCAAGGTGTGTCCCAAGGACTACATGCCATCTTTGCTGAAGTGGATAGACCCTGAAAATATCCCCCGGTACCTCGGTGGCACATCAGATGCCACTCTCATAGATGATGCTGGTCCCTGGAACGATCCCCAGATTAGGTCAGAGATTGAGGAGGATATTGCACATCGTGATGGATCCATGTCACCCCTTCCTGAGTCTCCTCCAGCCACGTCCTCAAACCGGTCAACTCCTCAAGGGGCAGGACAGATGGCGGTCAGTAACGGAAACAGCAGCTTCAGCCGTGGGTCTGAAGCTGCTCCCTTTGCCAGGGGGTCACAAGCATTGGGAATCCCTGCAACTGCACAGCGCCCGTCCCCCTTTGCTGCACAGTCACAACACACGCCTTTTGATGCAGATACATCTCAGGTGGGTCATTCACTGGTTCTCTTTGCACACATGTTTGGATGCATCTTGTCATGTCCTCCAATTGAAGCAATCTTCTCATGCGGAAATGGTAGACAATTTGGCAAATGTTGTGAGATGTTGCCTGTGTTTTAGCTTGCTGGATTGAAGCAGATTGGCATGACTGTCATCTTGTGCTATGCCCTCGTACTTGGTGTGATGGTGCTGTTGTTCAGATACAGTTCCATGTGACCTCAATGGGAAGTCTGGGTGCAGTTCGTCGATGCAAATGAGAATGATGATGCGTCAGAGTATGATGATGCCACATCAAGGCTGGGCAGCATGAGCATGAGTTCAGCGTACTCCTCAGATGATGACTCGCCTCCTTACAGAGGCAGCCCTGGACGTCTTACGGAGGTACTGCTCAGCAGCACCTGACACCTTCGTGACAGTAGTAGGTCACTGCGTGAACATAACAATCACAATTGCACCGTTACAGCTGTGAGCAAGCATCGCAATCATAGGCTCGTAAACGGTTCATGTCCTAGCAGTTATCATGCACCTGCAGCAAGTGTGGAGCTCCACTGGTGCTGAGGGCCATTTCGATGCTTGATTCCAGCATGCCAAAACACCTAATCTCACTCATGTCTTGTATATTGACAGAGGCTTTGTATATTGCATGCAGGGAGCTGGCACAGCAGATGTGAGGCTGCAAGAAGCTCATGTGGGGACAGGGGCAAATGCCAATGCCCTAGCAGCGTGGAAGGCTGGGGACTCAGTAGATGAGAGGGGGTTCCAGCAACATCCAGCCAACTTGCCAGCTTCTACTCTGGCTGGAAGGCCAATACTAGGTCAGGCTTTTTTGTGTTAATGAGATAACATTAGTGTTGATGACGGCATTCTATTGAACTACATATCAGAAGAGTACGGCAGTGACTGCTGTGTCCTGAAAGGGGTTTAATGAGACTTTGCATGCATTTGTGTCCAGCTGTCTAGCATTGTATGGCATTGTGACTTAGACATTGTCTTTGTGCATCTGGTGCCATGGTCCCTTCAAATCCAGGTTTTGCAATATTGCAGAGCGGGTGCGGGCTCTGGAGACCAAATTGCCCCATCTGCAGCAAAGGCTTGGCATGCAGAATGGCAATGCATATGACAGGCAACCTTCACAGGTTCAGCATAGTCTTGTTGGCCGCGTAGAAGCCCTTGAAGAAGCTGTGGATGTTCTGATCACTGCACAGGTACAGAAAACTGCTGGGTTGCAAGCTGTTATGTAATTTTGCAATCTGTTGGCAGAGCATGCATACATCTGCGCTATCTGCATGATGACACACTGCATTCTGTGTGATGCATGCATGGCATGATGACGGGGTCTGCTCAGGGAAACATGACGTGCCCTATATGCTCTGAATGATGATATGCTCATGCAGGACAAGCAGCTGGATACTGGTGTCACAGAGGGTGAAAAAACCAAGTGTAGCCAGTGCTGTGTCATGATGTAGCGCAAAGTGATGTGTGTGTGTGTGTGTGTTTGGTGTGCTCATGTGCCTATTGTGTGATGCTTCTTGAAAACTTGACAGTCCAACACACAGTTTGCACCTCTGCCTTGATAAATTAGGTATTTGGAGAGCTTCTTATGCTATTTCTTTGGCTGTTCTGGCTGCCGCTTTTCAGCTTGTGAGTCATGTTGTGCCTTTTCGACGTCTTGTCTTTGGCATGTTTGCACTTACCGCATTTTGTATGTTTTGAGTGCAGACATTTCTGCTGAAGAGATTGCTTCAGCCAGTCACAAAACAGTACTGCTGACACTGTCAATACTGAGGGTACCTAACTAAAACTTGGTACTGTCTGCTGGTCCTGTTTGGTCAGCTGTGGCTTCTGCACGTGTTGGTGTCGTCAACCTTCAACAGCAAATGCTTGGCTTGATCCATTGTTTCAAGTTTCCTGCAAATCGCGTCTGGTGTGCTGAATGTCACTCTGCTGCATGCAGCCAGTGGGTGTTACGGTATGTTACTCGATTACACAAATGGACGCAGCCGTTCAGATCACGGGAGCTCATGGCGCAGCGAAGCCGATGGTGCCGCAAGTAGCCCAGATGGTAGCCTTTGATCACGCTTGAACTGTGTGGGAGTGTCGTGGTCCCCGTGTAGGCTTCGTCAAAGCAAGTTACCAGGGCTGCCAGCGACGGTGTATCATGGAGCAGCACGGTAACAGGAGCACCTTTAACATTGAAACTGTCCTCAGGAAGAATATCGTTGACTCGGAATACTGGAGGAATACTTGTGCCAAGTTGCAGACATGGGAAGAGGTGGTAGACCAGATATACTACGATGTAACACATGTGGAACCCTGGATGAGTGGCAACGCCAGGGGAGCTTCATCCGCCTTCGGTCTCTTGTATAGGCTTTGCCAGCTTCAGCCTAGCGAAGAGCAAGTAGATGCGCTCCTCACACATGATGATTCCCCATACATTCGCGCGGTAGGTAGGCTGTATCAGATCACCCAGAACCTCTTTCTGTCAGTTGCCTTGTCGAGCTGTAAACATGCTGCTTTGTTTGCAGATCGGTTTTCTATATCTTAGATACGTTGGAGACCCCAAGCAGCTGTGGGCCTGGCTGAGGCCTCACGTTCAAGACTCTGAGGTGAACAACTGTGTTTGGCCTGCTATTGTGGCCTGCAGAATTGCCCAGTAATTCAAGCGACAACTTGACTTTGGTTGCTGCAGGAGATCTACCCCAGTGGAGAAAATGGCTCAGTAGTCACAATTGGTGACTACGTCCGAGATGTATTCCTTGAGCAGGTACCAAGTTGACTTGTTCTCTGCAGGCTTTGCGTCACTGCAGACATTTTTTTGCCCAAAAACCTGCCTGATACAGGTTCACGTGTCGCACACTTTATGTCAAGTGCATAACTGTGCTCTGCACACTGTCTGTGACAGTGATGCTTTGTCTGATGTGTGTGGCGCACAGGTGGCTGCTGGCTTTGCTTGATGCGCTCTGAGGCCTGCAGATATGCAGGTTCACAATGCTGCCCTCACTCTGCATGTCTGGCTGCATGCCTGGCTGCATGAAGCTCCTTGCTGTGATGTTGCGTGTCTAGCTGCAGTCTTTATGCTGACATCTGCAGCTTCTATGTTATGCTGTTGCATCTTGTGTCTGGTCATCAGGGTGCTGACTCTCCCCTTCTTGCGGCATGCAGTATTACTTTGAGACCATCTTCCCACGCATCCCCAAGCCTGTCAATGATGAATGGGTGGGCAACCTGCGTGGCATGGGATTGCCAGCTAAGGCAGTGGGCAATGGTGGTCAAGGAGGGCCTGACCGAAGGGGCCTTGATGAGCCCAACAGACGACCTGCATCTGTCAAGGCATCTCTGTCAGTGGCTTTTGGGCAGAGAGCACCCAACAGAGCTACTGCACGAGAGGAAGGCAGGGGCCTGGGTGCTGGCATGAAGAATGTGTACAATGGAACTAGAGAGGAGCGCCCTCGCTCCAGGTAGGTAACATCCTATTCCTCAGTCCAGACATCTGTACATGTGCTCAGACCACAGCCTTTTCATAAAGCTTGTTCCAGCTGTGCAGACGATGACGTCTAAACGGTTGCGGCTGTCTGTGTCTTTTCTGTGTTTGCTACTGCATGGCAGTGCTGTCCAGTACAATGTCTGTGATGGCTTGCCCTTGATGTCATGTGTGCGACTGCCCAGGCACCAAGTCCCTCACAACTGGTTTCCCTCAATCTAGTCTTCTTGGCAGTGCTGCATACATTGGAGGATATGAACATCATGTGAAGAAACGTTTGTTTGGTTGTCAAGTTCAGTAGGCTAAACTTCTCACCTGGCTTGCAGCTCTCGGGACACAAGGGCAACTGCGGACAAAAGACCTGCAGAGATGGCAGTACCCCGCGCACAGTTGGATGACCAGCAAAGCAGAGACAGGGAAAGAGAGAGCCAGCGGCATCGCAGCAGGTGCAGTGATTGCTTGGTGACTATGAGAAGATAACACAGTTGTTTGCGTACATGTGCAACTCAGCAAGCATGAGCTACCAGCATGTTTCAGTGTAGCAATGTGAAATTATGGGTGCCATGTGGAATCAAGGGTGCTATATACATATTTCACATTGCAATGATGAAGGCAACACACTTAAAAGCCCCGATGCCCTCCTGCTGACAAAGGTTGCATTGCTGTGGTGTTTCATGGTGTGGTCTTTGACTTTTCAGTTGCATGAGTCTGACACATGAAACTTTTCCTGCTATGCTTGCAGAGGCAGCAGTTCGTGCCAAACATCATTACTACAAATGGGCTCTGCACAACACCGTCCAGTGATGCTGCATTGCATGCATTGATGTTGTGGACTTATGCCTTGTAGGGACTCAGCACGAGAGAGAGATGCAAGGCCGCCCAGAGACCACACGTTAGACTCACATGCTGCCAGGCGCAGCGATGGTGACAGGCATTACAGCAGCAGGCATGACAGCCACAAATCCAGCCACAGAGACCGGTCCAGAGATGAGCGGGGCGCCTCTAGAGACCCGGACAGAGACAGGTCACACAGGTGAACCGAAGCTCACAGCTGCTGCGTACAAGAGCGTTTAGCTGCAGCTGCATTGCAAATTGTCTTGTGGCCAGGATGTGAGCATTGGCAGATTTGCACCGTAATGTTGAAACAAAGAGCACAATGTGTCATCGGCACAATGTCAGAATCATGCAAACGCATTTTGTTGTGCAACAAACAAAGCATAACTGGATGTGCCACCAGCTGTGTTGCCTGGTGCGCCATCATTTGCCATTGGGGCTCAGCGGGCAATGCATCATCTCCCTTACTATCCTCTGCAGGGACAGCAGACATCAAGATAGGCATCATAGCAGCAGCAGGCAAGAGGCGCATAGGCATCGCAGCAGAAGTCCCAATGCACACAGGAGCAGCAGGGACAGACAGGTCTTTGCTGACACATCGGCTTCTGATGGTGCTGCTGCCAAGCTTCACAAACTCAAAGCTGCATATGGATCATCACCTGTCAGGTGAGTTCTGGGTTGTATGCACTTCTGCATGACCTCATGTGCATAGAGGGTAACCCTCTGCTTTACTGTGCTACACTGCCAAGACGATGTGTAGCTTGTTTCTTGGTCAACCCCCAAGACGCGTTCTTGGTGCATGTGCAAAATGTACGTGAAGGGTAATTGCTTACATCAATGAAACGATGGACACATACTAGGTAGTAATGTATGGCAAGCTGTGTGAGAGATTGCTGTTTCTTTGCAGAGCTCAGGATCGGCGTGAACCTGTCAAGCTTGGGGCAGAAGAGGTATACCATGTGGGAGGGTCTCGAAGGTGACAAGCTGCAGACAGGCAGCCTTAGCTGCTGCTCCAGCTGAGTCTCACATGACACCAACTCTTTTGTATACAATTTGCAGCAGAATGCATATTGGACACAAGTTTGAGGTGGTATATGCATGGGGCTGCCCCTCGCACCAGCCAGGATATTGCATCACGAAGTATCAATACTAGTAGTTGCCTGCAATGAGGGTCACCAGTCTGCATCTTTTTTCAGGATTGTTCAAGTGGAACGTTGAGGATGGGTAGTGTGAGCAGGGCTGACTTGCTTGCGATACAATTGAGATCCTTGATTATGGGATTAAGCTTGAGTGGTCAGACTCAGAGCAGTGCACATGCAGAAGTACAGCTCTGGCCTCGAATCATAGCTATAGCTTACACTACTTTCTGTCATGAACTGAGCTTAATGTGCTAGATGAAGCGTCCTGCCTTTCTGATAGCACCAGTCCTCGAATTCTCTGCAGACTGCGGTCTATGAGGCAGTACCATAGAATGGAACTGGCTCTAGAGAAGGAGACCTTGCAGGATTTTACAACCCACCAATTGTGTGGACCTGCTCTGAAGTACAATTCCCATGCAAGGAAGTCACAACTCTGTGAACTTCATAAACATACCTGCAGGATGCTGGAATTGATGCTGTGAGTTTTATGCACATACGTGCATCACGCTATCATTATTAACCGGTATTATGCTCTCGGGCGTCATGCACACATGCTCTTGAATACGCTGGGCAAGTGTAAGCATATAGGACTCGGCACATGTGCTGCGTCTGCAATGTAGACACTTCCATGCGTGAAGTGGCCATTAGATGCAATCCGGTGACTTGCATTAATGTGTACCTACTCGGCACTTCAAGATCAGGCTGCCAACCAGTCCTGAAATGGAAAAAGCATATCGATAATGGCCACAAATCTTTTAGGAAATTTGGTGACGAGATCCTACTTGGAACCTGTATGCCAGGCCTGACCACAGAGCATTGTTCACGGTGCCATGCATGTCATACAACGTCGCTCTAGTGTATTGAGAGAAAGATTACAATGCTTGTACTGTAGAGCAATCTAGCACATTCTAGCTTTTGTCGCAATGGTTTCAGAGCGGATCCTCACCTGCATTTGAGAAAGTGCTGCACAGCTGGGCGTAGATCTTTACATGCAGGAGCATACTTTGATCCTGTCGCGTGCGAATGCTTATCGCAAACGCGAGGCCGTCGACTGCGTCTGGGCTTGCTGCATCAAGTGGCCTGTCGGTACCCAGACATACTTTGGCTAGTCGCTGCTGCTTACGACATTGTCGACAACGCCGCTATGCTGCTCATCGAGTCCGTGCGTGCCAGTCTGTCACTGGACCCCATCAGGCGCAAGGTCTCGCGATTGTCTTCTGTAGTCCTATTGGCGTACTTGTGAAACAAAGCTGTACAGAAGTGTTGTCTGCAGATTCCCAGCCTGAGACCCCCGACAGCAGGAGCAGACGATCTCTGCAAGTGACATTCACATGTGACAAGTGTGGTATGGTTCCGATACCGTTTCGGCCAGCCCTTTCGGCCTCTTTTCTTACAGCAGCAGCTGCTGCACCAGAAAACTTGTGCATGCGCGAGGCCTAAGTATGTGTGCTTCATGCAAGGGAGCCGCACTGAGCGACTGGTCAACCCTCATGCATGGGACAAAGGTCTTGTCTACCTGCAATGCAAAGGCTGTGAAGTTTGGCATAAACTGAAGGACAATCAAAGTCTAGTAGAAGAGATCCGCTTGACAGAGACGTGATACATACAGCACAGCAGCGCTGATGCTGTTTTCACTTGATTGCTTCACAAGGGGAGTTCTTTGACCAGTACTTTCACACAACAAGTCAGTCAGCAGTCAGACATCTGATCTGATTGGGATTGTTGCCTTGAGTATAGTGTTGCATACATCAAACATTTTGTGGTCTGGCAATGGGTCGTTTTTGCATTCAGCCTACATTTACTGAACATGTTGCCTGGAGGGAAGCATTTGTCTGCCATTGGAAATGTATGTCATCCCCTTATGGCTGGCTATGCATCTGTAGCAAATGCCTGGTATGAAGCTTGAGCACCAGTTGCCAATCTAGCCATGCTATTGTACGGCAGTGCACATCGGCTGCTCTTCTGCTGTATGTCAGTTGCATCACACTCATGCATGTCTACATAAACCAAGTGAAGTCACAACTCACTCAATGGTGATTACACTATTTTGCCGCTCATTTTCCTGCAAAGTCTCTGCTGTACCGGTGCCTGCAATGAGAGACTGCAGTAGCTGCCCCATCTGTACAGCATCTGTGCCAGCAGTGTTCTGCTTGTTCTGGCTGCCAGCTGTGATGCCTTCCAGGACTGCTGCGTCCAGCTTGAGTTTTCGTTTGGCCAAAGCATGTATGCCTTCATCCACTGTGTCTTTTGTAACCTGTTCAGCATGGCATCACGTTTCAAGACATGCAACATGTGTTGCTGTGCATGTTTCAGGGAAGACATGCTTGACCTAGTCCAGTGTGCATTGCAATAGGCAAGATAAAAAAACAAACAAAGTTTTGTCACAACAATACGCAGACTTGCACTGGTCCAGTTGCAACAGGCTGGTGAATTGCAGCTGCTCACCAAGCGGTAGACATGGACTGACTTGGTTTGGCCCAGCCTGTGGCAGCGATCCTCTGCTTGGCGGTCTATCTGGGGATTGAAATCAACATCATGCAGGATGACAGTGTCTGCTCCTGTGAGATTTAGTCCCTGCCCCCCTGCTCGTGTGGACAGCAGGAAAGCAAATATGCCCTTGGAGGGGTCATTGAATCTGCACGCCGTGCACACACAGGCTTTGTGTTTGCTGCATTGTCACCAATTGCTCCAGTGAGCTTGCAGCAGTGAAGGTAGCTGCCTTGCCTGCAGCATGCTTTGCAGAACAACTTTTGCAAAGCAAAGAAGAACATGCAAAGGAGCGCCATTAGGCACATTCCACTCATCAGTCCATTAGCATGCTGCCTATGCATGCTTTGCAAAAAAAATCCAACTGAACAAAATTTCAGGACGGTCAGGGCTTCAGGGCAGCAGATCATGACTCACAGGTCGACGGTGGACAGGCGATCAGCAACAGCAGTGCTGCCATCCAGGCGCACGTAAGTCAGGCCCATGATTTCCAGCAGCCAGCCCAGAATGTCCAGCACAGATGTCCACTGGCTGAAGATTAGCGGTCTACTGCCTTTGGCCTGCAAGGTGTCAAGGTGTGATATGCTCCCTATCGTTGGGGTTTGCATCAAGGGCAAAAGCAGTGCACAGCAAGTCCTCAACTGTGGACATATGCAGACAACTTCATGCTGCCACAGGATGCCACAGGCTCGCTCATGCTCATCTTGCATATGCACCTGGACCGACAGCAGCGCTTTTGACTTGCCTGCAGCTCTTTGAGTAACTTGCTCATGAGAAGGCACTTGCTGGAGGTCAAGACAGCATCATCATCCAGCACAAACTTGTTCAGGCCATGCTGAAGAGCAAAGTCATGCAATCTGTGGTCGCTGTAGGCCATGAGCTCCTCAGATATGCGTGCCTGATTGCAGCCACCTCCAAAGATTTGCCTGCCAAGCAGATATGCACATTGGTACGGCTTTCCGTCAGCGATGCTAGCACTGCTTGCCTTGTAGTCAGCACACGACAGCATGCCTTATGCGGTTTGTCACATACAAATTGTTCATGTCTTGGGCAGCCATAAAGACTCATGCGCAAGGTCGCGCCTATGAACAGCTGTGGCACTGAAACCTGCAAAGAGAAATGATGAAAGCATCACAGGATGTGTATGGGGAGACGCAGTGCTTGCTTTGTTCGAATTGTCAGCCTTCTCTTCACAGCAGACACAAAGCCTCATAGTACACGGGTGGTTCGGTAGTGATTGGCTGCAGTGACACACCCAACAAAACACCCAGTTGAACTTGCACTGGCAATGTTTCAATGCTGAACTATACATAGAGTAGCCTTGTTGGCACGATTTGCAGCAATCTTGACATGCGTCAGGTAACATTATGTCAACGTCAACAAACAGCAACAGTCTGGCATGGCACAGAGACGTGGCTTGCCTCTGATGTGCTATTGTGACAAGACGCTGGACCTGGGCATCAGTGAACAGCTTGCGCACTAGCAACGGGTGCTGGGCAATCTTGCGCAAGTGGGTGAACAAGTTGTTCACTCGCTGCTTTCCCAACTGCTTCACAATGGCCTGTCCGCCTGAGACTGCCTTCCTGCCTTTGCCTGCAGACAAGTTGAACCAGTCCAGCAGAACCCATTTGCGTCAAGGTGTTTGGCGATGTGCTATCTGTGCAAGATTGACTTCCAGGGACAAAGTGGCCCGTCCCAAGCATCAACAAAGCTGCCAGTCATAAAGAGGAATTTCAGACTTCAAAGCACCTTTGGCAGTGGTTGAGACTTCAGCCTTGAGCTCTTGCACTGCTGTTTGGTACAACTGCGACTGCTCGGATGTCATGGCAACCAGCTCCTCATGGTGCTGCTTGGCAGTGAGCTGGCTGGCCACTTCAGACTTGAGGCGGCGCAACACAAATGGGCCTAGCACTGCTTTCATGCGTTCTGTCAGCCGCTGAACTGCCTCCTCCTCCTGCAAACTCCAGAGGCTTGTACCTGTGCCTTCATTGAGACCTGTTACTAAATACTGCTGACTGCCGTTGCTGTCTACATGCACTCCTACTTGTGTCAGAATAATGCAGCACACAGAAGGCCGGCTGTACAAGGCCACAATGCGACTAGAGTTGCTTTGAACTTTGCCAATGTTATCTGACATTGACTCATTGATGCACAGAAAAGATGTCTGCAGCAGTCTGCCTTACCTGCAAATCTTCAGAATGGCTGACCTCCTCCTTGCTGAAGACATCAGGCAGCAGAAACTGCAGCAGATTCTGAAGCTCCTCTAGATCATTCTGTAGAGGAGTCCCGGTCAGCATGATGCGCCTCTTGCAATGCTGCGCCACGCTGCATTGAAAGACCACTGAATCACAGTGTGGTTGTCACGAAGTGTCTCTGGTGTCTAAAGCAGATCCCAAGTCAAGAGTGTACCTGGTAAGCCGCTTTGTCCGCATGGCACCAGCATTCTTGACTGCGTGTGCCTCATCTAGCAGCAAATGCGACCAGCGCCATTTCTTCAGAAAGCTTCTGTCAGCCTGCTGGTCCACTGAGTCCCTCTCAAACAAGGTGTAGCACGTCAGCATCACATTGAACGGCAGCTGTCTGCAATCCTGACTGGCAGAAGGCACTTGGTCTGGATACTGGTGGGCCCCAGCTTCTGTAGACTCAGCATCACTTGCAGCATACTCACTTCCCTCCTCTGAGTCTGATTTGCTGGCATCTGAGTCTGGTATTGAAATAACCTCAGCTGCAGAGCTTGACGCAGCTCCAGTGCGCCTGTACAGTCAGCAAATAGCGATGTTGGACATGTAAATGAACCGTAATCATGATGGAACTGCAATGCACGCTTTTTCACTGGTCAAATAATCCCAGGTTGCCACAACAAGCAGCATGGTAGGCCAGCCGCATCACACTCAACCTGTTTGCTGTCGAGCTAGTAGTGGGCAACAGTGCAGCAAACATGCAGGCACGACCTCTTGAGCATCACCAGACCAGTCACACAAGCCAGCACACAAGAGATATGACATACCTGGCATCCAGTAGTTGACGTCTGAGGGCTGCTCTGTCCTTGCCGTAGTAGGTGACAAGGCTGAGACCTGGGCACCAGCGCCGGAACTCTCTCTGCCAGTTTTCCAACAGTGAGGCTGGAGCCACCACCAAGTGGGGTCCACTGTCCTGGTCTACGTGCTTTAACACCCCTGCAACAAGCACTGCATTGTGGGCCTGTAGTAGTTCCCTAGCATGACATTCACCTTGCAAGACATGCCGCACTGTTGGCATCAGAGCACCAACATGGCAATCAATACTGACAAAGTGTTACGCGCCTGCACTCAACCACTTCATTTATTCAAAACCAGTGACAAAGTAAATGCAGCGTGAAAAACACTCGTAGACAGCAAGATGTGCAACAGCATTTTCATGAGCCACAAAGAGGAATGCTTGCCAAGGAAACAAATGGCTTGAGCAGTCTTTCCTAGCCCCATCTCATCTGCTAGGATGGAACCTCTGATGCCCTGTCGCTTCAACAGCATCAAAAAGTTCACCCCAACCATCTGTGCCACAGCACCCCCTTGTCAGACCAAGCCCTGAAGCCAGATCATATGTAGAGCATGCACAAGCAAGCAAAATGTCAGTCAACATGAATGACATCTTCACTGATGGGTCATGCACTGCAGCAGTCGCTTGGTCTCGGCTGACCTGATAAGGCTTGAAGTACTTGGCAGCTTCTCCGCAAGCAGCCACCAGGGTGGCATGAGATATGAGTGCAGAAGGCCCTGTGTCAGCGGCCGAGTACCTGAAGGTTGGCATCAGCACATTTGCAGAAGCAACCACATCAGGCATTTCCCGGAATATTGCACTCTGCACGATGGCCCAAAGCTCATGTATGACGTCATGCTGACGCAACAGTACAAGCTGCAAACTGATCACTACGAGCAAAGCCTATTGTTGATGTCCATCCATGCCACGTGAGACAAAACTACAGGACTGACCAAGCCGTGACGCTAATGCACATCATGTTAGATCATCCTGACCTGTCTGTGCCGTGTGTCTGCAATGCTTCCCTAAGCTTGTGTGAGAGCTGCTCACAGCGCTCTAAAACTGAGTCTATCTCATTGTCCTGCAGCTCTTCTCCTGCCTCATGAAGCTGCTGCATCATGTCATCCTCCTTGTCTGGCATCACAACATGATGACAGTCACAGTCACAGCCACTTATGTCCACAGTCAGCAGAATTGCAGGGAAACATAGCATTTGTGTCCGCAGCAGCATGATTCCTGATTACCAGTCGCCAATTATTACCTGCTGTGGCAGCATCTGCCTGCACATACATGCGTCGCCGTCTCCAAATGATGTCAGGCTCTGGGACCTCCTGCCACTCCTCTTCCTGTATAAGAGTTCAGAACAGCAGACCTCAGATGCATGCTGCGACTTGATGTTACAACAAAAGCAAAAAGCTATATCTGAGGCCTGGCTTTATGCGCTGGTGCAGTCACCGTTGTTTGACTGCTCAGCACGTACAGCATTGACCAAACAGGAACATTGGCACATTGCTGTCACCTCTTGTGGTTGAGCAGACAATGGACGTAGCCTTTTAGCAACAGGTCTGTCAAGGTCTGATGCGTCACCCTCGCCCTCGCTATCATCAAATATCTGTGAATTGGCAGCACGTCGCTTTGTTCTGGCTGGCTTGTCATTTGAGGGAGGACTGATCAGAATGACGTCGTCCTCTTTGCTTGGTCCCTGGACG
>JAABVA010003453.1_pt1 | contig 15011 bp, 10 predicted proteins | sample 5560331 | NCBI WGS metagenome assembly JAABVA01 (sample SAMN12812661, study PRJNA571458) | rock metagenome | isolation source: Antarctica rocks | place: Antarctica: Victoria Land, Mt New Zealand sud | collected 2016-01-07 | reverse complement strand
CTTCCCGAACCAGCGCGTCAACGCCGGCCCTTGATCAGAACAACTCGGACCTTCAGATCATCCTCGGGAAGGTGCGCTCCTTCACGTCACCGGGCCGAGGGCCATCCACAGGTTCTGATCATTGCTCGTCGTTAAGACGGCGGTCTCCCCTTACCCTTATCGCTCGCGATGATTCCCGCGAGCGCGGGGACGACGGGGTTCAGCGGTGGTGGCCGGCGACCGTGGCCGGATCGCCCTCGCGAGCGCTGGTACGACCTCACCCCGGTGACCGGGTAAACCGTCCACACGATCGAGCGCCACGCGGCACGCAGTGCCCCCTCACGGGCGCGGCTGGATCTACCGCCCTGGCCGGTCCTGTCTGAGCATGTGGGACTCCGCAGGAGTGACCCCCTACGCGTGGAGACACGCGAGTTGCTGGAACGGGCTGTGGCAGCCGATCGGCAGCCCGGTCGTGACGTGAGCCGTCCGCGTGGATCCATGAGGCGGTGACAGCCGCCATCAGCGACGCCGAGCGTCGAGCCGGTGGCCTGCCAACTGCCGGTGCCTGAGACCCTCCAGCAAGCGACTGAGAATGCGGCCCACCGGAGCCGGATCGGTTGGCACCTCACCCATCGCTTTATCCCCTCACAGATGTTGACGCGCTGCGGGTGAGGGTGAACACCTCACCGCGCGTTTCGATCACCGCCGCTGACGGATCGCGAACGATCGACACCTCGCCCGCGTCGCAGAACTCATCGCTCGGCGAGAGCTGCACGCTGCCCGCGGCGCTGAGCTTGAACGGAGAACCGGGTAACACGGCCTGCCGGTCGGTCACCAAGTCGATGAGCCTGCCAGGGTCGACGCCCGGTAACTTCGGCGCGAGGGCCGCGGCAACCGCTGCCGCCGCCGACGCTGGTGCCCCCGCGTGGAGAGCGCAGAGTGCGCCGTCGACCAGCGCTTCGCTCACCGCCGGCGCCGACTTCGGCCCCCGGGCCGGTGCTCTCACCGCGATCCGCAGCCCGAACCGAGTCGACTCGCCGATCGGCGGATGCAGAACGCCCACGGCGCCGACCAACAGAGCCTCGCGCAACGCCAACCACATCGGCCGGGCCGACCCATCGTGAGCCAGCCGACGCACGACACCCGACCACCGAGCCAGTGTCTGATCCGGCTGCCAGACCCGAAAGCCGCTGCCGGGGGAGTATCGGTAGTAGTGCACCCCGCCCTCCCCAGCCAACGGCTGAGGCGGCGGCGGCACGACGGTGCCGCGCTCCCACCGGATCGCTGCCGTGTCCGACGGAAAGGTCGAGGCCCCAGGATTGGTGAACAGCCGGTTCTCGGCGTCGCAGCGTGCGCCTTCGGTGGAGGCGTACACCCCCGATAAGACCTCGCCCGCCCCGAGAGTCACCGTCGTCAGCGCGGTCTTCAGCTCGCTGACGACCTCGTCTTGCCAGGTGAAGCGGCGCATTCCGGCGAATTGGATCTGGTACCCGGCCCAGACTTCGACGCATCCTTCGCCAGCCTTGAGCACACACCGAGCCGACTCCACGTTTGCTCTGCCTGTCGAGTGATGCTCAGCATCGCACCACGGACGAGATCGACCGCCAGCTGCCCCGCTCCAAGCCGAGGAGGACAGGGCCGCGCGCCGTAAGCGCCTCATGGCCCAGATGGCGAGGGCGTTCCCGGCCGCGACGATCGAGGCCTCACGAGGTGAACGGCCTGTGCGTTGCCGCTGCCGGGGTCTGCCGTCACACCGTCGCCCGCTATGTCGCCGAACGTGACGCCGCGGTCCTGATCGGGCGGCCGCTGATCGGCGACCACCTGGCCGAGGTCGAGGAGTGGGATCGAGCGCTCGGCCGGCTGGGCTGCCAGCTGACCGCGTTCACGACAAGCTCGCGCCGTCGGAGGGTCAGGTCGTCGAGAGCAGTTCTCGCTCTTCGAGTCGCCGTTGTCGGTGGTGTCTGGCACGGTGATCACCGGGCCGCAGTCAGGGTGACTGCGCGGAGCTGAGGAGCATCATGACGACCGAGTCCATTCACCGCGAACTGTTGTCGGCTGTGGGGTTGAGCGGCGCGCACGCTCTCCTGCGGATCGTGGCGACCTACCAGCCGGCCGGAGGGCCAGGCGGCAAGGTGTTCCCGCCGACGTACCCGACCAGCCCCAACGACCCTGTGCCGTACGTGCTGGAGGCGCGTCGGGTGGACGGGCAGGAGCGCCGGGACGTGCTGCTGGACTCGACGCCGTCACAGGCCAACCGCGCGGAGGAGGCACTGCTGCGTGCGCACCGGGCGGGTCTCGTCCAGGTGCCGCTGCTGCAGGTGGAGCACAGCGCTGAGACCATGCTCGCCCTGACGTCGCTGGAGTTCCCGCACCGGTACGCCGACGCCTACCTGCGCGACAGCGTGCTGGGCGGCACGGCCTTCGACCGGACGGACCTGGGCAAGTCACTGTTGGCGGCCTCGCTCGTCGACGCGACCGCGCTGTACGCTGCTGACCCGGGCTCGCTCGTCTACGGCGCCTGGAACAGCCACCGAAAGGGCCGACAGCAGAAGTTCCCCCGGGTGTACGCAAGCGAGGTCATCGGCTGGGACCCGGTGATGGGGGAGCGCAAGGCTGGCCGGATGGACCCGCTCAACCTCACCGGCGCGCAGAAGCCGGTGAAGGGCGACGAAGGCTGGGAGTTCTCCCCGGTCTCGACCAAGACCAAGGGCGAGAGGCTGAGCGAGATCGGTCACGGCAACGTGGCCCCCAACTCGCAGCACGGTGGCGTGACGATCAGCTCGGCACAGCGCATCGCCACGCTGTCCCTGGCAGGCCTGGACCGGATCGGGTTCGGTGCTGCACCGCACGAGGCCGCGGTGGCGGCCCGGACGGTGCTGGCCGCGTACGCCCTGCTCGCCGACCGGCTGGCGTTCGGCGGCGCGAGCCTGTGGCTGCGCAGCGGGTGCGAGCTGGTGCTGGAGTCCGAGCGGGTGGAGTGGGTCAACCGCGGTGGCAACGTCGAGCCGTTCGAGCTGTCTGTGGACCAGGCCGTGGACCTGTTGCGGCTGTCGATGGAGTACGCCGAGAAGCAGGGTCTGCCGCTGCAGACCAAGACGGTGAGGCTCACCCCGTCCAAGGCTCTGGCTCAGGCGATCGACTTCAGCCTGACCAAGGCCACCGCCGACGGGGAGTGACCCCGTGGGCGTGAGCATCTCGGTGCAGCTGCTGTCGGGCAACTACGACGCCGCTGCGGTCGACGACCGGGAGCGAGCGGAGTGGCCGCCGCATCCGGCTCGCCTGTTCTGTGCCCTGGTCGCCGCCGCCCGGGGCGAGGAGGATCGGGCCGCGCTGCGCTGGCTGGAGGCGCAGCCGGCGCCGGTCATCGAGGCCGTCGCTGCTCCGCTCGAGAGCCGGCACGTGGGCTACGTGGTGACGAACGTGATCAGCGCGAAGGGCGGCAGCCAGACGCATCCGGGCCGCACGAACGGGTTGCGGACGCGTGCCCGGGTCGTGCCGGCGTCGCCGTCGGTGCGGATGGTGTGGCCGGTGGACGCCGGCCCCGCGGTCGTGGCGGCGCTGGACCGGATGGCCCGCCGCATCCCCTACCTAGGCCGGTCGACGGGGATCGCCCTAGTGGGCGCGGAGGCGACGGCGTCCGACGCCGGCGCTCTGGACGCCGCCCTCAGCGACACCACTGGGCTGGCCGACGCGGTCGTCGGGTTCGAGCCGTGCGACCTGCTCGACGCGCACCAGTCGGTGCGGGTGCCCTACCCAGGCTTCCTCGACGACCTCGACGTGCAGTTCGAGAACGGCCGACCGGCCTGGGAGGTCAGCCGCTACCAGGGCTACCGGGGGCGTCACCCGGCGCCGCCGGCTGCGACGTCCGCGGCCGAGCCCGTGCCGTCGGTGTACGAGGACGTCGTGGTGTTCCGGTTCGCGGGTCTGCGGCCGGACGCGCGGCTGGTGGTCCGCTTCACCGAGGCGTTGCGCGGGGCGGTGTTGGCGGTGGCTGGTGACGACTCCCCGCAGGTCCTGCATGGGCACGGCGCCGACGGCCGCCCGCACGTGGCGTTCCTGGCGCTGCCGGACGTCGGCGGTCAGCACGCCGACGGTCACCTCCTCGGCCTGGCCGTCACGGTGCCGCACCTACCGCCGGGGGAGCGGCAGGCGGTGCTGCGGGCGGTGCTGGGGCTGCGGGGTCCTGACCGGGATGGCGTGGTCGAGCTGGGGATCCCGCACATCGGCAAGGTCGAGGTGCACTACCAGCCGGGGCTGATCCGGCCCTGGGGCGCTTCCCCGCAGCGTTGGCGTCGAGGCAGCCGGCGGTGGGTGTCGGCGACACCCGTGGTCCTGGACCGGTACCCGAAGGGGCCCGACGCGCTCGAGGCCGAGGTGGTGGCCTGCCTGCGCCAGGTTGGCCTGCCGGAGCCGGTCGATCTGCGAGTCAGCACCGAGCCGATGCTGCCCGGCGCGGCGCGGTTGCGGCCCGTGGATCTGCCCCAGCGCGCGAAGGGCCGGTTGTTCCGGCACGTGGCGGTCACGTTCGACCGGGTCGTGCACGGCCCGGTGCTGGTGGGTGCGGGTCGGTACCTGGGCGTGGGGTTGCTGGCTCCTGTCATGAGCGGAGGCGACGATGCCTGAGCCGACGCCGGTCGTGCCGTCGCAGCTCGCGGCCTGGGACTTCGCCGGCTACTACCAGACGGTGCACGCGGTGGACCCGTTCCCTTGGCAGCAGGAGCTGGTGGGGCGGGTCCTGTCCGACGGCGCGTGGCCTGATCTGGTGGACGTGCCGACCGGGTTGGGCAAGACCTCGATGCTCGACGTCGCGGTGTTCGTGGCCGCCGCGACCGCCGGAACCCGCAGCGCCGAGCGGCTGGGACGGCGGCGTAGTTTCTTCGTGGTCGACCGGCGGATCGTCGTCGACGAGGCGCACGAGCACGCGCAGCGGATCGTCACGGCGCTGCGCCGTGCCGGCGACGACCCGACCGGCGTGATCGAGCGGGTCCGGGCGGCGTTGCGTTCCTACGCCCCCGACGCGCCGGGGGAGGCGCTGACGGTCACCCGCATGCGCGGCGGGACCACCTGGGAGGCGGCCTGGCTGGACCGCCCCGACCGGCCGGGGATCGTGCTCGGCACGGTGGACCAGGTCGGCAGCCGCCTGCTGTTCCGCGGCTACGGGGTCAGCGACCGGCGCCGCCCGATCGACGCGGCACTGGTCGGGACCGACGCGCTTCTGATGGTCGACGAGGCGCACCTGTCCACCGCCCTGTTGACCACGGTCACCGCGGCGCAGGAACGCGACTGGACCGCCCTGCCGGTGCCGGGGCTGAGCGTGATCCGGCTCTCGGCGACCCCTGGTGAGGCCGGCGATCCGGCGCGGCGGGTGTACAGCCTGGACGTCGAGGCCCACCGGCGGCATCCTGAGGCCGGGCGACGCTTGGCCGCCGGCAAGACCCTGACCTGCGTGACGACCTCGGCCAAGGACTGCGTCCGCACGCTGGCCGACACCGTGCTCGACGAGTGCGCTGGCCTGGTCGGCGCGGGATCGCCGCCGGGACGCGCGCCCACCGCGCTCGTGGTCTGCAACACGGTCGACCGGGCCCGGGCCGTGCATGCCCTGCTGGTCAGGCAGCTGTCGACGCGGCCCGCGACCCTTGCCGCGGACTGCGACCTGCTCATCGGTCGTTCCCGGCCACTGGACCGCCCCGACCTGCAGGACCATGTCCTCGGGCGCTTCGGCACCGGCCGCGCCCCGCTTCCCCGGACGGCGATCCTCGTCGCCACGCAGACCGTCGAGGTGGGCATCAACCTGGACGTCGACGTGCTGGTGAGCGAGTCCGCCTCCTGGGACGCGCTCGTCCAGCGGTTCGGGCGGCTCAACCGGCTGGGCCGCTTCACCGAGCGCTTCCCCGGCCGGCCGGCAGCGACGGCGGTCGTCGTCCACGACGGGCAGCAGGAGGGCCCGGTGTACGGCGCCGCCCGCGACGTCACCTGGGACGCGCTCGTCCAGGTCACGGGTTCGGCCGATGACGGGCTGGACGTCTCACCGCTGGGGTGCCGGGGGCTGGCGTCCGGGTCGCTGGGCAGCGGGGAGTGCGTGCGCCGCCCGGTCGGGGTGCCGCTGCTGCAGCGGCCGACTCTCGACGCCTGGGCGCAGACGGCGCCGGTGCCGCTGAACGACCCGCCGATCCAGCCGTTTCTGCACGGGTTCGCCTCGGGGGCCGCCGCAGTGCAGGTGGCCTGGCGCGACGGGCTGCTCGCCGACGGCTCGCTCGACGACCCCTTCAGCGACGAGCCGGCGGAGGCCGAGGCGGCCCGGGCCGGGGCCATGCTGACGGCCCTGCCGGTGCGCTCAGCGGAACTGGTCGAGGTGCCGTTCATCGCCGTGCGGGAGTGGATGCTGGGGCAGACCCCCGGCCCGGTCAGCGACCTGGAGACCGAGCCGGAGACCGAGGGACGCTCCCGCCAGGAGCGTTCAGGGTTCCGGGTGCTCGCTTGGCGCTCCGACGCTGCCGGGAACGACGACCGGTCCGGGGCGGCCTCGTCGTGGCGCTGGATCACCGGGCAGGAGGTGCGGCCGGGGGACCGGATCGTGGCGCCATCTGAACGCGGGGGTCTCGACCGCTACGGGTGGTCCCCGGCGGACACGGCCCGGGTCGCGGACGTCAGCGAGGCCGCGACGTTCGTGCCGTCCCGAGGGCAGGGTGACGCCACGCTCCGGCTCGACCGTGCGCTCCCGGGCAGGCTTGGCCTGTCTGATGCCGAGGCGGACGAGGTGAGTGACGCGATGCTTGCGCTGCGGTCCGGCGACGACGGCTCCGCCGACTCGATCCGTGTAGCTGTCCAGCGCATTCAACGCGCGCTTCGAGACGGGCTGCCAGCTGAGCCACCCCAGGACTCGGGATGGTCTACGTCCGCTTGGATCGAGCTGCGGCGATGGTTGGACGGCCGGGTGCGGCTCGTGGAGGTGCTCGACTACAGCGCCGACGTGATCGCCGACGGCAGCGGGCCGCCCATGTTGGCTCACCTGCTTGCTGGCCGCCGCGCGACTTCGCGGTCCGGCGGCGAGGCGGAGGACGGCGTCGAGCGAGACGACGAGGACGTCGCCGGCAGCTCGCTCGGCTCCGTCCCGGTCACCCTGGCCGTCCACCTGGCCGCGGTCGGTGCCCGGGCCCGCCGGATCGCGCAGGCCCTTGGCCTGCCGGACGACCTCTGCACGGTTGTCGAGGACGCCGCCCGGTGGCACGACCTGGGCAAGGTCGAGGAGCGCTTCCAGATCATGTTGCACGGCGGAGACGCCGCCGAGGCTGCCCTGTCGATCGAGCCGCTGGCCAAGTCCGGCATGGATGCAGGTGATCGGCTCGCCGGCCGCCGGGCGCGGCTGCTCAGCCGGCTGCCGGGCGGCGCCCGGCACGAGGCCTGGTCGATGGCCCTGGTCGAGGAGCACCTGCGCACCCGGGACGACGCCTACCCTGGCGACGCGGACCTCGTGCTGCACCTGATCGCCAGCCACCACGGCCACGCCCGCCCGTTCCTGCCGCTCGTCGTCGACGGCGAGCCTCGGCTGATCGAGGCGCTCGTTGAGCGTGAGAAGGTGTCCGTCCCGTCGGAGCGGACGGTGTCGCTGGAGCACCCGTCACGGTTCACCCGCCTGAACACGCGCTACGGCCGGTGGGGTCTGGCACTGCTCGAATCCGTGGTCCGCTGCGCGGACATGACCGTCTCCCGGGAGGGATCGTGATCGGCGACAGCACGCCCGCGCTGGCTCTGCCGGCCCTCGACGGCCGGACACCACTGGGATTCCTGGCCGCGCTGGGTGTCCTGCGCCTGGTCGCGGAGCACACCGAGCACACGCCGCGGCTGGCGTGGTCTACACGGGATTTCACCGCCGTCCTTCACGACGCCCATGCCGACCTCGACGCGCTCGTCGACGACCTGGTCACCGTGGTGCGCTCGATCCCCGCCGGCGGTGTGCTGGCCGGGCTCAGCCCGGACTTCCCGCCGCCGGGGGAGGCACCGGACAAGCTACGGCTACCGCGTCCGGAGCTGCGTGCCTACGCGACCCGGGTATCGGAGTCGGATGGTGCCGGCGCGGAGGCGTGGCTGGCGTCATCGGTCACCGACCTGAGCGTCGACGACAAGCAGCGAGCCGACATCAGTCTGTTCGCCGCGCCCTCGGGGAAGCAGTCGATGCGCACCATGCTGGAGAAGCCACTGGCCCGGGTGCGGGCCGAGCCGTCCGTGCTGCGGGAGGCGCTGACCGCCTGGCGTCGCTACCCGGGCGTCAGCGGCGAGTACCTCGACCATCGGGTGCTGTTCGACGCCGTCGACGCGCCCGACGGCAAACCTGCCGAGCGGGGCGTGCCCGGGGCGACCTGGCTCGCGCTGATGGCCTACCCTCTACTGCGGACCACAGCCACCGGCAGCGAGCCAGTCACGACCTGCTGGCAGAACCTCGGACGCCGGCCCGGTCGGCGGATGGTGTACCCGCTGTGGTGGCAGCCCCTGACCGCAGAAGCCGTCAAGGCACTGCTGTCGCACCCGGTGCTCGAACGGGCCGAGCCGGGAGCAGCGTCGCGGAGGGCCGAGATGCTGTCGGTCTTCTGGGTCTGCCACGCCGAGCGTCGACGCATCCCCGGCCGCACCTTCGCGGGCGTCCTGACGCCGACGACCCGCCCGGTGCGCACGCCATCCGCCCCGGCGCAGCCCAGATCGGGGACGGCAGGTCGGCGATGAGCGTGGTCCGCCCCGACATCGCAGGCCTGCCGGAAACGGTCCCGGCCCGGATGGTCAACGAGTTCGTGTACTGCCCCCGCCTGTTCCACCTGGAATGGGTGCAGGGACGCTTCGCAACCAGCGACGACGTCGAGGAGGGCCTATACGTCCACCGGGTCGTGGACGAGCCGGGCGGCGACCTTCCCGACGCGGACGAGGACCTGGAACGGTTCGCCGGTCGCACCTCCCGCTCGTTCTCGATCACGTCCACCGAGCTGGGGGTCAGCGCCAAACTCGACATCGTCGAGGTCAGCACCCGAGGGACCGTCGTCCCGGTCGACTACAAGAAGGGGTCGCCGGACCGGCACGGCAAGCCGTGGCCGTCTGACGAGGCCCAGTCCGTGCTGCAGGCACTGCTGCTCCAGGACGCCGGGTCAGAGTCGAGCAGGCCGAGATCTGGTACGCCGAACCACGCCGTCGAGTCGTCGTCCCCATCGACGGCAAGCGCCTGGAGGAGGCCCGGGCCCTGCTCGCCCGGTTGTGGCAGGTGGCGGCCAGCGACGCGCCGCCACCACCGTTGGTGGACAGCCCCAAGCCCGGGCTGCTCGCTGGTCGGGCTGTGCCTGCCCGACGAGATCAATGCCCTTAGCGTGCGGAAGCGCGAGCCCGCGAAACAGCGCCGGGTGATGGCGGCCGATCCCGACAACCGGCCGGTGTACGTCATGGAGCAGGGGGCCGTGGTCGGCGTCCGGCGCGGTCGGCTGGAGGTTATCAAGGAACGTGACGTGCTCGGCAGTTACCGGCTCATTGATGTCAGCCAGCTCTGTCTGCAGGGCAACGTGACCGTCACGCCACAGGTGATGCGGGAGTTGTTCGCCCGGGAGATCCCGGTCTGCTGGTTCACCTACGGCGGCTGGTTCTCGGGAATGGCCGAAGGGCTACCCAGCAAGCATGTCGACCTGCGCCGGGCCCAATACGTCACACCGCCGCAGACGCTGCTCGCCGTCGCCGGCCGGATGATCGAAGGAAAGATCCGCAACAGCCGCACACTGCTGCGCCGCAACAGCCGGACGCCGCCGGGCGCGGTGATCGAGCAGCTCCGGGACCTGGCGGCCGCTGCGGTCTCGCCAGCCGGGTATCCCTCGCTGCTGGGCATCGAGGGCACGGCAGCGAGGATGTATTTCTCAAGGTTCACCGGCATGCTGACGGCGACCAACGGGTTGGACATCGCGGCGTTCGACGAGAACGGACGCGCCCGGCGTCCGCCGCCCGACCCGGTCAACGCACTCCTGTCGTTCGTGTACGCATTGCTGGTCAAGGACCTGACCGTCACAACCGCCGCCGTGGGACTCGACCCGTACCTTGGCGTGTTCCACCGGCCCCGGTATGGGCGGCCCGCGTTGGCGCTCGACCTTGCCGAGGAGTTCCGGCCCCTGATCGCCGACAGCACCGTCATCCAGCTCATCAACAACGGCGAGGTGCGGCCCAGTCACTTCATCCGCCGGGCTGGAGGCTGCCAACTCGACCGCGACGGACGGCGCGCCGTCATCACCGCCTACGAGCGGCGCATGGCGTCCGACATCAAGCATCCTGTGTTCGGGTACCGGGTCAACTACAGGCGCGCGCTCGACGTCCAGGCCCGGCTCCTCGCCGCCCACCTGACCGGGGAGCTACCCGAGTACACCCCGTTCACCACGAGGTAGCGGAGAGGTCAAGTCCGGAGAGGACCAGGTCTACGAGGCGATGGCACGGCATCGGTACCTCATCGCGTACGACATCTGCGAGACGAAACGACTGCGACGGGTGTGCAAGACGATGGAGGAGTACGGCGAGAGACTTCAATACTCTGTCTTCATTTGTGACCTCAGCCGTTCCGAGTTGGTGCATGCCCGGGCGGCCGTCGAGCGCCAAATGGACCTGGGAGAGGACTCCGTCGTGGTCGTCGACCTCGGCGAGACCAACGCTGCCCGCTTCACGTTTGTCGGTCAACGCCGCGCCCTTCCCTCCTCCGGACCACGGATCGTCTGATGCGAGGGCTCCGGTGACCACGTACTCGAGCATGACCGCTCGAAGGCAGGTCCGGAGCGGTTTCTCTGGTGTCCGGGCCCTTCTGTGGGGCGGCTCGAACGGTCCTTCGAGACAGGGCTCGCGGACGACGGCAAAGCAGCAGGTCAGCGGGTACTCTCAGTGCGAGCCCTCTTCCCGGCCATCACGGCCGGGCTCCGTTGCGGGGCGGTGACGCTGCCGGCCGTGACCGGCAACCCTCGGCTCTTCCCGGCCATCACGGCCGGGCTCCGTTGCGGGGAGATCGACTCGGAGTCCGGACTCGGTTCTATTCCGGCTCTTCCCGGCCATCACGGCCGGGCTCCGTTGCGGGCGGGCCACGCTGCCGACGGTGACGTACCGGTCCGCGCTCTTCCCGGCCATCACGGCCGGGCTCCGTTGCGGGTCGTCCACACGCAGTCGGCGAACCACAGCAACTTCGACCTCTTCCCGGCCATCACGGCCGGGCTCCGTTGCGGGAGCTGGTTGCCGAGCGTGATACCGAGCGCGGACAACCTCTTCCCGGCCATCACGGCCGGGCTCCGTTGCGGGGAGTTCGGGCTCGCGCAGAAGGCGGCGTTGCAGTTCCTCTTCCCGGCCATCACGGCCGGGCTCCGTTGCGGGCACGCCGATGACGACCAGGACAACGCCGGCGGTAACACTCTTCCCGGCCATCACGGCCGGGCTCCGTTGCGGGCCCTTCGACCCCAGGGACGACGCCGCATGGGATCGTGCTCTTCCCGGCCATCACGGCCGGGCTCCGTTGCGGGCGGACACCGGACGACTCACGCCACATCGTGAACGTCCTCTTCCCGGCCATCACGGCCGGGCTCCGTTGCGGGGGCCACGTCGTCGGGTTCTACGACTCCGCCCTGTTCCTCTTCCCGGCCATCACGGCCGGGCTCCGTTGCGGGAACGCGGCCGGGGCCACATCGACGGCCCTTGCCTACACCTCTTCCCGGCCATCACGGCCGGGCTCCGTTGCGGGCAGGTCGTCCACGAGCGACCCGGCCGGGGAACCCGGGTCCTCTTCCCGGCCATCACGGCCGGGCTCCGTTGCGGGCCGAAGTCCAGCCACACGTTGTCCATGCCGTCGGGGCCTCTTCCCGGCCATCACGGCCGGGCTCCGTTGCGGGGCCAGCCCGGCGGCGCGCTGTTTCGCTGTGCGCCGGCCTCTTCCCGGCCATCACGGCCGGGCTCCGTTGCGGGCACCCTGGCTCCGTTCACCGCGATACCCAGACCACCGCCTCTTCCCGGCCATCACGGCCGGGCTCCGTTGCGAACCGGGCCCTATACCAGGACTACCCATTCGACAACTCTTCCCGGCCATCACGGCCGGGCTCCGTTGCGGGATATCCGCTCCGGGGATACGGCCCGCACTGTAGTCACTCTTCCCGGCCATCACGGCCGGGCTCCGTTGCGGGCTGGCGTGGGCAGCAGAAGTGTTCACCCCGGAGAACTCCTCTTCCCGGCCATCACGGCCGGGCTCCGTTGCGGGACGGCGGCCGAGACGCAGGTGTTCGATGCGAGTGCCATCTCTTCCCGGCCATCACGGCCGGGCTCCGTTGCGGGTTGATTTCTTCGAGCGTCTCAATCAGGATTTCGCCTCTTCCCGGCCATCACGGCCGGGCTCCGTTGCGGGTGGACGACGCCGGTTGCGTAGTCGAACACGGCCACCGGCTCTTCCCGGCCATCACGGCCGGGCTCCGTTGCGGGTGGGTCCCGATCGCGGCGTTGAGGTGGGTGAGGCCGCTCTTCCCGGCCATCTCGGCCGGGCTCCGTTGCGGGCGCAATAGTAGTGGGCCAACTTTGCGGCTCTTCACCTCTCTTCCCGGCCATCACGGCCGGGCTCCGTTGCGGGGTATGTCCCTGTTGTTCCGTTCCGCGTAAAACGCTGACTCTTCCCGGCCATCACGGCCGGGCTCCGTTGCGGGACTGGCTAGCATAGAACGGATGCTGAGGACGTGACCCCCTCTTCCCGGCCATCACGGCCGGGCTCCGTTGCGGGAAGGGGATCGCGGTGACCGGGATCGACCGATGCAAAGTCTCTTCCCGGCCATCACGGCCGGGCTCCGTTGCGGGATGGTCTACACCAGCTCGGGGACGACGTACACCACCGCTCTTCCCGGCCATCACGGCCGGGCTCCGTTGCGGGAACAGTGAGGAGATGACCTGTGCGGTCGGCGCGTTAGGCTCTTCCCGGCCATCACGGCCGGGCTCCGTTGCGGGAACAGTGAGGAGATGACCTGTGCGGTCGGCGCGTTAGGCTCTTCCCGGCCATCACGGCCGGGCTCCGTTGCGGGGACGTCTCCTCGGGGCTGAAGTTCTTGTCGTCGCGGGCTCTTCCCGGCCATCACGGCCGGGCTCCGTTGCGGGTGGCGTGGCACCACGATCCCGACCTCGCCGGCCGCCCCTCTTCCCGGCCATCACGGCCGGGCTCCGTTGCGGGCGGATGGTGATGACGGGCCTGGTGGCTGTGCCGATGGCCTCTTCCCGGCCATCACGGCCGGGCTCCGTTGCGGGAGGTCAATGTCGAGGAACATTCGCGATGTTTGCGCGGCCTCTTCCCGGCCATCACGGCCGGGCTCCGTTGCGGGAGATATTGCCAGCCGCCGTCGAAGTCCGGGTTGATAACTCTTCCCGGCCATCACGGCCGGGCTCCGTTGCGGGTACGTGGGCGAGATCTCGCCGTTGCCGGTCCACGGCACTCTTCCCGGCCATCACGGCCGGGCTCCGTTGCGGGTGGTTCGGCGGAGACGTCGTCGACGGCCCACCCGACAGCTCTTCCCGGCCATCACGGCCGGGCTCCGTTGCGGGTCCATGTAGGCGGCGACTTGGTATCCGTAGGTGCCGGCCCTCTTCCCGGCCATCACGGCCGGGCTCCGTTGCGGGGAGTTCATCGACGCCGCCATCGCGGGCAACCACGCCGCTCTTCCCGGCCATCACGGCCGGGCTCCGTTGCGGGCTGAATGCGGTCATCAGGTCGGCGGGGACCTGGTCGGCTCTTCCCGGCCATCACGGCCGGGCTCCGTTGCGGGCCGGAATCCGTCACCGACCGAGTGCGCCGCAGTCACCTCTTCCCGGCCATCACGGCCGGGCTCCGTTGCGGGTAGTCGAGATAGGAGCATGACATGGCGGCTCACGCCTCTTCCCGGCCATCACGGCCGGGCTCCGTTGCGGGGAGGAGGACAGGGGGTCCGATGGGCTGGTCGGGAGGTCTCTTCCCGGCCATCACGGCCGGGCTCCGTTGCGGGGAACGCCTCGGCGTCGGCCAGTAGGGCTGCCACGGCAGCTCTTCCCGGCCATCACGGCCGGGCTCCGTTGCGGGGTGCCTAACACCAGCGACAACTGGCTGGGGTTTTGGGCTCTTCCCGGCCATCACGGCCGGGCTCCGTTGCGGGCCCTAAACCCTGCTCACGCCTCCCATCGCGCAAGGACCTCTTCCCGGCCATCACGGCCGGGCTCCGTTGCGGGTGGTCCTGCGCCCGCGTCGCCAACGCCACGTCGGTGCTCTTCCCGGCCATCACGGCCGGGCTCCGTTGCGGGCTTCACGTCGGCGATCGGCACGATGGAACTCCTCTCAGCTCTTCCCGGCCATCACGGCCGGGCTCCGTTGCGGGAGGTACACCCAGCAGCGGGCACCCGTCGCGCTGCGGCTCTTCCCGGCCATCACGGCCGGGCTCCGTTGCGGGCCGTTGGAGCGCGGGAAGTGCAGCACGCCCGTGTTCCCTCTTCCCGGCCATCACGGCCGGGCTCCGTTGCGGGGCGTTGAAGGGTTACACGGCCGGCAACCTGCAGCGCACTCTTCCCGGCCATCACGGCCGGGCTCCGTTGCGGGGTGCACGGCGGCGTTGACCTTGGCAGTGTTGTCCCTCTCTTCCCGGCCATCACGGCCGGGCTCCGTTGCGGGGGGGTCAAAGGTGGCCTACGGACCAGCGAGAAGGACATCTCTTCCCGGCCATCACGGCCGGGCTCCGTTGCGGGTCATTCACTACCGGAGCTGTCGCACTAAGTGCAGCTCTTCCCGGCCATCACGGCCGGGCTCCGTTGCGGGCGCACTGCCGCAGGTAACGATCTTAGTGGGTTATCCATTTCACTGCCACCTCCGGGTAGGGTCATTGTGTGCCATCTCGCGGTCTGCACTACCCCGGGTCGTATGCGGAGCGAGGGCGTGGTTCCCCGACGACGAGGCTTGCATGGATTACCTGGACTGGCTGCGCTGGCCGGGCGGGCCGGTGTGCCCGAGCTGCGGGCGTGTCGCCAGGAGGGTGAGCACGGGCCGAGTGTGGCGC
>JAABVA010003452.1_pt1 | contig 15012 bp, 11 predicted proteins | sample 5560331 | NCBI WGS metagenome assembly JAABVA01 (sample SAMN12812661, study PRJNA571458) | rock metagenome | isolation source: Antarctica rocks | place: Antarctica: Victoria Land, Mt New Zealand sud | collected 2016-01-07 | reverse complement strand
CACTCACAGATCCTATAAAAGTCTCTTAGATTCTGAAGTCTCAGAATTTTTAACTGCCTAGAGTTCTGAGTTCTATAGCACTGATAGTAATGAGTTTTGGTGGTAAACAGGCCATTTGTGAAGACTTTTTGTCAAACTTTCAGTCTCATTTCCTTACCTTAGTGGTTCAGAGCCCTACAGAGGTTTCAGGAACATGCAGAGTTTGCTAGGGCAAACAGTTTGCTACAGATAAAAGTTTTTTCTTTCATCAATTGAAGGTCTTCTTATAGAGTCACATTTCCATAGAGTAGCTAGACACTTATGATTACATGTTTATTTCACTAGTCACTTCTTCTATGTTTGACAAGTTATGAGCCTGAATGTGTATTGATATTCTTTGAAATTCATTTATTAAGTCATTTGTTTCTATTCAAAATGGTGAAAGAAAAACATCTTGTTGTTGTTGTTATTTCATAGATGCTAGAAAGAGTCTTAAGGGATAAAGTGAATTTGATGTATAATGAGAAGTTATTCACATCAAATCATTATAAATTCACAGATAAAATGATCAAAACAACTCTCACAATCATTTCAAAGTCAGATCTTTACATTGAAAACAACTTCATTGCTGATTTAGATGTTCTCACTGTACAAAATGACTACAATGTCATATGACCTCATGTTTTCAAAAGTTATGAAACTCAAGAGGTTGACAGACTATTCATCATGAAGAACATTGATTAAATACAGTTTGATGAGTGCTGAATTATGAGATTTAATAGTAGAGAATGACATTGAAACCTCATCAAAGCTAGATGTTTTGAGTCAGTCAGTAATGACTGAAGAATTTATATCTGAAACAATAACAACTACATTGACAGTCTTGATTAATGTTACTTAAGCTGACTGAATTACACAGAACAACAAGATCATAATCATTATTGTTTTTATTGTCAGCTCAGAGATCACTGTTGTTATAGATGACATAAAAACAGCAAAAAAGATGTAAAATTATCTTGCATATCTCTATCTATCTTATGAATTTAATCTCAAATATATTCTATTCAACAATCTATATGCCTGCCAACTTGATCAATACTTCTCTATCAATGCTTATGCTTTGAAGTATAAGACACTCTTATGAGAAATTGCAGCCTTTGATCTCATCATTAACAAAACTTTAAAGATCATTACTTTTCTATCAAATCTAGAATTCTTCTATTCTCAATAAGTAACAGCAAAATGCTCTGAGACCTGTAATGTGATCTCATTTCTTAACAACTTGATTGCTGAACTAATTGATGAAGAGTGTCTTAAAGAAAAGAATGAAAAGCTTGCTTTAATGAGTAAAAAGAGAAATCATAAAGATAAGAAGAGAAAGAATAAGAAGAGAAATGTTGATAAGAACAAGAATGAGAATGAGATGTATATTCACTACAAGAAAGCAGTTCACTCTGAGAACAATTACTGAAAGTTACATCTGAAAAAGATGTCTAAAGAGATAAAGAAGAAACAAGAGACTAAAAAGAAGAAAGAGAAAGAGAAGAAGAAAGAGAAATTCTTAAGTTTTAAAGATAAGTGATATAATGAGAACTCAGTGATCTTGACTGCAGTAAAGAGCTATAGTCTTGTGATTAATAAGATGTCATAAATAACTGACTTCAGTGCAACACAATATATGTGCTGTGATCTCTCTGCATTTAGCTTGATCAAAACATTCAATAATGAACTCTCTATAAGAAGAGTGTCTGAAGTAATGCACACTCAAGAGATAAGAACAGTCAACTTACAGCTAAAGAACAGTGATGAAAAGACTTAAAATATCATTCTAATGAACATTTATCTTATGTCTAATATGAGACTCAATCTCTTCTCAATTGAAACAGTCAAAACAAAAGAAATATTAATCAAAATCAAGGACAGATTACTATGTCTAAAGAACAAAGTAGAAAATATGCTTAATCATATAGTATACAAAGACAAGCTATATTATCTTTAAATCTTAACAATGAGAAATCCTGTGAACAAGAATAAGGCTATGTCAGTCATTAAAGATAACAAGATCTTGAGAGCTACTTAACACTGATGTTTTAATTATATAGAGAATTTAAGTCTTGACAATGTGTCAAAAAATCCTGAAATAGTGAGACTTAACTTATAAGAACTTACAAAAACATTATTACACTTGTGTGATGTCTGCACTAGGGCAAATCAAAAGAAGAAGATCTTAAGAAAATCACAAAACTGAGTTACAAAGATGACTGAACTGATTTACATCAACATTGTTGATTCTGTCACATCAAAAGCATATGATGAGTTCTTGTAATATATAGTCTTCATGAATGATCTTATCTGCTGATGATACATTTGTAATATGAAAATGAAAGATCAGGCAAAAGACAAAATTGAACAGTTTTTCAACATGCTTTTTACTTAGATGAATCTATGAATTGCATAAGTACAACTTGACAATGAAAAGAAATTCAGAGATAAGCTCATCATTAAATGATTATGAAGTCTAGAAATTATTTATGAAACAACAGTCTCTTATGAACTGAAGCAGAATGAGATGACAGAAAGAAGTAATGAACTTCTGACAGCAAAAGTTAGAACTATGATTCTGAATAGTGAAGTCTCTGAAACTTTATGATTAAAGACTGTCAGAACAGTATGCTATCTCTTTAATTAACTTTCAATGTCAGCTCTTGAGAACAACAAAGTCTCAATTCAGCTACTGTTTAAATTTCTTAATAAGAATAGATCAATGAACCTCATTGATCTTAGACATCTTCAGTGTTTTAAATGCACAGCATACATGCATATTTCAAAGAAGATCTGAACAACAGAGACTAAATTTGAATCCTAAAGCAATAAAAAGATTCTTGTTAAATATAAAGAAAGAAATCAATATAGAGTATAGCTTTCTGAAAAGAAAAAGGCAGACTGAGTAATCAGAACAAGAGATGTGCAGTTTGATGAAGATTCATTGATCTATGATGTTGAAGTTGCAGTCTCAATTTTTAAAGTTACTCAATCTCACATCATTAATGCAGAACAAGAAGATGTGCAGTTACTTTTCTTGTCTTCTTTTTAACTCTCATCATTATCATCATCTTCAGAGTATGTGTCATCATATTCTTTCATACTGATATTGTCAAATCAGTTAGAAGAAATGAAGAAAGAGAAAGAAAATGTTATGAATATTTTCTTTATAATTAATAAGTCAGTATTAGCTGAGTCTTGATGCTCTAAGAAAAAGAGACAACTCTTTATAAAGCTAAAGCTTAAAGCAATCATGGCCTATCTGATCATGTTTAATGTAATTGTTGATGTCATGAAAAAGAAAGAAGACTCTGAGAGTGAATCTTAGACATTTAAACAGATAATTGAAAGTTATGAGTTGAAAGACTGAAAAAAAGCAATGAATAGTGAGTATAACTCATTAATGATTAACTTTACATAAACTTTAAAAACATTGCCACCTAATCAACAAGCTTTAAAGAGCAAATGAGTCTACTGTTACAAAAGAAAACCTGATGACTAGAGTGGCCATCAGGTCAGGTCAGGCCCAGATTTTAGAACTTAATCTGACTCATCAGACTCTACTTTGCAACTCAACTCAACTCTATGCAGAATCAGATTTCAGACAGAGTTGAGTCAGACTATTCTTGACAGTTTAAACTAAATTAGAATTAATTAACTTCTGTTATTAAGCAGCTTTATATTGGCAGCAGCTACTATTGCAACATTTTCAATTAACATTGTGCACAATTCTTCTTGTTTAACTACATATCTGCTTTATGAGTGTTATATATGAGCATTATTAACTTAATTATTAGATCACTCATTCTCTACAGAGTAAAAATACATTAATTAGTACACTCTATCTTCTTAGTAAATCTACAATGTATAAAAGATTGCTTTTATCTTTCACAATTCTTTTAATGTCATCAGATTCTCTTTCTTATGTAGCTCAGCAACTATATCATAAATAAGTCATGAAAGAGATCCTCAATATACAAGAACTTATACTTTCAAAAAATGTACAAAGATATGTCTCACTTGTCTTCTACAAATTCATAATGACTGACTGATTTCACTTTAAGCTGTCATTATACTGATTAAAAATCTCTTCAATCAGCAATGAGAAGAATTCTGAATCTAAAGTGAAAGAATGCAGCTTTTATCAATACTGTTGTTGCTGCATTGCATGAGCTGATCAGAGAGTGTTAAAATTGAGCATTTTAATTTAGTTTAATAATGCAATTATGTGACTTACTTAACTCTTTTTGTGCAGAAACTAATTTGAAAGAAAAAGAATTGTTAATGATTCAATCTTCTTCTTTAAAGATGTCATACTTGACAGTCTGTTCTTTGCTTTCATTTTATGAACTTAATTCTATCTCATAAATCTTCATCTGTAATTCATATTCTGTTCTCTTCAATGAATCTTGTGTTGTCAAATTCACAAGCTTTAGAATCTGCTTAATATTTCTTTGTAACTTTAACTTTCATTATAACTCTGTCATGCTATACAACATAATTCTAATGTCAGTTTCTTTACTATGAGAAGATCTATACTTAATAAAGGAATTGCAACTAACATGATTGAGATACTACACTTTACAAATTGTATTTATTGCTTTGAATTTCTCAGATAGTAGCTTAAGAAGAAATGATCATAAATCAATAAATCTAAATAATTGTGCAGCTTGATTTAAATTAATCTTAGTTATCTACAAATTCACTGATAACAAAAACACAGCATTCATGTAAATAAATGATAATATAGAAGCTTAACAAGTTTGCTTATCTTTAACACAACACTTTTTACATTTTCTTTCTACAAAACATCTTACTTTTTGCATTAAGCTTTCTACATTTTCTTTCTGCATCATGTAAGTAAAGTAAATAATGAAAAGATATGATGCTGACTTTCATTTTAGGAATACATCATCAGAACAGAGAAAACTGAGTGTAAAGATTATCTTCATCAATGTAGCAAGAACATCAGGCTTCACACTCTTTATTACTGAACTGAATCAATTCATCAACATAGTAAAAGCATTAAACTTCACATCTCTCATCATTAAATGAGATCAACTCATCAATAAGAGAACACATTCTACTGATACATCAGACTTTTCATCTCAATCTGAGAAGAAGAGAAAGAAAAAAATTAATAAAATTAATTTATCTATTTTAGACATTGCTGCACATCTGAAGAAAGAAGGCTTTGCTGATTAATGAAAAAGAATAAAAATACTCATTAATTACTTTGAATTCACACTCAATGCTGTACTGTCTCAAAGTACTTCAGCTGCTTCTTTCACTTCTTCTGACTCAAAATCTAGTACATAACTTCTCTTATTATAATGCTCAATTATAATGCACAAAGTGTATACTAAATCAGAGATTAAATCATATTCAAGAACTCAGAAACTCTTTATTTATTCTCTTATTGAATTCTTTACATTCTGATATCACTCAAAAATTGATCTCATCACATTCTTCAGTGATCAATACATTCATAGATGCTGATATTGAAGAGATTCAAGAGCAGAATAATATGATAATGAACAGATTAAATACAGATCTTAAACATAATTCAGAATACAAGAAGCTCAAGATGAGAATTTAAAGAGTGAAATATGCAGTCAAGACAAGAAAGAAAATTGTTGTTAAGAGATATGCAGAGAATGAGCATAATAAATATTAATAAATGATTGTAGTGTTCTGTATCAGACTTTAACTTCATTTGTAGTGATCTTTCTTACAGATCAGAATGTGATGACTGAATAAAAGAAAAATGAAAATACTGCTCAGCAAAACAACTTAATTATAGCTGCTAAAGAAACACAAGCTCTGCATAAGCTTCTTAAAGCAAAGAGTGCTTTCTTAATAACTAAAGAAGAAATATATTAACTTTATTTGACATTTAGTCTGTGCTGATATGATTAGATTAGAAAAGCAGACAAATGTATTTAAAACTGTTGAGATAACTGTTTAGATAAAGTAGTTAAGCATTAAGAATGAATCATTTAATTCAACAGCTATAAACAACTTATTACAGCTAAAGATAAGAATTCAAATCTTGCTATGCAGATTTTTAATAGCAGCATATTTGATTCAGAGCACATAGCAGACAAGAAAAATCATCAGTGTATATTATACTTTTAACACTTCTTTATAATGAATCTGAAGACAAAAGCTAATGTTGTTTCATTCTATAGTTATCAGCTCTCAACAGTGTTTAATGTTTCTGCAGATAAGAATGAAGAAGCAGAGATGATGCTAAGTAATAATGAAAATAAAGTTACAGTAACTTTTTCTGTCTAAGTAATGTTGAATGAGAACACTGATGATGAGTGCATCTTTCTTAAATCTGATGAACTTATGCACACAGATATTAGAAAGACAATATTGAAAGAAGACAAAATATATTAATTCTACACTGTTTATCTATTAGAGATCTAACTAAATTTTGAACTTCATAAACTGTTACTTCAATGTTAAAGAGTGATGAAGTTGAGATACAAATTGATCAGATATGATTATATCACTTTATTGTAATGCTCTTTACAATTGTCTATTAGCTTCTTGCTGATTAACTATATTTATGAATTAAGATCAACAACAAAGATTAACTGTCAACATCATAAGCTTTAATCTTCACTGATAATGCAGATTAAGAGGCAGAAGATTCAGTGAAGATATAAAATAATGATGAGAAGAATGAAGATCATTATGATGATGATAATGATAATATTAATGAAGATACAGAGAATCAGAATGAATTCTGATGCTTTAAGCAAAGCTAAATGTTCTTAAAGATTCTTAAACATTGTTTTTTACATCTAAGCATGTTCAATTCTAATACTTCACTCAATAATATTAGCTCACATGTAACTTATGTTTATCATAAGCAATTTAAGAAAATTGAAGTGTTCATAAACTGCATAGAAAGAGTAAAGAGATCTGATGTTTAAATTAGAAATTATGTTAAGCATATATTTATTGAGATTGTTGATGCTTAAATTAATGAATGTTAACATCATCTTTAAATAAGAAAGAATGAATTTTTCTTGACTTTAAACAATCATTAATGATATTAACAGATGAAAGATTCTGTCTCTTATAAAATCATAATACTGAAGCAGTTAAGAACTTAATGTACTTTATTTATGCTTTTGAATATAAGTGCAGTGCTTTTGACAATTTTCTGCTTTGTTAATGAAGAAGACTTTTTTCTTTTAATTAATATTATGTTGTATTCAAGACTGTGTGTATATTGACAGTCAATGTACTCTGAGCAGAGTTGTTTAAGTGAATGATTTAAAGACTGAGATCAGTAATTATTAAGTCATCATTGATGATCTTAATAGCTGATGCATTAATTGCTGTAGTGAGTCTTTCAGATAATGAATTTATGTAATCTTTAATCTCTCTTGATTCATAACTATAATCATTATCAATAATTACATATTCTGAGTATGTACTGTTCAAGATATTTATAATGCTTAATTGTATTACTTCTATGTTTAAAGTTTAATCATAATCATTGTTGTTAAGTCTTAAGTCAATGTTCTTATCTTAATCATGATCACAAAGCCTGAAGTTAATGTTGTTCTCATAGTTACTATCATTATAAAGATCATTATCACTGAAGTAGTGATCTAATAGAAGCTCTGTATATAATTTAGTTACTGTTGAATTTAGCTCATCTGCTAATGAATCTTTCTCATCACTATTGACAATCATTGTCAATGCAGATCTCTCTTTAATTATTTTTATCACTTCTGCTGAAAGAATGAACATGTCATAATATTTAATCAGCATAATGTTCTCAATAGTGTCTAAATTCAGTCAATTTCAACAATATGTAATTACATCTTAAGTCATGTTGAATAAGCATTTAACTTCAATATCTACTGCAGAAATTGCAAATATATCTTTTACAAATTATGTCATTGCTGATTTTAAGTTCTTCATCAGCTTTCAGTAATCAAGTATTAAAATGTTCACATTTAATACTGAAGATTTTTGCAGATAATCTAAGACTTCTTTTGTCACAGATGTGTCTTAATGCTTTTTTACATTTTTTATGTAACTCATTATTGCTATCATCTTCTTCTTCTTTGAGTCAAGAATTCTCAAATCATTATCTAATAATTCTTTCTTTAAGTGCTGATAGTTAGCTCTGTAATATTGTTGAAACTCAAATTTATACTTTAAACATAAATCTTTTCAGTCTTCTTTCTATTAAAACAATATGTCAGTCTTGCTATGTAATATTTATTGAGAACTGAGAATATTCTACATTGTATATGTTAAGCTTATTACATGAATTCAATATGACATCAAGATTACAGAACAATTCTTGATTGACTTTTATCTTTTTATAGTATTGAGTTAGTTTCTTTTTTAATGCATTAATGACATTCTGCAGCTTAGCACTGAAGAATAATTTAAACTTTCTGATTGCTTCATTCTGTTTTTCAAGATGATCAAATAGATCATTGTATACATATTACAGCTTATAAATTGTTAACTTACTAATAGCACTCATTGTCTCTATTTAGTTCTTAAAGTGCTTTAAAAGATGCAGTATATATTTAATATGCTGTCACTTTTTTGTATTGCATTTAAGAAGTTTCATTCTGCTTATTGTCAAAGTTAAACATTCTATTCATTGAGAAAGTTCAGTTTATAGCTCATATGCTTAACTCAGCATATCATATAAAGAGTTTTATTAAGTTTTTACATTCTCAATTATATTCTGTGAATTTGTCTTCTGCAAATCTTTGAACAACTCTAGACACTGTGATGATGTCATAATGACAATAGTTAATAATTGAATCTATATGAGACTTTTGTTAGAATATTAATTTAACAGATATGAGCATTATAATAAAGCATTATAAAAGATATACTGATCTTTTTCAGTATGATGTCAAAGAAGTAGTCTTTGTTAATTATGAAATTTTGTAGTTTATCATCATTAAATATAGTAATGAGCTAATCATTCTTTGTGTTCACTTTCACATATGTAAATAGCTAACTGACTGCAAGCTGAATTACATGTATTATGCAGTTCATAATTTCAGTTTCATCACTTCAGATAATACTCTTCTGACTTAGAAGTCAATTCAGATAACATTATAATATATAATTGTTGAATGCATTGTCTGCTGTGACTATCAGCAATTAATGTGTCAGATTTCACTTCTTCAACATCTTAAGAATATATTCAGCAAGATTTTTATCATTATATTGATTCTTTAGTTCTTTAAAGACTAAAAGTATCTCTGTGTACTTTTATTCAGCATCAATAAAGTATGCAGTAATGTCTAGAAATGTAAGATGATTTGAATTGCTTCATTCATTAAGTGTAATAAAGACTTTAATCTGTGTCTTAAGCTCTGCAAGTGCATCTTTTTAGACATTTATAACACAACATTTAAGAAGTTATGCAATCTTACTTCAATCTGAAATCTTAATATTGACACAATACATTCAGATGAGCTTTCAGAACTTTATATGCTCAACAGCATAAAAGAATATATTGAGTGCTATAATGAATTAAAGAATCTGCTGATTAAAGACTTTAAAAATAAAGTTAAATGATTTGACAATGATTTTTTGAGCTGTCTGTCAAACAGTGAGCATTATATTAAAGCATTATAATTGAAAATCATAACATATCTTTAAGTTCATCACTTCAAAGATTGAAATCTGTCTTTCTGATGCTGATTTCATCTTTTGACAACTGCTGCTTTTTAAATGATATTTTATGATGATTATTTCATCATTTTCTGATGCTAAATAATTCATAATATTATGACAGTTAACACACATCACATCTAATCTTTCATCACATTTGTTAGCTACTTCAGCAAAGAACTGTCAGATCTTTGCTGAGCAAGCTGAACTGTTTTATATTATTTAAGTATAATTCTTAATTTTAATGTCTGTATTCTGACTTCATACAGTTGTTTCTTATCAGTCTTGAAACTCTTGCTTTGTTGTAGATCTTTAAAGAACATACTCTGAGTTTGAAGTGTCTGTAAGAGTTGAAGAACAAGATTAACTTAATTAAGATGACTTAATTCTATCACTGAAAGCATTCAGAAATGATCTTTCTGAATTGTTTAAGATCTGACTGAATGATGAGTTGTATAAAGACATGATGTTGAGTTATTGTAGTAAGTTAAGTAAATAAATGATATTTTGTTGTACTTTGAGTGATTTGTTGATGATAGTGTGTTGTGAGAGTTTCAAAATTAGTATATACAAGATTGTAGTTATGTGACAGAACATATATCTAAATGTAAAATGAATTTCTTACAATATCAATTATGATAGACATTATTTAAAAATTACTATATATAGTAAATATTAAGTATCAATGAAGAGATTTCTCATTCAAAAATCTTTAATTAATAATTAAAGACCTATTTAATTATTCTTTATCTTACATCTTTAATCTCTAAAGATCAGCTTTCTATTCAACTAATAATGACTACTTATTATTCTTGTCACTATTCTCTTCATCATTAATAGATTCAACATTCTTCTCATCATCTTCACTGTCATCAATCAAGTCATCAAGAAAAAATTCATCAATAAAATCATCATCTAAAAATTTCTCATCTTCAGACATCATCACACAAGCTTCATCAACATCTTCAATTACACTCTTTTCATCTTCTTTCTTCTGATCAAGTACAGGCTCTTAAATGTAATTAGTTAATGTCAGAGTTGAGAAGTGTTATAATTGAGTGATATAATATTTATACAAAATTGAAGTCATTAATGTATTTAGAATTAAGAACTTCATTATGAAAGCAATGCATAATCTTGATGAGATCAGAATCTTCAGCATCATGTAGCTTTTACTTTTTCATATTATTAAGAACTTTTTCACAATGCTTGATCATCACTGTTAGATGCTTCTCAATTTAATAATTGATGTTGATGTGCTTCTGCTGAATAACTTCATCTTTATTGATATTCTAGAGAATGTCAAAGAGTCTATAAAAAATATAGATGTAATATATTTTTTACTTCATTTCTGTGAACTTTCACTCTTCTTTTAATGCAAAAACTTCAGCAAATAACATCTTCTTCTCAGTCTTCTCTTTAAGTCAAGTCTGATTCTCATTCTTCATTAACTTGTTTCTCAACTTATCTTTGTAGTAGACATCTGCAGATAATTAAAAGCAATATAATTGAGCATAATAATTCTAAAGAAGTCTTACAAGAAATTTCACAGTTGTATTGCTTCTTCAAGATCTCATCTTTAATCTTCTCTTTCATGATCTTTTTTAATGCTGAGTTCACAATCTGATATGCATCAATCTTCTTCAATGCATCTCTTTCTCATTTCACAGCTTCACAGTCTGTCATCTTTGCATTTTCAATTTGTTTAGAGTTCTCATTCTTCATATGTTTCTATTGTTTCTTTCTTGCACATACAGTCTTTAAGTTGTTCAAGTATTCACTAAATGTCTTCTTTAAATCATATATAGACTTCTATAAATGATCACAGTGATCAGATTTCTCTTTAAAGACTGAGAATGAGTTGAAAGTTAAGTGTTTTGCAGTTCACAGTGAAAGCTTAGTGTCTAAATTCATCATGATGAGAGTTTAGAATATGTAGTTAGCTGCTGAGTTCTATATTGAGTGACATAATCAAGCATTATATGTGCACATCACAGCTGCACATCAGAATGAAGTACAAGAGCAATGTATAAGATTAAATCTTAAGAAATGAGCAGTAAAACAAGTAATAGCACTGAGCAACATATTTAGTGAGTGTAGAGACTGAGTGTAGAGACTGAATAGAGATGAAGTGAATGTAGTAGATTGAGTGACAGAGATGAAGGTAAGAAAGTGTTAGATTGAGTGTTAGAAGTAAGTGTGTTAATATATTTACTCATAACATTGATGCACATATCATGAGTAAATGTGTTGTTTATCAGCAATCTAACATCTAAGTATTGTTAACACCTAAAAGCTCTTAACACATCTTCTAACTACACACTTTCAAACTACAACACACTTTCAAACTACAATGTATCTTCAAACTACAAGATCACTCTAGAACTCATTGTCATTCATAGATGCATTTAAACTGCTCTTTCATAATGCTTCTGTTAACTTAATTTTAAAGCATCATTGTATCATTATATCATGTCATGACATGTATCAAGAAAACTCTGAGATGCAGTGCTATGAAGACTGTATCAGATGAAAAGAAGACAGCAGCAGCAGAAAGAACATTCAGAAAGACATTTAAGAAAGAAAAAACTGATGTTGATGAAAAAAAAAAAGAAAATAATGCTACAGATACAGAAAAAGACACTGAAGCATCTAAGTCAGCTTACTGCTGAAAGTTAGACAGCAAGCTTAATTCTGACATACAATATAACATTTAATAATAATGCTTTATTCTACAGCTGTCACTCTTTGTGAAATACATCACTATCAGAAATCAACAGATTTTCTGATAGCAAAACTATTTTTTCAAAGACTTTGCTGCAAGATAACTTAAGATTATTTAAAGAGAGTTTTCTTTCAACATAAGATGTTTTACTTTCAAAGCTCAGTCATCAACAGTCTGCAGAAGACAGTAAAAGTATATATTGTTGTTTTCTTTAAAAGTATGTTTAATGAACTGTACAGTAATTATCATTTATTAGCTAACAGAATGCAGATGTCAATCTGACTGCAATTTATGTAAAGTAAGTTATCATTCAGCACAAGAACATGTCTCTCATTAAGAGATACATGCATAACTGAAACATTATGTCTAAAGATGCAGATTAAAGCAATTGTTACTAGACTATTTTGAGGATACCTGACTCTCAATGTAGTAGATAAATAAACTAAATTGAAAGCTGTTCAACTATGCATATATAATGCTCACTTATAATGCTCATGTATCAGTAATCTCTAAGCTCATAATCTTTATTCTTGAGTTAAGTCTCAAGAGCTCACTTACTAATCAGTCTCAGAATTCTTAAAATCTGAACAGAGCTTCTAAGTCAGATTAAGCTTCAATGTTTAAGTCTGACTCAAATTCTTAAACTGACAATTGAAGCTCAACCTGACCTGACCTGAAAGTTCTGTTCAGGTTAAGCTGAGTTAACCTGACCTGACAGTCACTTTACTGATGACTTAATTCTACAACATAAGGCTCAATGAATAGTCAAAGAATTTGAACAACAATTTGAAATTGACTACAAAGAGATCTTTGCAACAGTTGTCAAATCAATGACTTATAAAGTCATCTTTGTCATAGTCACATTTTATAACTACAAATTGAAACAAATGAACATCAAAACAGCTTTCTTACACAATGATTTGAAAGAAGAAGTCTATGTGATTTAACTCATTGAATATGAAAAAGAGAGAGACAAGATATGTAAATTGAAGAAAGCTCTATATAAATTAAAATAGTCATCTTATCTGTGATATAAGATGATACATTGCTTTCTTGCTGACCTCAGATACACACAGATTCACACAGATAATAATGTGTTTATAAAGGAAACTCTATTTGTCACTGTATATGTTGACAATATTCTTATATGTGAACTTAATAAGAACAAAATTCTAGATCTTAAGATCAAATTAAGCAATCATTTTGAAATGACTGACTGCAGAGTGTGTAAGCATTACTTAGAAATGCTAATTACATAAAACAGAACATTATGAATGCTTATTCTGTCTTAGAAGATCTATTTTATGAAGATACTCAAAGACTTTAATCTACAGAATGTCAAGGCAGTTATAACTTCAATAAAACTCAGAATCTATCTTACAAAGACTATCAGAACAGCTAAATCAGAGCTAATAACTCAATATTAGAAGATCATAGAATCTCTTATGTATGTTATGACACAAACTTGACTCAACATTATATATATGATGTCAACTCTTAGTCAGTTTGCACATAACTTTAACAACACACATTGAAAGATTCTAAAGCAGATATTTCAATATGTGTAAAAGACTTTAGATGTTGTTCTTGAGTATAAATTGAGTGATTAACTCAAATTACTAAAGTATTTGAACTTGAACTGAGGAGAAGATCTTGAATCAAGAAGATTCACATTGAAATATATATTTAAGATAATTAATGAATCAGTATTCTGAAGTTCAAAACATCAGAAAACTGTTGTCTTGTTCTTTTATGAAGTGAAGTACATGATCTTAACAGAGACTACAAAGAAAGTAATGTGAATGCAGAGATTACTTAAAGAGCTAAAGCTAAAGAGATTTAAGACAGTTATGATTTAAATGAACAATCAGAAAGCTATTGCTTTGATTAAGAACTCTGAGTTTTATATCAGAATGAAACACATTAACATACATCATTACTTCATAAGAGAAGTCAAATTCTGCAGACTTATTCATCTTGATTACATTCTGACAAACAACATAACTGTTGATGAGCTTACAAAGTCACTTTCAACACTGAAATTCACTCATTTTACAAATCTTATGAACCTCATCAGTCAGTGAAAGGCCTTGTGATCTAATGATATGACACTTAAGTTCAAAACTCAAGAGACATTCATTCAAATTGAGTCAGAAACATAACACATCTTTCTTAACTTTATGAATAAAGAAAGTGTGCCTTCATTTTTTACCTCATCATTGCTGAAATGAGCTGAGAAGATGTGTTAAACTTTCAGCCTCATTTTCTTACCTTAGTGGTTCAGAGCTCTATGAAGGTTTCAGAAACATGTGAAGTTTGCTAGGACAAACAGTTTGCTATGAATAAAAGTTTTTTCTTTTGCTGATTGAAGGCCTTCTTATAGGGCCACATTTCCATAGAGTAGCTAGACACTTATGATTACATGTTCATTTCACTAGCCACTCCTCCTATGTTTGACACTTTTGACGTGGTATTGTAGTACCAAAGTCCCAACCCCATAGGCGCCAGCTTACAGCAGGGGCCATCACAGCACGGCCCATCCGCTTTTTCCGATAGACAACGAAGTAGGTCATCTTGCCATTTTG
>JAABVA010003451.1_pt1 | contig 15013 bp, 14 predicted proteins | sample 5560331 | NCBI WGS metagenome assembly JAABVA01 (sample SAMN12812661, study PRJNA571458) | rock metagenome | isolation source: Antarctica rocks | place: Antarctica: Victoria Land, Mt New Zealand sud | collected 2016-01-07 | reverse complement strand
GCAAAGGCTTCAAGATGCGGGAGAACATCCAACACCTCCTCAACCGCGACTACCGCTCGGAGATCGTGGACAACATCCGCGAGAACGGCAACGTCCTGGAGGCTGGCGAACTCACTATACGCATCGCGGATGAGTTCGGCTTCTGCTACGGGGTAGACCGGGCCGTTGACTACGCCTTCCAGACCCGCGAGAAGTTCCCCGAGAAGAACATCTACATAACGGGCGACATGATCCACAACCCCTCCATGAACGCCCGCCTGCACGATATGGGCATCGAATTCCTCTCCGAGGGCTTTAACGGCCGCCCGGACGAGAAGTTCGACACTCTGGGCCCCGAGGACGTCGTCCTCCTCCCCGCGTTCGGCGCGCCGGTTGGCTGGGTGAACACCTTGCGCGAACGCGAGTGCATCGTTGTGGATACGACCTGCGGCTCGGTCCTCTCGGTGTGGAAGCGCGTCACCCGCTACGCCAAGAAGGGCTTCACGAGCATCATCCACGGCAAGTACTACCACGAGGAGACGAAGGCAACCGCCTCCCAGACCCTAAAGGAAGAGGGCAACGGGAAGTACCTGATCGTACGCAACCTCAAGGAGACGGGCTACGTCACGGACTTCATCCTCGGCAAGATGGATGCCGCCGAGTTGAAGGATAATCTCGCCCATGGCATGAGCCCCGGCTTCGCCCCTGAGAACGACCTCCAGAGCGTGGGCGTCGCAAACCAGACCACGATGCTGATGAGCGAGACGCTGGCCGCCGGCGCGAAGCTGCGCGAGGCGATGGCCGAACGCTACGGGGTCGAGAACCTCTCGGAGCACTTCGAGCTCTTCGACACCATATGCTCGGCCACCCAGGACAGGCAGGACGCCCTCTTCAGGCTCCTGGAGCACGAGCTAGACGTAATGATAATCGTCGGCGGCTACAACTCCTCGAACACGAACAACCTGGCCATAATCGCCAAAGAGAGGGTGCCACGCAGCTACCACATAGCCTGCGGTGACTGCATAGACAGAGCGGTGATCCGGCACAAGCCCCCCGGCACCCCCCTCGACCAGCGCGAAGAGGTCGAGGAGCGAGATTGGCTCCCCGACGGTCCCGTCACAATAGGACTGACCGCCGGCGCCTCCACCCCCAACTCCCAGATAGGGCTCGCCGTCGGACGCATCCTCGAGGCCCGAGACCTCTCGCCCGAGTTGGCTCTAGCCTAGAGCTAGACTGCCATCCGGGCCGTTACCCGGCTATCTCCAGGACCTTGCGGGCGATATCCACGAACTCCTGCGCCTCGGCGGAGGACGGTTCGACGCTCGCACCGTTGTCGAGGGTGAGTTGCACGTCGCCCCAGCTCGCACTCGCGGAGGAGCTTTCGAGGTAGTTGCGGAGGGCGTAGACGGCGCCGGCCGCAACGCCCAGGACGAGCAGACGACCAAGAGTCCTCTTCATCTACTGCTTCCTTTCCCCGGGACCGCCGGTCTCGGAGCCAGCGGGAGCGCTGTTCCCGGATGTCTGTTCGAGCTCCTTGCGAGTGTTTCGCATGTCGTAGAGGACGAGACCGACCCGCGCGTCGGGGCCGGTCGTGGTGGTAAGCGTCCTGCCTCCTTCGAGGCCGACCAGAAGGACGTGGCCTTCTTCGGCCCGTATCCTCGCCTCCGCGAACCCACTACCGCCGTTCTCCCGCGCGATCCTGCGGGCGATGCCGGCGAGTGCCGCGATCATGCCAGCGTACCGTTCGCGGTCGACCCCTGGCGGCAGCGTCGCTGCTTCTAGATCCCCTCCCGCTGAGAGAACCGCCGCCGTCGTAACCTCCCCCGAGAGCGCCCGCAGGCTCTCGAGCAGACCCTCCAACCCTCCAATGCCGGTCGCGCCGCCCTCTGTCATCTCACTCCTTCTCAAGTCCGCCTCTCAACGCGGGCATTATACCCCCGGCATCGCTCCTGCTACACCACCGGGTAAATCGGAAGGAGGGCGTCTGTTGCTCACAGCGAGGCTAACCCCTCTTTCGGGGCGCGTGCCCTCCTTCCTCCGGCTCCCAGGCTCCGTAGGTCTTCTTCGGCCCTCAGGGGACGGTCCGGCAGCCTCTCGTGGACCGCCTCATCCGGCATCCCGCCGGCACTCTTCGTCTCGCAGGCCCTCCGGGCACCCTCCCGGAGCCATTCCTTGGACGTGGCTACACTCAAGCCGAGGATGTTGGCCGCTTGCGTGCCGGGGTAGCGCTCTCCCGTATCTGCTATCCGTTCTGCCAACAAAGGAAGTGCGCCCCGGCGCGTCTGTCCTCGGAGGCCCAGCTCAACGGTTTCGTTGCGGGAGAGTCGTTCCGGGGACCTGCCCGGTCCTCCGACGGTCGTTACGAAGAGGGTATTATCCTGCCCCGGTAGGGGCTATCGAGACGACCACGTTGAAGGCAGCCCCCTCGGGCATCGCCGCGTGATCCTCGTTGAAGATAGCCCACCTCTTGGCGTTGGTGTCGTACCAGACGCCTACGTGGTGGTCGTTGTAGACGCCGTCACCTTCCGGGTTCCAGTTCTGTGTAACGGAGAGGATTGCGTCCGGGTTACCGTTGATCGGACCGTCATCAAGGTAGGTGCTGTTTGCGGAGATGCTCTCCGACGTGGCGCGGTGGACGAACATGGAGTCGATCGGCTCAGCGGCATTCACCTTGGGCACCGCGCCGTCAAGACCAGTAGTGTTTGTGTAGGACCAGTAGACATAGGAGCCTATTACCACCGAGACGATGAGCCCCAGGATCAGCGCCATTTTTATGGTAACGCTGCGCAAGGCCGGCGTCCCAGCAAGGATAGCGGAGGGCAGCTGGACGGACCGGACCGTCGCGTCAGGTTCGCTGGCGGCGAGCGGCTGGAGCCCGTCTCGTACCCGCCGGAGGTCCTCCGCGAGCTCGGCGGTATCCGCGTAACGGTCCTCGGGCTTCTTTGCCAGGAGCTTCAAGACGAGGGCGTTCATCCCCTCGGACACTGCCGGGTTCACCTCCTTTGGGGGGCGCGGCGGCTCTTGGGCGTGCTTCACGGCGATAGCTACCAGGGTCTCGGCCTCGAAGGGCGTCTCACCGGTCAGCGCCTCGTAGAGGACCACTCCCAGAGAGTACAGGTCGCTCGCGGGTCCCACGGGATCTCCCATCGCCTGCTCGGGAGACATGTACCTCGCGGTGCCCAAGATGCAGCCTGTCTGGGATATTGTGGCCGCCGACGCAGCCCAGGCGATACCGAAGTCGGCCACCTTCGCGTCGCCGGAGGCGGTAAAGAGGATGTTCTGAGGCTTCACGTCCCGGTGGATCACCCCGCGCTCGTGGGAGACCCCCAGAGCCTCGGCCACCTGAAAGCCTAGCTCGGCGACGGCGCCCGGCTCCAGGGTGCCGTCGACGTCTACGCGGTCCTTCAGGGTGCCGCCAGGGACGTACTCCATGGCTATGATATACGTCTCGTCCCCCGAACGACCCAGATCGTAGACGGAGACTATATTGGGATGACTGAGGGCGGCGGCGCTCCTCGCCTCACGCCTGAAACGCTCGACGAACTCCTCGCTCTCGGCGTACTGCTCCCTCAGGACCTTGAGCGCCACGTTCCGGTGCAGGACCTTGTCACGAGCCAGGTAGACCTTTCCCATCCCGCCACTGCCCAAGAGATGGGCGAGAGCGTAACGGTTACTGACGAGAGGACGATCCATAAGGCCAACGGGATCCCTCGAGCGCCCGCCGGTAGCGTGACTGCTCTTATCGCTTGTGCTATGAGAGTTCGAGTCCGTCCTCCTTCTTATTTACAATAAGATATACGATACCGGATGCCTTCTAGAGTACCCGTCTCGTTAACCTGTGGTTAAGTTTGGGTTAAGGTTCTCGACCGCCCACTAGCGGGAGTACGCGGAGTGGTAGCGGTGGGTTGCGGAATGACTGGAGGAGCATACAAGCGGCGAGACATAGGGACTCTGCCAGAAGTCACACATTTGGGAGACCGCCAAGACTTAACAAGGACTCCGGGCAGTGCTATATTTCGTTCTCCGGGCGATTAGCTCAGCGGGAGAGCGCTGCCTTCACACGGCAGAGGTCGCTGGTTCGAAACCAGCATCGCCCACTTCCAAATACCTGCGAATAAGAGAAAATAAAAGTCTCCAGTTTTGGGCTAGGAGCTTCTTAATGCAACCCGTTACTGCAGTGCATCCTCAGGGACGCGAGTTGCAATCTTCTGCATATCCGTAGCATCTTTCCCCTGTCCCACCCGGCCCTCTCACTGGCGAAGTCTGGATACCCTATCGCCCCCTTTCATCATCAAAGTGAGTTGACCGCTTGCTACTACTTGCTCGACGCGCCACCCAGACGAGCGTTCCTGCTCCCAGTATGAGAGCCGCGAACATGGCCGCAAGTGGTTCGGCTGCGATTAGTAACGCCGCTGAGGCGGCGAGAACAGCCGAGGCAGGGATGGTGAAGATCCACGCCCAAACAATGCGACGAGCCACGCCCCACCGCACGGCGCTAAACCGGCGCGTCGCGCCTGCGCCTATCACGGCGCCCGACACGACCTGCGTTGTGCTCACCGGCAACCCCCAGGCCGTCGCGAGCTGTATCACGGCCGCGGCCGCTGTCTGGGCGGCGAACCCGTCGATGGGCTCCATCCGGACGATCCGGGTGCCCATCGTGCGGATGATGCGCCAGCCTCCAGCCCACGTACCGAGGCCGATCGCGGTCGCGGCGGCCAGCGCCACCCAAGTCGGGACGACGAACTCCGAGAGATGGCCTGAGCTGAACAGCGCGAGGGTAATGATGGCCATCGTCTTTTGTGCGTCGTTAGCCCCGTGGCTGAAGGCAACGAAACCGCTAGAGAAGAGCTGAAGCCTGCGGAAGACGCCATTGGCATAACTCGGACGTACTCGGCGAAACAGGTTGAGAAGCACTACGGTCAGGACGTACGCGATAAGGAGGCCAATGACGGGCGACGTCACGAGGGCGATAAAAACCGGGTATAGCTCCCCCCACCGCACCGCATCGAGACCGTACACGGCAAGGCCCATGCCGATCAGCGCACCGATCAACGCGTGCGAAGAGCTTGAGGGGAGCCCGGCGCGCCACGTGAAAAGGTTCCAGCTGATCGCACCGAACAGCACGGCGATGAGCATCGCCATCGCGACGCCGCCCGTGGGCGCCACGAGCTTTCCTACGGTGTTCGCGACCTCCGCGTGGAGGAATTGCGTCGTGACGACCGCGCCGACAAGGTTCAGGACGGCCGTCAAGCCGATGGCGAAGCGTGGCGGGAACGCTCGCGTTCCGATCGCCGTCCCGACGGCGTTCGCCGTGTCATGGAAGCCGTTAGTGAAGTCGAAGAGGAGCGCAACCGCGATGGTGAGTACGAGAAGGAGGGTCTGCGTCTCAGGCATTCTTGGTCACGATGCCCTCCAGCACGTTCGCCATGGCCTCGCAGCGGTCGAGGGCGTCCTCCAGGAGGCCGTACAGGTCCTTGAGCTTGATCACCTCCAGCAACGGGTACTGCCCGCTGAATAGATCGGCGATGGCGTGTCGCGAGGTCGAGTCGCCCCTGTCCTCCAGCCGGTGGACTTCGGCGCTATGCCCTTCGATACCCTTGCCGAACTCCAGCTTGCCTATCGCTTGCTCGAGCTGGGCGACCGCCCGAGAGAGGAGCCTTGCCAACTCGCGCGCCGGCTCCGGAATAGTCGTGATCCCGTACAGGTTAGCCGTGTCAGCAATCTCCTCGATGTAGTCTAGGATGTCATCCAGACCAGAGGCGAGGGTATAGATGTCCTCGTGATCGAAAGGGGTCACGAAGGTCCGATTGAGGGCGACTACGACTTCCTGAGTAATCTCGTCGCCCTGGCGCTCGAGGTCCTTGATCTCCTGCTGATACCTCATGAGGCTCGTCACGTCGGTGAGTGCTTGTTCGAGCAGTATGGCCGAACGCACGATTACGGTTGCTTGCTGTTCGAAGAGGCCGTAAAACCGACGCTCGCGTGGAATGAAAGAGAACACCTTGGCATTTCTGCCCAGAATATCTCGAAGCCGACTACCCCTTGAAGGACGGGGGGCTGATTCTCGAGGTGGTTTCGACATTACTATTATCTACCCCTGTCACTCAGTTCTGAGACCATATCCGAGATAGGTTATGGGCAGTGCGCTACGATTGCAAGCTGCCTCAAGCTGGTAAGCCGTAGGCACGAACCGGAGAAAACCTTGCATTGGTTCCTGACGTCAGACACCAGCAAGGGTGCCGTGGGACCCGCTTTCTTTCAACTCATCCCTCATCCACGGTTGCGTGGGGTGCTACCCAAAATACCAGACGTTATCGTTTATCCTGACAACACCAGTGGAACCACTACCCGGTTAATAAGGTGGTAATGAGGGAACGATAGGACCTAGAAAGCTAGAGGTAGGATAACTAAGGGAAAGGAGCGATTTTATGTCCAGTCGAGCAGCAAATCAGAACGTCAGTAACCGATGGTTGATCGCCACTGCGGGGGTGCTTCTGCAGGTCGCGCTCGGGGCGGTATATGCTTGGAGCATCTTCCGTAAGCCTTTGACTGATGCGTACGGTGCGTCGGTCTCCGAGGTCAACCTGACGTTTAGCATCACGATCCTATCGCTCGGGTTCGCGGCCTTCGCCGGTGGGTTGTGGATGGCGAGGGTGGGCCCCCGTACCGTCGCCATAACAGCGGGCATACTGTACGGAGGCGGGGTATTCCTCGCCAGTTTCGCCGGTAACAGCCTGTTTGTACTCTATCTGACGTATGGTCTCATGGCTGGCATTGGTATCGGTCTCGCCTACATAGTGCCGATCGCGACGTTGATCAAGTGGTTTCCGGACAAGAGGGGCTTTATTACCGGCGTTGCGGTAGCCGGGTTCGGCGGCGGTGCAATCCTAACGACGTTGATAGCCCAGGCGCTCGTCACGCGCATGGACGTGTTTGCGGGCTTCGCCATCCTCGGTATCATCTACCTGGTCATGGTTGTGGGCGCGGGCTTCTTCATGAAGAACCCGCCGCAAGGCTGGAGGCCGGAGGGTTTCGAGCCTGAGACCGAAGAGAGCAGCGAGCGTTCGGGTGTTGACTACGAGCTGGGCGGCGCTCTGAAGACCTGGCAGTGGTACGCGCTGTGGGCCATTCTGTTCCTCAACGTAACCGCGGGGATCGCCCTCATCTCCGAGGCCTCGCCAGCGGCGCAGGAGATCTCCGGGGTCGACGCGACAGTTGGCGCGAGCCTGGTGATTATCATCTCGGTCGGCAACGCGGCCGGGCGGTTCCTCTGGGCCTGGCTCTCGGACGCCATCGGCCGTAAGGGCGTCTTTATAACAATGTTCCTGTTGCAGGCGGTCCTCTTCCTCCTCATCCCGATAATCGGCGCATCTTACGCCCTGCTGGCGATCCTCGCCATCGTCATAGCTTCTTGCTACGGCGGAGGGTTCGGCACGATGCCTGCGTTTAACGCCGACTACTTCGGCTCGGCGAACATCGGTAAGATCTACGGCCTCATACTTACCGCATGGGGATTCGGCGGCGTGCTCGGTCCGTTGCTGATCTCGCGCGTCGTGGACGCAACCGGTGCATACGCCAACGCCATGTACATCCTCGCAGGCCTCATGGTGATAAGCACCATTGTTCCGCTCATCATCCGTCCGCCCAAGGCTCCTCAGGAGTCCGGGGCAGGCGCTCCCAGTGGAGCGGAGGCCCGAGCGTAACGAGCCGGAGTAAAGCAGCGGCTTACAGGGACGTCGAGCAGAACAAGGCTTCAAGGCCCTCAGGGAGAAATCCCTGAGGGCCTTGTTGTGTAAGCCCACTCCATACAGAGCTCCGCATTTATGCCAGACTGCTAACACTCGCCTCCAGCCGCTTGCCGACTCCTCCGTACCAGGATTTGCTTGCGAGCCGCACCGGGGTAAGGGTATAGAAATGCGCTCTCCCAGCTCCGGGGAACCGAGAGGCCGGTTACCGGAAGCGGCCTCTCGTTCGCTATCTTCCCACGGTTTCGCGCTAGTGGCGATTAACACCAGGTGAGCTCCCAGATTCGAGGCTATGCCGACAGTAGCAGGGACTGCGTACGCGGCTGGGGAGCGGAGAGCGGGTGAGAAAAAGGGACGGGGGATCCCCCGCCCCTCTCTGATCGCCTGTCGGCGACGCTTTGCGAGTTGCTCTTACGACATTTGCTGCTTAACCTGCTCCTGAATGGTCTCCGCGATGTCCGGGTCGGAGAGGGTGGAGGTGTCGCCGAGGTCGTCCTCGCCTTCTGCTATATTCTGCAGAATGCGCCGCATGATCTTGCCGGAGTTCGTCTTCGGCAGGTCCCCGACAGCGTAGACCCTGTTGGGGCGGCTGATCTTGCTGGCCTTGTCGGCCACCTCGTTGATGAGATCCTTCTCGAGGTCCTCGGAGTACTCGTTGTCGCCTTCTAGGATCACGAACGCGACCGGGGCCTGGCCCTTGTCCTCGTCCTCGACCCCTATAACTGCCGCCTCGGCCACCGCGTCGTGGTTCACCAGGGCGTTCTCTATCTCCACCGTGGAGAGCCTATGGCCGGAGACGTTCATCACGTCGTCTATGCGCCCAGTGATCGTGAAGTAACCGTCCTCGTCGCGCTTGGCGCCATCCTCGACGTAATAGATCTCGTCGGAGATCTCCGAGAAGTACTCCTCCTTGTAGCGCTCGGGGTCCTGCCACAGGGTCCTGGTCATGGAGGGCCAGGGCTTGTTTACCGTGAGCGCACCGCTGCCGGCGCCTTCTACGAACTCCTCGTCCTCCTCGTTCCACAGGTCCGGGAAGATGCCGGGGAAGGGCCTGGTAGCGCTACCTGGTTTCATGGTGGTGAGACCGGGCAGCGGAGCTATCATGATCCCGCCAGTCTCCGTCTGCCACCAGGTGTCCACGATCGGGCAACGCTCTCCGCCGAAGTTCTCGTAGTACCATACCCACGCTGCCGGATTAATCGGCTCACCCACGGTCCCGAGGAGCCGCAGACTGGAGATGTCGTTCTGCTCCAGAGGCTCGGTCCCAACCTTCATGAACGCGCGGATTGCGGTCGGGGCGGTGTAGAGGGTGGTGACCTTATGCTCCTCTATGATGCTCGCCCAGCGGGTGTTTTCCGGGTAGGTCGGTACGCCCTCGTACTGAACGGTCGTTCCGCCGCAGAGCAATGGCCCGTAGACCAGGTAGGAGTGGCCGGTGATCCAGCCTATATCCGCCGTACACCAGAAGACGTCGTCGTCCTTCATATCCAGCACCCACATCGTGGTCGCCTTGAGCTGCACCAAGTAGCCGCCCACGTTGTGCTGAATGCCCTTGGGTTTGCCGGTGGAGCCGGAGGAGTAGAGGACGAAGAACGGGTCCTCGGCATCCATCTCCTCGGCCTCGCACTGGTCGCTCGCGTTCTGCATAAGCTCGTCCCAGTACTCGTCGCGCCCGTCCTGCATCGGCACCTCTTCGCCCGTACGCCTGACGACGATGACGCTCTCGATGCTCTGGGTGTCGCCTAACGCCTCGTCGGAGTTCTCCTTAAGATCGCTTATGCTACCGCCACGAGGGGACTGGTCCGCGGTAATAAGGACTTTGGACTCGACATCGTTGATGCGCTCGGTGACCTGAACCGGCGTAAAGGCCGAGAAGACTACCGAGTGGATCGCACCGACCCTCGCGCAGGCGAGCATCGCTATGGGGAGCTCTGGGATCATCGGCAGGTATATGCTTACCGTGTCGCCCTTACCTATTCCGTGGTCCTTGAGGACGTTGGAGAACTTCGAGACCTCGGCGAGGAGCTCATTGTACGTGTAGGTCTGTTGATGGTCTGGCTCGTCGCCGACCCAGATGAGTGCCTGCTTGTCGCCCCTGCCCTGCTCGATCTGGTAGTCCAGGCAGTTGTACGAAGCGTTGGTCTTGCCGCCGACAAACCACTTGGCAAAGGGTGGCTCCCAGTCCAGAACCTGGTCCCACTCCTTGAACCAGTGTAGCTCCTTCGCCCAACCCTCCCAGAAGCCCTCGTAGTCCTCCGCGGTCTTGTCCCAGATCTCTGGGTCCTGGACGTTCGCCTGGGCCGCGAAGTCCTCGGGCGGCTCGTAGGTGCGCTGCCCAAGATCCTCGCTTTGCTGGCCGTTCTGCTGCTCTTCGCTCAAAAGCTCTCCTTTGCTTTCTGATGCAAAACCACAGTTTGCTATCCCCTTCAAACATTATTCAAGCGAGCAGAATCCCAACCGCTCACCTTGACGGCAGGATCGTCTACACAGGGGATCGAAGGTTATAGAGCCTGTTCGACGATCCTGCCGCCATCTCCCTAGCTGACTCCGACGGCCGATCCAACGGGTAGGATCGCCCGCCCGTAAGTGTTGTTGACTAAAATTGCTGCTGTTGTATACCAAGCGACCGCAGCAGTAGCGATACCAACATATCCACCTATATGTATGAAGAACTTGTTACCGGTAAATTCCCCAATCGTTAGTAGAACTAAGGTCGCCAGAAGCAGCGTGAACAACACGCCTATGGCTACATTGACACCCCAGGACGCCAGCCACATGATGGCGGTAAATATGGCCCAGGCCAAGAGCGTGAGGCCCAGCATGGTCCCCCTCGTCTCATCCGTCATGCCCAGCGAGGGCGCAAAGTAGTCGAGTAAACCCAACGCGATCCAGAACGCCCCAAAAGAGGTGAACGCCAACGCCCCGAAGACGTTCTTGTTCCGGATTTCCCACATCCCCGCCAGAATCTGCGCGAGCCCCCCGTAGACGAACGCCAGCGGGATGAACACTTTTGCGACTTCTTCGGGTACGAACCCGGCGTTCACAACCGAGAGCACGAAGGTCGTAAGAGCAAAACCTGCCAAACCTATAGGGGCAGGATCAGCTATGCCGGGCTCTACAGGAGCCGGAGCCTCCCTGGTCGGATCTCTTCTCTCCGCATCTGTCATAATCTCCCCTTCCCTGATTATCTCTGCCTTGGTCAACTACCTTGTCTCAGCCTCTTAACATCCTCCTTCCCTATATCCAAACGTAGACAACAAATGTTCGGTGCTCCTTATACCCAAGCGCCTGGCATTCTACAGTAACGAATGTATGAAGCAATAGAGTATGTATAAAGCATATAGTGCGTGCTTTTCGCAACCCTCTCCTAGCAATGAAGGTTCCACTTCCTGCTCGTTTCCACTTCTTGCTTGTCGAACTCGAGAGACGCATCGCTGGTTGTAACGGCCTCCTCGAGAGGGGTCCATATTCGGAACTCACGTCGGAGTAGCCCTATTTCCCCGCCGAGAATGCTTACCCGGGAGAGGATAAGCTCTCGTCCTGAACGGTAGGGTGTAGGATCTTCACCTGGGCTTACACCTACGGTTTCGCGCAGATCGCAATGGCTTGGATACCCATGCACATCTATGTGAGTCGGGCGAACAAGTGGGATAACCTCGTGGTCAAGGTGCGACGCAAGGCCGCCGAGCAGGAGGGGCTGGTGAAATGAGCAGCCAAGCTACATCCATCATCTTCTTCGTCGCGATCATTGCACTGACGCTCGTCATCACCGTCTATGCATCCCAGCAGGACAAGTTCGCCAGCGACCACTACGTGGCGGGCGGCATGATCACCGGCTGGCAGACGGCCTCGCTATCTCCGGCGGCTACCTCTCGGCGGCCTCTTTTCTCGTGATAGCGGGCGCCATATTCCTGACCGGGTTCGGCGGCTTCTACCTCTCCATTGGGTTCCTGGTGGCTTATCTGGTGGTCCTCTTGTTCGTGGCAGAGCCCCTGAGAAACCCTCGGCAAGTACACCCTCGCCTACATACTTACTACCCGCTTCAACACGAGCAGCGTCTGGTCGGCGGCGGCTTTGAGCACCATAACCTAAGCTTGTTCTATATGATCGCCCGGTTCAACGGGGCCGGGGCGCTCATCGGGCTCCTCCTCGGCTTTCCGTACTGGCTCTCGGTAATACTTATCGGGATCTTGATGACAGTCTACATCGTGGCAGGCGGCATGATAGCGACGAACTATATCCAGATCATCAAGGCCTTCCTGCTCGTTGCCGGTTCCCTAGCTCTCGCGATCTTCATGCTCGCCCAATACAGCTTCAGCCCGTTGGCGCTGTTCTCGGCAGTAGAGAGCGAGGTCGGCTTCGAAGCCTTGCACCCGCCAGCGCCGACCGGCCTGGTACCGATCCTCGATAATATCTCACTCAACATCGCCCTCGTCCTGGGAATGTCGGGGCTAACATACATTCTGATCCGTTTCCTCACCGTGCAGGACGCGAAGACGGCCCGCTCCTCGATCATCCTAGCAACCTGGATCATCAGCCTCTTCTACCTTATAACGCCGCTCCTAGGCTGTGGCGCGGCGCTGTTGGTGGGGCAAGACACGATCTGGGAGGCTAACCCGGCGAGCAACCTGGCGGCCTCGCAGCTCGCCGACGTTCTCGGCGGTCTAGTCTTCTTCGCCTTTATCTCGGCGGTCGCCTTCGTCGCGGTCGTGGCGGGTCTGGCCGTGGCGGCCTCAGGCGCCTTCGCCCACGACTTCTACAATAACGTTTTCCGCAACGGCGAAGCGACTGAACAAGAGCAGTTTAACGCTGCCCGCTACACGTCAGCCGCTATCTCGGTAGGAGCGATAATCCTGGCCCTCTTTGCCCAGGGCCTCAACGGAGCATTCCTCGTGGCGCTGGCCTTCACGGTCGCCGCGAGTGCGAACGTGCCTACCATCCTGCTGACGATCTTCTGGAGGAAGTTCAACACGACCGGGGCCGGTCGCCGGCATACTCGTCGGCCTCGTAAGCGCCGTCGCGCTCGTTGCCATTAGCCCGAGCGTCCTGACCGGCGCGAGCGCGGAGCAGGCGGCCGCGCCGGCCGCGCATAACGCTCGCCCCACACTCTCCGTCAAGAATCCAGCCCTGTTCTCGGTGCCGCTGAGCTTACTGGGCTGCATGATCGGCACTCTCCTGGGCGGCCGCGGAGCTGAAGAATAGCAGCGTCAGGGTATCCAGACGGACTATGACGAGATCTACATCCGCTCCCTCACCAGTATCAGCCCCAACATCGACCAGGAGCTCCAGGAGGCGTCCCGGAAGCCGATGGTCCACTAGCGAAGAGACTCCTCCAGCGTAACAGGAGAACATGTAGTCTTGGTTATCGTGCATCGTCACCATGAGGACGGCGATCTCGGGGCGCTCGCGCTTTATGGTACGGGTCGCCTGGAGACTGTCCATCTCGGGCATCCGCACGTCCATGAGGACGAGATTGGGTCCCAGGCTGCGGCAGAGTTCGACCGCCTCGCGACCGTTTCCGGCCTCCCCGACTATCTCGAATTCCGGCTCCCTCTTTAGCATACTGCGCGGCCCGCTCCTTATGAGGGCGTGGTCATCGACGATCAGGAGCCGTACCGGAACCGCAGCCTCTTCGTTACCTACCCTCGCCTCCGGCAGGCTTGCCGACCAAGTCCGCAGCGCTGCTCCCGGCGAGCCCCGCGAGGAGAGGGACCTCGGCGACTATGAGAGTGCCTTCACCGGTATGGCTCTCAACCCGAAACTCGCCGTCGAGGAAGGCTATCCTCTCGCGCATGCCCGTCGTACCGACCCGCTCGCCGGGACCGCCCTGTGTATCACGGATCTCCGGCGACTCGGCAACGAAGCCCCGCCCATAGTCCCGTACTGTAAGGTGGATACTTGTCCTCTCTCCCGGTGCGGGCGGGCTGATAGGACGTCGCTCTAGCGAGATGTCTACCCTCTTGGTGTCGGCATGTTTGCCCACGTTGTTCAACGCCTCCTGAATAATCCGGAAGATCGCCGTCTCCACCGCCGCCGGGAGCCGCTCTTCGCCCAGAGAGTTCTCGTAGCCGATGCTCCAACCCTCGGCGCGCAGAGCGTCGAGGTGGAGGCGCACCGCGCTCCCGAGGCCGAAGTCGTCGAGCGCGGTTGGTCTGAGGTCCGCAATAATATTACGCGCCTCGCCAACGGTCTGGCGGACGAGCCCCGAGGCCCGTGCCAGATCTTCGCGGGCCTCCTCGGAGGAGGGCGGGTGGTACTGGGCGAAGGCCTGAAGGTGCTGGTGGGCGGCGGCGGCAACCTGGGCGAGGCTATCATGAACTTCGTAGGCGACCCTCCGGCGCTCCTCCTCCTAGTGCAGCTTCAGAGCAGGCTGTGGGTAATGAGCCATAGAGCCAGTCATGGGTTGACCGAGCGAATAAGCGAGGCAAGCGAGGTCGTCGTCAGCGCTCATAAAGTTCTTCTATCCATTGCCCATAAGGTCTCCTGATCATGCACTAGGCAACCAGGATCTTGCCGACCAGCTCCTGCAACCGCTGCTCACGTTCGGCGAGCTCCCCGTAGAGACGAGCGTTCTCAAAAGCCGAAGCCGTCTGGCTAGTCAGGCTCTCGAGAATCGCCACGGTGTCGTCGTCGGCGAGCGCGGCCGGACCGTACGCCTCCAGCACCCCTACGGCCTGCTCCCGCACCCGCAGCGGTAGACACAACCCGACCGTGGGCCCGTTCTCTCGGACGTCCAGCCGGAAGAGCCGGGAAGTCTCATGCGTGAGGACGAACTCCTGGGCTTCGACCATACCCGGCGCATAGCGGTCCGTCGGCTCCAGGTTCTCGAGGCCGATGGAGCGCCAGACACGGAGCTTCCCACTGCTCTCACGCAGGGAGATCACCGCCGCCGTCAGCCCGGAGGTGCGGCGCATGATCTCCAAAAGACGCGTGGCTATCTCCTCAGGCTCCAGTGTCGAGTTCAGGAGTGTGCCGGCCTCGTGAAGCGCCACGAGCCGATCCAGGCTCCTCCTAAGCCCCGCCTCAGCCCTCTTGCGCTCGGTGATGTCCTCGACGACGGAGATGAAGTACCGGGGCTGGCCGGAGGACCACCGAGCGAGCGAGACCGTCAGGTTGACCCACACGATAGTGCCATCTCCCCGCACATAGCGCTTCTCCTGCGAGGTAGTGGCTCAATCATGGGAGGTGAGAGAGGTTGTAGCGGTGCAGAAAGAGCCGCAGGCAAATCTCGTGCATCCGATCCGATTTGGAGAACGACAGGCTCTTGCGCACGAAACGAGAAAGCCGCT
>JAABVA010003449.1_pt1 | contig 15017 bp, 9 predicted proteins | sample 5560331 | NCBI WGS metagenome assembly JAABVA01 (sample SAMN12812661, study PRJNA571458) | rock metagenome | isolation source: Antarctica rocks | place: Antarctica: Victoria Land, Mt New Zealand sud | collected 2016-01-07 | reverse complement strand
GGGACAACATCGTCGCGTTCGCCGACCTGGTCGCCACCACAAGCGCATGACACTCGCCCCTCGTCTAAAGCCAAGGTGAGGGTGGGTGTTGCCCCGCCGGACTCAGGCAACGCAGCGACCCGTGTCTCACCCGGCCATGCCGAACCTCAAAGGACCTTGATCCTGGGTTAGCGGTGGAACCGGAGGTTCCGGTCGCGCCAGAGACCAAGACCGATTCCGGGACGGCTACGACGGTGAGGGACTTCACCGGCATGGCCGCCAACCTTCAGGCCCGACATGCCGGCGTCGACCTCTCGACCCTTAGCGGAGGGTCCTGTTCCGTTGAGGCTCGGACCCCACTTCTGCCTACGTGACGCACGTAGATTGATCTCGGGGTGCCGGGAAGTCTGGTCGGCGGTCGCGTTTGCGACTTCTGTCGATCAGAGGGGCTTACGGGTGCGCAGCGTCGAGACCGTCCTGGCCCTGGTGGTGCTTGCGGTGGTCGTGGCGACGTTTGCCGGGCGGCTACGGATACCGGCGCCGTCGCTGCTGGTGTTGGCGGGCGTTGCCGTGGGTCTGGTTCCGGGAGTGCCTGTGGTGGCGCTGGACCCGGCAGCTGTGAGCCTGGTGGTGTTGCCGCCGCTGCTGTATGCGGCGAGTACCGATCTCGCGCTCGGTGAGCTGCGCGCGGTGTTGCGCCCGGTTGTGGTCCTGGCGGTGGGTCTGGTGGCGGCGAGCGCTGTCGCGGTTGCGGTGACGGTGCACTTGGTGAGCCCGCAGGTGCCGCTCGCGGCGGGCTTCGTGTTGGGTGCGGCGCTGGCCAGCACGGATCCGGTGGCGGTCAGCGCGCTCGCACGCGAGCTTGATCTGCCGCCGCGGCTGCTTGCTCTGGTTCAGGGCGAGAGTTTGCTCAACGACGCGAGCAGCCTGGTGCTGTTCCAGGTCTCGGTGGCGGTCGCTGCGGCTGGGACGGGGGTGCAGCTGCTGCCGGCCGCGGGCCAGTTTGTTCGCCTGGCCGGTGGGGGTGTCCTCGTCGGTCTCGTGCTTGCCGTACTGGCAGGCCAGGTGCGTCGCCGCAGCCAGGACCCGGTGTTGGAGACGGCCGTCGCGGTGCTGACGCCCTACGCGGTCTACGTCGCGGCGCAGACGGTGTCCGCTTCTGGGGTGACTGCAGTTGTGGTCGCCGGCTTGTACTTGGGGGACCGGGGTCTGCGGTTGAGCAGCGGCCGGTCCCGGCTGCAGATCGCCACCGTGTACTCGGTGCTCGTGTTCTTGCTCGAGAGCGTGGTGTTCGCGGTGATCGGCCTGGAGCTGCCGGCTTTGGTGCGGCGGCTGCCCGCCGGCGAGGACGCGTTCCTGCCCAGTGCGCTGGCTGTGTTCGCAGTGCTGGTGCTGACCCGGGTTCTGTGGGTGTACCCGGTTGCCTACCTGCCCGGCCGGCTGCGCGGTCTTTTCCGCCGGCGCGGGACCGGCGGCTTGCCGCTCGCCGCCGGCGGCACCCGCTTCGAGTTGCCCTGGCAGGTTCCTGCGGTGGTGTCATGGGCCGGAACTCGTGGGGTGGTGCCGCTGGCCGCGGCCCTGTCGATCCCGCTCGTCACCCGCAGCGGCGCCGCGTTCCCGCACCGGGACCTGCTGCTGGTGCTCGCGACGGGCTGCATCGTTGCCACCCTCGTCGTGCAGGGTCTAACGCTAGGCCCGCTGGTGCGGCGCCTTGGGGTAGCCCAGGACTCCAGGACGGGCCACCAGCAGGAGGCGCTTGCCCGCCACGCTGCCGTCACCGCCGCTTTGGTGCGGCTCGAGGAGCTTACTGATGTGGACGCCGTTCCGCGCATTGTTGCCGAGCGTCTGCAGCGGGAGCTTTCAGCCCGGTTGGAACGGACCCGACAGCACCTGGACGCGGTCGAGCAACACTCGGGCGACGCGACCGGCGCCGCGTCCCATCCGGACGGCGACTTCGTGGACAGTTCCAGCATGGCCTACCGCCACGTCCGGCAGGACCTGCTGGCTACCGAGACCGCGCGGCTGCTCGAGCTCCGCGACGAGGGGCAGATCAGCGAAGCTGTCCGCCGCCGGGTTCAGCGTCTGCTGGACGTGGAGGAGACCGGGCTCGCGCCGGAGTAGCCGCGCAGACTGCCCCTGGCGGCCCGCCGGATCCTTTGTGGCGGCTTGGTCCTGCTGGTTCGACAGGCGTCCGCTCTCGCCCAGGCTGATGACAACGTGCGGTCCTCGGTTCACAGCCGAAAGGGCAGGGTTGCGACGATGGCGTCGGTGCGGGCTCGCAGCACGGTGGCAAGGATCAGACCACGCTGGTTGTGCAGGATCCGGTAGCGGCGACGCCGAGGCTGCAGCTCGACGATGAGCACGGTCACCTGCCGACCTTGGGCGCTCCTGTCCTTGACGTAGCCCAGCAGCGGCGCGACCAGCCCCCGGTTCGGGCTGGGTAGGACGACGAGCTGCACACCCGGGTTCCATTCGGCCCACCGAGCCTGGAAGTCATCAAGGTCGTCCGCGCCCGTGTCGGCGGTCACGGCCACGACGTGGTCCCCGAGGCTGCGGGCCGCGGACAGCGCTCGGGTCGTCGCCGCGTTGATCGTCGCGACGGGCACGACGACCAGGCCGGGCTGGGCATCGGGATGGGCGGGTTGCCGGCCGATGCCGAGCTCGACGGCAACGGTGTCGTAGTAGTGCTGCACCCGGGTAAACAGCCCCATCAGCACGGGAATCAGGATGAGCAGCAGCCAGGCGCCGTCGGTGAACTTGCTGGCCATGAACACGACGGCGGCGACGGCAGTCAGTACCGCCCCCAGACCGTTGAGCGCGGCTGTCGCCTGCCAGCGCGGGGGGCGGCTCCGGGTCCAGTGTCGGACCAGTCCCACCTGGCTGATCGTGAAGCCGATGAAGACCCCGATCGCGAACAGCGGCAGCAACCGGGAGGTGTCGGCGCCCAGGGCGGCCAGCAGCACGCCCGCCATCAGCGCGAGCGCGACAACGCCGTAACGGTAGACCGGGCGCTCGGCCCGCAACCCGAACACGTGCGGCAGCCGATGGTCGCGGGCCAGCAGGCTCATCAGCACCGGCAGCCCACCAAAACTGGTATTTGCAGCAAGCGCGAGGATCAGGGTGACCGACAGGTTCGAGACGTAGAACGGCCAACCAGTACCGAACGCCCCGGCGGACAGCTGTGCCAGCACCGTCACCCCGCCGCGGGGAAGGACGTGGTGCGCCCGGATCAGCACGGCCAGCCCGACCAGCATGATCCCCAACAGCAGCCCCAGGGTGAGCTCGGTGCGCTGTGCCCGGCGCACCGCAGGGTTGCGGAACGAGGGGACGCCGTTGGCGATCGCCTCCACACCGGTCAAAGCCGAGCAGCCGGCGGCGAACGCCTTCAGGACCAGCACCACACCCACGCCTTCAACGGGACTGAACGAGCCCAGCGAGGTGCCGATCACCGCTACCGGGTGGGGGCGGAAGGGTCCGACGAGCAGCACGGCGAAGATGCTGATGACGAACACCAGGGTGGGAAGCATGAGAAACCGCGCGGACTCCGCCACCCCGAGCAGGTTGAGGGCGGTCAGCAGCACCAACCCGGCCAGGCAGATCGCGAGCAGATGCGGGGCGGCGGCGGGAAAGACGCTGGCCAAGCTGGCGGCTCCCGCCGACAGGGACACCGCGACGGTCAGCACGTAGTCCACGACGAGGCTGGCGGCGGCGAGCAGGCTGACCCGGCGCCCGAGGTCCTTCTTGGCGACTGCGTAGGCGCCGCCGCCGTCGGGGTGCACGGCGATGACCTGCCGGTAGGACAGCACCAGCACGACCAGCAGCACGGTGATCGCGACGGCGATCGGCAGGGTGAAGCGCAGCGCCGCCACCCCGGCCGGTACCAGGGCCAGGACCACAGCCTCCGGGCCGTAGGCAACGCTGGACAGCGCGTCCAGCGACAACGCGGCGACGCCCTCGACCGTCGTGAGCTTGTGCCGCTCGTCGCCCTCCTTACTGTCACGCTGCGAGACCGGCCCAACCGGCTGGCGGCTTGGCGTCAGATGCCGGACCGAGCCAGGAGACCCGACCGGACCAGGGGGCCGGTCGGGAGCTGGGCTGTGGACAGGTGGCACGGTTGCAGGAGCTCTCCTTGGCCCGGCGGGGTGCGACGCCGTCACCGGGCTACCGCCACGCCAGGGGGAGACGTGGAAGGCAAAGGAGCGCTAGTACAAGGCTGGGAGAACTCAGTGGATTGTGATCGGCTGCTCGTCGACACCGTCAATCCTCCAGCCGTCATCGTCGTGGCAGAGGCGAAAGACGTAGCCATCGACCGGTCTTCTGCCAGCGCGGTCGCTTGGCTCGGCGCCAACCGGGACGACGAGAACAAGTTCGACTTCTGGCGCTTCAATCCGCGGTCGCCTGGTCATCGCCCAGTCCCGCTCCCGCACCGGTGGCAGGGCGGCCCACCACCGGCCGAGCACGCGGGCGAACGCGTTCTGCTCATGCAAAGGGGCGCTCCCTTCGGCCAACTGTTCAGCCAGTTCGGACAAGCACCGCTGCTCACTCGGGGTGCGGGTCTGGATCCACGCCTGCGCCAGCGACAGGCGCAGGGCTGGCGTGAGCACGTGCCACGCCCAGCGAAACTGGGCGGGGTCCGCGGCCATCTGCAGCCAAAAGATCACCATCGCCCCGGGGCTGTCCTCGGTCAGTTCGCCCCAGTCGGCAGGTTGCTCTGTTCTTGCCCTCTGCCGAAACCGGCGGACCCGGCCGCCGAGCGTGCTCACTGCACCCGCCGGGCAGTAGAGCGTCCTGTTCCTAGCGAAGCTGCCCGCCTGTTGTGAACTGAGAGCAGCCGAGGCTTGGGACGTGGACAGCTGGCCAGTTGCACGTCTTGCTCCTTGTTCACGGCTGGTAGCGGTAGCCCAGGCCGGGGTCGGTCAGCAGGTGCCGGGGGCGGTCGGGTTGGGCTTCGAGCTTGCGGCGCAGCTGGGCCATGAAGATGCGCAGGTAGCTGCTGTTGGTGTAGCCCGGCTGGCCGCGCAGCGCGGTGAGCAGCTGAGTCTGGCTGACCAGCCGACCCGGGTGGGTGATCAGGATTTCCAGCAGGCGCCACTCGGTAGGCGTGAGTGAGACCCGTTGCGAACTGCCGCCGCCGGTGTCGCGCCGGGCGGTCTTGGCTGCCACGTCGATGCTGGTGGAGCCCATCCAGATGACAGTGGGCGGGTCGTCGTTGCCGGCGCGGCGGGCCGCTGCGCGCAGCCGGGCGACGAGCTCGTTGACGTCGAAGGGCTTGGTCACGTAGTCGTCAGCTCCGGCCTCCAGAGCATCCACCTTGTCGCCGCTGCCAGCGCGTCCGGACAGCACCACGATGGGGGTGCGGGAGTAGCCGCGGACGGCGCGGATGACGTCCATGCCGTCCAGGTCGGGAAGGCCGAGGTCGAGCACGATGACATCGGGAGCGGCAGCCGCAGCCTGCTCGAGAGCGGTGGTGCCGTCCGCGGCGACGGTGACCTGGTAACCCCGGGCGGTCAGGTTCAGGGTAAGAGCTCGCCGCAGCGCCGGGTCGTCTTCCACGACAAGGACGTGCATGCTCACGGCGCGGTTCCGCTGCCGTTGGGCACCGCATCACTGGCCTCGGCCCATGTCCCCCCAGCCCATGTCCGCTGCTGGATCGGTCCTGGCTGCCCGGTCCAGTCCTGGTCCAGCCGGCCGGCGGCGGGCAGGCAGATGACCGCGGTCAGGCCCCCACCGGGGGTGTCGTCCATGGTCAGGGTGCCGCTCATCGCCTCGGTGAAGCCGCGGGCGATCGCCAGGCCCAGTCCGACGCCGGCGCTGACGCTGGTGGAATGGTCGTCCCGGCGTTGGAAGGGGGCGAAGATCTGTTCACGGTCAGCTTCGGGGATGCCGGGCCCGCGGTCGATGACCCGCAGCTCAACCACCGAGCCGTGGGTGCTGCCGGCCAGGCGGACCGGCACGCCGGCGGGGGTGTAGCGCAGCGCGTTCTGCACAACGTTGGCGACGGCCCGCTCCAGCAGGCCCGGGTCGGCGAGTACTTCGGGCAGGTCGGGGGGGACGTCGACCTGTACCGCTGCTGCGGCCGGCAGGTGGTCAAGGGTGAGGCTGACGACGTCGTCGAGCCCGACCGGGCGGGGGAACACCGACAGCACCCCGGCCTGCAGCCGGGACAGGTCGAGCAGGTTGGTGACCAGCGCGGTCAGCCGGTCCAGGGCGGCGTCGGCGCTGCCGAGCAGCTCGAGCCGGTCAGCCTCAGCCCAGTCGACCTCAGCCGAGCGAAGGCTGGTTACCGCGGCCTTGGCCACGGCCAGGGGGCTGCGCAGGTCGTGGCTGACGGCGTTGAGCAGGGCGGTGCGCATCCGGTCGGCTTCGGCGACCGGTATGGCAGCGGCGGCTGCCTCCTGCAGCTGGCGTTGCTGGTAGGCAGCGGCGACCTCGGCGGCGAAGGCGGCGAGGATCCGCTGGTCTTCTGCGGGTAGCGGACGGCCGCGCAGTACCAGTGCCAGCTCGTCGCTGACCGGTACCTCGATGTCGCCGTCCTCGGGATGCATGCAGGGGTCGGCGCCGACGCTGGCCACGCAGGTCCAGGTTCCCCGCAGGCTGCCTGCCTCCGGCTGGTGCGGGGCGGCGCCGGCGCTGCCTGGGGCGCTGCTACGCCGGCGCAACAAGCTGACCGCCTGCATCCTGAAGGTTTCCTGGACGCGTTCGAGCAGCGCCGGCAGTGCCTGCTCGCCGCGCAGCAGGCTCCCGGCCAGGGTGGACAGGGTCTCGGCTTCGGCGCTGGCGCGGGCGGCGTCGCGGCTGCGCCTGGCGGACTGGTCAACGACTGTGCTGACCAGTGCTGTGACAACCAGGAACACGGCAAGGGCGATCACGTCGTCGGCGTTGTTGACAGTCAGGCTGTGGATCGGTGGGGTGAAGTACCAGTTCAGCAGCAGCGAGCCGGCCACGGCGGCTGCCAGCGCCGGGTAGAACCCGCCGATAAGCGCGACGATCACGATCGCGACGAGGTAGAGCAGCAGGTCGCTGCCCAGCGATAGGTGGCTGCGCAGCGCCGCGAGCAGCGGAGTCAGTGCCGCCAGCAGGACGGCGGCTACGGCCGTCCCGGCAAGCCGGCGCCGCACGGTCAGCCCACGGGTCAGCTTGGGCAGCACCCGGCCCTGGCCGACGTAGTCGTGGCTGACCATGTGCACGTCGATCGGCCCGGACAGCCGGGTGACGGTGGCGCCCACCCCGGCGCCGGTGAGCGCGGCCCGCAGCGGCGGGCGGCGGCTCGCGCCCATCACGATCTGGGTCGTGTTCTGCGCGCGGGCGAACTCCAGCAGTGCGGTGGGAGTGTTGTCACCGACGACCGAGTGGTAGCTGCCACCCAGGGACTCGACCAGCACCCGTTGGGAGGCGAGTGCCGTGCTGCTGGCGCCGGCGAGGCCGTCGCTGCGCGCTACGTGCACGGCCAGCAGCTCGCCGCCGGTGGCGCGGGCGGCGATCCGCGCCGCGCGGCGGATCAGGGCGTCGCCTTCCGGGCCGCCGGTGAGCGCGACGACGACCCGCTCGCGCGTCTCCCACGTGGCGTTGATGCCGTGCTGCTGGCGGTAGCGCTGCAGCCCCTCATCGACCGAGTCGGCGAGCCAGAGCAGGGCCAGCTCGCGCAGCGCGGTCAGGTTGCCGGGGCGGAAGTAGTTGGCGAGCGCGGCGTCGACCTTCTCCGGGGCGTAGATGTTGCCGTGCGCCATCCGGCGGCGCAGCGCCTCGGGGGTCAGGTCGACCAGCTCGACCTGGTCCGCGGCCCGCACGACCGAGTCCGGCACGGTCTCCCGCTGCGGGACACCGGTGATCGCCTCGACCACGTCGTTGACCGACTCCAGGTGCTGGACGTTGACGGTGCTGATGACGTCGATGCCCGCCTCGAGCAGCAGCTCGACGTCCTGCCACCGCTTCTCTCGAGCCGAGCCCGGGATGTTGGTGTGGGCCAGCTCGTCGACCAGCGCCACCTGCGGCTTGCGGGCGAGCACCGCGTCGACGTCCATCTCGGTGAACGTCGAGGCGCGGTAGCTCACCTCCTTGCGGGCGAGCACCTCCAGGCCGGCCAGCCGCTCGGCGGTGCGGGGGCGGTTGTGGGTCTCGACGTAGCCGACCACCACGTCGGTGCCGCGGGCGGCCCGGCGCTGGCCCTCGTCGAGCATCCGAAAGGTCTTGCCGACCCCGGGCGCCGCACCCAGGTAGACCCGCAGCTGCCCCCGTCCCATTGCTGGCTCCTCCCTGATCTGCAATGTCCTTCGACCTACCCCGGTCGGTTCCAACTGGCCTACTGGTGGTGGTAGGGGTAGGCGCGGTCGAGGTCGAGGTTGACCTGCAGCACGTTGAGCGTCGGCTCCCCCAAGAAGCCCAGCTGCCGCCCGGACGTGTGCTTGGAGATCACCGCGAGCACCTGCTTCGGGCTGACGGCTCGAGCCTTGGCAACTCGGGCGACTTGCAGCCGGGCATAGGCGGGGCTGATGTTCGGGTCGAGGCCGGAGCCGGAGGCGGTGACGGCGTCGGCCGGCACCGCGGGATGCGCCGGGGCGCTGCCCCGGACCGGAACGATCCGGCCGGCCGTGTAGTCCTGCCCGAAGGTCGCGCACTGCACCGGCACGCCGAGGTACTCGGCGAGGAACGGCTTGGTCGGACAGGCCTCGTTCACGCTGACGACCCGCACGATGCGGCCCTGGTAGCCGGGGCCGGCGGAGAAGACCGACAGGACCGCGCCGACCCCTCCCGGGGTGCAGAACGGGCGGGAGCCGTCGGCGCCTTCGAGCTGGCCGACGGCCAGGCTGCGGCTGCACACCAGGGACAGCAGCGACTGCTTGCCGGTGTCCTGCTTGTTCTTCGGGTCGGGCAGGGTGTCGACGATCGACTCCGGCCCGAGGTTCGAGGCGCCGGAGGAGGTGGGGTCATAGCCGGTGGCGCCGGTGCCCGCGGCCGACGGGCGCGACTGCAGGTACTGCACAAGCGGGGTGTCCTTGGCGTCGGTGAACGCCTGCCCGATGACGCGGGAGCCGACGGGCTGCCCGCCCTGGGTGATGAGCGAGCCGTTCGCGCGTGACCTCAGCCCCGGGACCTGCGCCACCGCGGTGACGGCTAGCGGGTAGAGAACGCCGAGCAGGACGGTGAACAGGAGCAGCATGCGCAGGGCCGCGAGGTACTGGCGTGAGCTGGAGCCGAGGCGGGTCATGGTCACCGGATCCCTGGGATGAACTGCACGATCAGGTCGATGGCCTTGATGCCGATGAACGGGGCCACCAGGCCCCCGAGCCCGTAGACGTAGAGGTTGCGGCGCAGCATCTGCGAGGCGCTGCTGGGGGTGTAGCGCACGCCGCGCAGCGCCAAGGGGATCAGCCCGATGATGATGAGGGCGTTGAAGATGACGGCGGACAGGATGGCCGACTGCGGGGAGTGCAGCCGCATGATGTTCAGGGTGTCCAGGCCGCTGTAGACGCTGGCGAACATCGCCGGGATGATGGCGAAGTACTTGGCGACGTCGTTGGCGATGGAGAATGTCGTCAGGCTGCCGCGGGTGATGAGCAGCTGCTTGCCGATCTCGACGATCTCGATGAGCTTGGTCGGGTTGGAGTCGAGGTCGACCATGTTGCCGGCCTCCTTGGCAGCCGACGTCCCCGAGTTCATCGCCACGCCGACGTCGGCCTGGGCCAGTGCGGGGGCGTCGTTGGTGCCGTCGCCGGTCATCGCGACGAGCTTGCCGCCCTCCTGCTCGCGCCGGATCAGCGCCATCTTGTCCTCGGGCTTGGCCTCGGCGAGGAAGTCGTCGACCCCCGCCTCCTCGGCGATCGCCCGCGCGGTCAGGGGGTTGTCCCCCGTGATCATTACGGTGCGTATGCCCATGGCGCGCAGCTCGTCGAAGCGCTCGCGCATACCGGCCTTGACGACATCCTTGAGGTGCACGACGCCCAGCACCCGCGCGGTTCCACTGGCGGTCTCGGCCACCACGAGGGGGGTGCCGCCGGCTGCCGAGATGCCGTCGACGATGGGTCCGGCGTCCGGAGGCACCTCGCCGCCCTGCTCGCGCACCCAGGCGATGACCGACCCCGCTGCGCCCTTCCGCACCTGTCGCGCCGGCGAGCCGTTGGTGGACAGGTCGATCCCGCTCATCCGAGTCACGGCGCTGAAGGGCACGAAGCTGGCGTGGGTGAGCTCGCCGGTGCTCCGCTCGCGCAGGCCGTAGGCCTGCTTGGCCAGCACGACGATGCTGCGCCCCTCGGGGGTCTCGTCCGCCAGGGAGGACAGCTGCGCGGCGTCGGCCAGCTCCTCCGCGGTCGTGCCACCTACCGGGGTGAACTCGCTCGCCTGCCGGTTGCCCAGGGTGATGGTTCCGGTCTTGTCGAGCAGCAGGGTGTCGACGTCGCCCGCGGCCTCGACCGCGCGCCCCGACATCGCCAGCACGTTGCGCTGCACCAGCCGGTCCATCCCCGCGATGCCGATGGCGGACAGCAGGGCGCCGATCGTCGTCGGGATCAGGCAGACCAGCAGCGAGACCAGCACTATGCCGGACAGCCCGTTGCTGCCGAGGGCTGAGGTGGCGGGAAGCCCGGGCTGCTGAGCCTTGGAGAAGATCGCGAGCGGCTGCAGCGTGGCGACCGCCAGCAGGAAGATGATCGTCAGCGACGCGAGCAAAATGTTGAGCGCGATCTCGTTCGGCGTCTTCTGCCGGCTCGCACCCTCGACCAGGGCGATCATCCGGTCGATGAAGCTCTCGCCCGGCTTCTGGGTGATCTGCACGACGATGCGGTCCGAGAGCACCTTCGTCCCGCCGGTGACGCTCGACCGGTCACCGCCGGACTCGCGGATCACCGGCGCGGACTCCCCGGTAATGGCCGACTCGTCCACGCTCGCGACGCCGTCGACGACGTCACCGTCACCCGGGATCAGGTCGCCCGGCTCGCAGACGACGATGTCGCCCTGGGCCAGCTGCGGCGCGGGAACCGGCTCCTCTCGCAGGGCGGCCGACGCTGCTCCGGGCGCCCACCCGACCAGGCGGCGGGCCATGGTGTCGGTCTTCGCCCGGCGCAGGGCATCTGCCTGCGCCTTGCCCCGGCCCTCGGCCACCGCTTCCGCGAGGTTGGCGAAGATGACGGTGAGCCAGAGCCAGACGGCGATCTGGATCGCGAAGCTGGTGTGGTCGCGCACCGCCAGGACCGTCGTGAACACCGAGCCGATCTCGACGATGAACATGACCGGGTTGTGGTACAGCGTGCGGGGGTCGAGCTTCTTGGCGGCGTCGGGCAGCGAGCGCAGCAGCTGGCGAGGGTCGAGCAGTCCGCCCTGCACCCGGTGCGGTCCGCCGGAGTCGCCGGTGGCCGCGGCCGGGGTCACGGTCGGCGGTGGCGCCGTTGCCGTTGCTGAGGTTTGTGCGGTCATCAGTGCAGCCCTTCGGCAAGCGGTCCCAGTGCCAGGGCCGGGAAGTAGGTGAGCGCGACGACGATGACCGTCACTCCGGTGAGCAGGCCGATGAACAGCGCGCGGTGGGTCGGCAGGGTGCCCGCCGAGGCGGGTACCGGCCGCTGCCGGGCCAGTGAACCGGCCAGGCCAAGGACGAAGATCATCGGAACGAGGCGCCCGAGCAGCATCACGATGCCGAGCGCCGAGTTGTACCAGGTGGTGTTGACCGACAGCCCGGCGAAGGCGGACCCGTTGTTGTTGGCCGCCGAGGTGAAGGCGTACAGCACCTCCGACAGGCCGTGCGGACCGGAGTTGAGCATCGCCGCCCGCTCACCGGGCAGCGCCATCGCGAGCCCGGTGCCGACTAGCACCAGGGTCGGGGTGGTCAGCAGGTACAGCGAGGCGAACTTGACCTCCCGGCCGGCGATCTTCTTGCCGAGGTACTCGGGGGTCCGGCCGACCATGAGGCCGGCGATGAAGACGCTGAGCACGGCCAGCACGAGGATGCCGTAGAGGCCCGAACCCGTACCGCCCGGGGCGACCTCGCCGTACATGATGCTGAGCATCGCGCCGGCACCGCCGAGGCTGGTGTAGGAGTCGTGGAAGCTGTCGACCGCTCCGGTCGAGGTGGCGGTGGTGGCCGCGGCGAACGCCCCCGACTGCGGCACGCCGAACCGGGTCTCGGTGCCCTCGCTGGCCGCCCCGACCGCGGTCGGCACGGTGCCGTGGTGGGCCGCCTGCGCGCCGGTGATGATGAAGGTGCTGGCCAGCAGGATGATCCCCATCACCGCGACGATCGCCAGGCCCTGCCGCTTGTCACCCACCATCCGCCCGAAGGTGCGGGGCAGCGAGAAGCCGATCGCGAGGATCAGGTAGACCTGCAGCCAGTTCGTCCAGGCGGTGGGGTTCTCGAACGGGTGCGCCGAGTTGGCGTTGAACGGGCCGCCGCCGTTGGTGCCGAACTCCTTAATGGCCTCCTGGCTCGCGAACGGGCCGCCGGGGACCGACTGCGACAGCCCCGCCGGGCCGGTCACGCTGCGGTAGTGCTCCCAGGTCTGGATGGCGCCGCCGGCGATGAACACGATCGCGACCAGGAAGCAGACCGGCAGCAGGATGCGGAAGCAGATCCGGGTCAGGTCGACCCAGAAGTTGCCCAGCCGGTCGCTGCGGTGCCGGGCGAAGCCGCGCACCAGGGCGATCGCGACCGCGATGCCGACCGCGGCGGAGGCGAAGTTCTGCACCGTGAGCCCGGCGGCCTGCACCGCGTAGCCCAGCGCGGACTCGCCGGAGTAGGACTGCCAGTTGGTGTTGGTCACGAAGCTGGCCGCGGTGTTGAACGCCTGCGCGGGCGGCATCTGCGGCACCGCGTACGGGTGGCCGAACAGGTGCGCCTGTTGGACCCGCAGGAACGCGTAGAGCGCCAGGACCGAGACGGCCGAGAACGCCAGGACGCTGCGAAGGTAGACGCCCCACGTCTGGTCGGCGCCGGGGTCTACCCCGGTCAGCCGGTAGACGAGCCGCTCGGGCGCGAGGTGCTTCTCGCTCTCGAACACCCGCGCCATGTAGTCGCCCAAGGGCCGGTAGGTCGCGGCCAGGGCGAGCGCCAGCGTGGCCACGAACACGATCCCGGCCGTCGTGGTGTTCACGCCGGCCACCGCTCGGTGCTAACGCGCCCGGGCATCAGAATCTCTCCGGGAACAGCAAAGCGATGACCAGGAAGACGATCAGCCCGACGGCGAGGACGAGCCCGACCAGGTTCTCGGCGGTCACAGCCGCTCCACCCCTCGGGCCAGGACCCCGAGCGCGGCGAACACCAAGAGGGTGAGCAGGACAAACAGCACATCAGACACGAGGAGCTCCCCTTCACCGGCCGGGCACGTCCACCGCATCTCCCGCGGCGGTGTCGCTGCTCTACGGCCAGCCCTTAGTCAAACGCGGGTGTCGACCGACTTCGGCGATCCGTACGGGATCCTCACGGGATCCTCACGGGTTCTTAACGGCAGCGGGTGCCGAGCAGATCTGCCGGACCGGTGCCTGTCCGGCACGCGCCTGCTGCGCGACCTGCGGAACCTTGCGGCCCGTGCGCCGGGCCGGGACACGAAAGTCCTCCGCGTTCCCCCCAAAGAGGGGCAGCGCGGCTCCGGCTCCCTGATCGACCTGCGCGCGACAGCCGCCGACGAACAACCGCCCGAACCGCACTTGCACACACCGATCAGCTGAACCCGAAGTCCAGAATCCGGCAGCACCCGGGTTTGGGGTGCGAGATGCCCGCAGCACACGAGGAACCTCAGTTAGAAGCGTCGGCGCTCGCCATCGTCTGCCGCTGGACCTTCTGGCAGTTGGGCCGGCGCGGCAGCCCGCCCGCCCATCGGGTCCGCGCGCGACGAGGGCGGGGACAGTTGTTCGATGTTCGCCGCCGACGAATTTGGTCTGATCCGCGGACTCGCGGCCCTCGCCCGGTCATTCGCCGACACCCGTCTTGGGAGGCCCGTACCGACCGCCCGTTTAGGTTGACCAACACCCAGGGCGAGTAGAGCGCTTTCCTGGGTTGGGCGGTGGCCGATAGGGGTGCTGCCGTCAGGTCTGGGCCGGGCGCCCGCCGCGACCCGTGTTCTTGGGAAGGGATCTTGGATGACTGTCACCGCATCAGCTGGTCGCCGTGTCCGCCGGGTGGGAGCTGGCGCTGTGCTGCTGGCGCTGCCTGCTGCCGCGGTCAGCGTGCCCGCCGGCCCGGTGTGGGCGGCTGTCGTTGCTCCGGTGAGTGCACCGTCAGCACCGCGGACGCCGGCGGCGACCGCGGGTGACCGGCAGGCGGCTGTCACGTTCACGGCGCCGGTGAGCAACGGCGGCGCACCGGTCAGCTCCTACCGGGTCACCGCCGCGGACCTGACCCGGGCCAGCCGCGGCGGGCAGAGCTCGACCTCGACCGGCACCATCAGCACAGCGCCGAGGACGTCGGCGACGGTGATTGGCCTGAGCGACGGCGACAGCTACACGTTCACCGTCACCGCCACCAACAGCGCGGGCACCAGTTTCGCGTCGGCGCCGTCGAACCGGGTCATCCCCAGGGCGCCTGCCCCGCGGGACCCGATCGCCGACAAGTACACCGCCCTGGGCGGGGCCCGTTCGGTGCTGGGCACGCCGACCAGCGGCGAGTTCGCCGTTGCCGGCGGCCGGGGGCAGAACTTCCAACACGGGTCGATCTTCTACACCCCCGGCAGCGGAGCCCACGAGGTGCACGGGTTGATCGCCGTCCACTACCGGGCGCTGGGCGGCCCGGCCGGGCTGCTGGGCTTCCCGGTCAGCGACGAGCTGGCCGTCCGGGACCGGGTCGGGCGGGTCAGCCTGTTCGCCGGGGCTGACGGCGCCGCGGTGTTCTTCACCCCCCGCACCGGGGCCTATTCGGTGCACGGGACGATCCTGGCGCACTACCTGAAGGTCGGTGGTCCGCTGGGGGCGGTCGGCTACCCGGTCAGCGATGAGCGGGGCACCACCGACCGGGTCGGGCGGTTCAACTTCTTCGCCGCCGGGATCATGTTCTGGACCCCGCGGACCGGCGCGCATGAGGTGCACGGCGCGATCCTGGGTCGCTACGCCCGCCTGGGCTACGA
>JAABVA010003447.1_pt1 | contig 15020 bp, 23 predicted proteins | sample 5560331 | NCBI WGS metagenome assembly JAABVA01 (sample SAMN12812661, study PRJNA571458) | rock metagenome | isolation source: Antarctica rocks | place: Antarctica: Victoria Land, Mt New Zealand sud | collected 2016-01-07 | reverse complement strand
ACACCAGAGCCGCAAAAGCTAGGGTTACATCTGTGCATGTTGACGCGCTTGTCGCAAAGACTTGTTGTGCAACTTTGCTATGGCACCGCCGCTGCTGGTCATATTTGCGACCTGAATGCAACTCAAGGCGACCTTGCAGCAAGCGTAACCACGTCCGTCTGCTTTGGTCAAACAAACTTGCCGCGAAATTCATAGATCGGTCCCATGAATCCCGACTTCGTGTGAAGGTGAGCTTTGTTAGGCTATGACTCAGGAGGCCCTCCTGAGTCATAGCCCCTGGGGAATCAGAAGGGCAGTTGAGGCACATGCTTCCCAACTGCCAGTGTTTATGGCGCGCAAACTCGAGGCACAAAAGATTCGCTTGATTTTGGATCTCCACGACTGCAAAAGGGTACTGCCAAAGACAATTCACCGCCATGAGGTACACCTCAATATCTCAATGGAGAGAACTGCGAAGGTGATTCAGCACCTTGCCAGACCATGAGCAGTGCTGTGCAGTGCTGGTAAACCGAATCTTGGATGACTGAGTCCCAACTGAAGCTGCAGCATTGATGCAAGTCCAACACACTTCCAGGTGATATCAGATACTGTAACAGGAATCCCAAAGGAAGCTCAATGACAGCTGACAAATATGTACTCAGTGCCTGAGTGTTGGGCGTATTGTCAGCAGAATAAACAACACTCTGATAAAAATACACAGGTGAGCTGAAATAGATATGAGCAACTCCCACACAATCAGAATCTATCAATAACAAAATACAGAACAGGTTGATAAGAAGTATAACATGAAACTGATACACACTCAGTGAAGTTAAGCATTCCAACTTAAGACTGCAACTTCAAAACACATGTTCAATTGGACTGCCACCTGCAAAATCAACAGTACAAAACACTATTTCTGGGAACAATACCCAGGGATGACTCATTGCTGACATGCTGCGGTATCACAGGCCAGAAAATAACCATAGAGTTCAAGATAGCTGAGGCATATGTTATTATGCTGACCAGAGTTTGGGCCTGTCAACAACAGCCTGAACATGTGATAGGGGAAGAGCGCTGCATGACCTGTCACTGGCCAGGAAGCATATTGCCCTGGCAGCTTGACTGTGTTCTCATTGACATGAGAGCGCAGTGTGACCCAAGCCTCTCCGTCGTTTGATCCCTGCACAGAGACCACCATCTGGACAGCACGCTTTACAGTTGCATCACAACAGCGTGCTGGAGTGACAAAGCAGGACATGGCCTTGCAAGCCTTGAGAGCAGGCAGCAGCAATACAACCAGAGATCTGTACATTTGGCAGCAGGAAACATCAGGCACAACATTTGGTAGCTGACCTGCATGACCCAGTTGCGTACAAAATCCTGAGATCCATCCTGGCGTAAAGTGTAGTAATTGCATGTGAGCCGATGCTTGGCTCCCAAATCAACCTGCCACCAGGTCTGAGCCTGACCATCAACGGTGCGTGGTCCCGCAAAGTTCATGCGCAGAAAGTTGCCACTCACAATTGCCTTGGGGTCTGTGTTGCGACAGACTGGACTGCTGGCTGTTACCTGTAAGCACTAGCAATCTCAGCTCACTAAGCCAGACTTATACGGGTGTTATGCATGAACGGCAACTTTTCTGACCCTCACAATCTCAAACATCAAGAATAACAAAGGATAAGAGCCAGCAGGTAAAGTTCTGGTGCTTTTAGGCTTGTCAGTACCTTGATCTGACCAGAAAGCACAGGGTTAACCCATTCTTGTGCCCCATAACTAGTCCCAATGAAATGACAGACGCCGTTCTCATCACCGTCAAACATGTACATCAGCTCCTGGCATGCAGAGGGATGCCGCCGCTGAAAACGCTGTGAGACGCCTTCAACTCCTTGACCCATTGCATGAACATGCCGCTTGGCTTCCACAGATACAGGAGCCATCTGAAGTTGCACCTGCATGACAAATGACTGACAAGGACTGACGTGACTGGAATCAAAATGATAACTGTGGTTTTGGCATCCAATTTGAGGATCATGCGATAGCACTGTCAGGATGCAAAGCCAAAGTTTTAAACAAGCATATGCACTTTGCCTCACAACAGACGGGTTGACCACAGGCACCCCTCACTATGGACAGCTAGTGTGACACTTGCTCACCTGTGATGTGGGGCTCAGGTCCTGGGAGCCTTGCTGGGCAGTCATGGCTTCAGCTATTAGATGTTGTAGCTGTGAACTTTGAGATGCCAGGGGATGAGCACAAACCATCTGCAGAAAGACGCAGCGTCTCAGAGTCATTGCTGGTGAGCACAGCGCTTGAGCAGGACATCAATCTCTGTATGAGGCTTCACATGGTCAAGGCAGTGCCAGATGGGCAGCTTTTCCAACACAAGTAGTTGCACTTGCATTGGAGGTACAGCAGATGTGCAGCAACAGAGCACATACTTTATGCTGGTGAGATGCAAGCTGTGGAAAGTCATAATATGACAGCATCCATTTTAGGCAGTCACCTGCAATTCCTGCTGAGTCATGAGGGGGAAGCGTATGAATGGCAACAGCTGCTCAACTTCATCACAGTCCCTGTCTGTGTCATCAGCCCATGTCATGCAAGCTCTGAAAAGACTACCTTCAGAGCAAGCCTGAAGCAAGGCCTGGCTGTCAGAACCAGCAGTGCACATTGCAAGAGTGCCTTGCATGTCATACACATTTTGCCAAGATGCAGATGACATGCAGGACTGCACTGACTGTCAAGCAAAACAGCGCCACGATGATGTAGCTGGCAATAGCCAAGCAAAGAAAGGTACGTAGCCGGAGCTAGGGCCTTGAACAAGCATGAAAGTAAGGCACTAGGGTAATACACTTATAGAGTGCACATGCCTGGAGGTCTCACCAGGCCGGGACGATCAAGCAACTCCATGAGGCAGCTGCAAGGTAAGATGCAGAAGCCATCATGGTCTAGCATCACCACTTCCTCCAGACTATCAGCCAGACAAGACATGAGTGGTTCTCTCAGCTCGTCCAAAGCTGGAGCAAGCACTTCAACGTCGTACAACACGCTGCACAGGTTCTCAACGCTTAAATGCTGCTCAATGCTCTGTCTGCATAGCCAACTGAGGGACTGCGCACCAACCCTTGGCAAAAGGCCCTTTGTTTGCTCAGGTGGTGGCCGCTGGAGGCTGACAGCAGGCTGCATCTGTATTCGTTTGTACCCAACATGTTTGTCCCAGGTGCTGAGACCCACATGTTTGAGATTGGGGATGGGGGCTGGGTCAGTCCAGCTGTAGTGAGGGCTGTCCAATCCTGGCTCACCTAGACCCACAGTGATTGTGCCTTGGCTGTAGCTGATCCAGAACCTGCTGAAACCGTCCCCTGACAACTTAGAGCCTGGCACATTGTCAGCCTACACCACAACAGCTGTCATGTGAGGCCACACAAGCCACATGTGACAATGACACATCTCATTGAGCTGAAAAAGGACAGCAGCAGTGATTTACACAGTGCCAGCCTCATGCGTTGAGCTTGTTAGGCTGCAAGAGTTCAGTGCCAAGAACTTGCCTGATGACAAGGCTGAAGATCCTTCTCAAACTTCAGGCAGCTATTCCTATGGCTGCCTAAGATGACTGTGTAGTTGCTATCTGTGTGTAAATTTCCTAAGTGCGCAGCTGCCTGATTATCTCTGACGTAGTGTTGCCACCTCTTGGACCCAGGAGTAGGTTTGAGTATGACTGTTGCGTCATTTTCGCCTGCGGATGCATTTCAATTGCAATGAGGAGTCGATGACGATCCGTATGAGCAAGGTGAAGAGCAAGAAAGGGAGATGTACCTTTGACGTCGAAACAGATGCAGCCGGCGCCGTCTTGCAGCTGCAACTGCTCGTCTGACAACCAGGCACACTCCCAAGGCGGCACTACCAGGACGTTGCTACTGTTCACCCTCAACATGCTCTGCAAAGCATTGCCATGGGCATCGCAGGGTCGGGCTAGGTGATAGGGCGAAACGCCAACCTGAACCTGGCAAGCGCCCTCCCCTAGCCTTACCAACAGGCCCACGGCTCGGAGGTTCTTTCTGAATCAAGCCTTCAGAATTGTTGCTGCCGTCCTTTGTGTATACTGCTCCTTGTGGATGTACACAGGGTTACATGTCGGGTTACACAGACATGAAACAAACCTCATGAATGCAAGTCAGAGTTGCATCTAGAAAGCAGACTACCTACCAAAAAGTCTTCCTCAATTCAAGTATGAATGGTTCATCTTCTAAACAACATAGATAGATGATAATGCTTGCATTCACTTCTACAAACATCACGTTGTATGTATATATCCAAAATCTCCACATGTCCAGACTGTAATATCAGTACCGATGGAGCTTCAAAAACAATGTACAGATCAAAACTGAAGCTACGATGTCGAGCGCGGATTCTGAGGCTTGTGTGAGCCATTCATGTTCTGAGCTTGCTGAAGAATAGTTTTACCCTGATTGGCTCCATTGAATTGCTGAACTTGTTCCCAAGGGCGGGCAGCAGGAGTGACATGTGGCAGGGGTGCTGTGGCTTGGTCTCCGTTCTTCTGCCTCTGCCCAGTAAAGGAGTCCATGCTAACCATGCCAAAGACATCTACCATGAACTTGCGTGCTATGCGGGAGTAGTCCCTGCGTGGATTAGACACCAAGCATAGCGTGCGAAAGAGTCTGACACCATTGATGCTGACGTGACTGGCAAGACCTAGTTCCAGCTCTTTCTGGATGGCGGTCACACTGACAAAGGCCACACCTAGGCCATGCTGCACCGCCCCCTTGATGGCTTCAACAGAGTTCAGCTCCTGCGCACATGAAATCCGTTTGCAGAGGCAGCTATATCACCTGGAGTGGCACCACGTGACATGCCATGTGCCTAGCTGTGACACATATGCATTCTCTGCTGTGCTCAAAAGAGAGACTTTTCTGACAGGTAATACTTATTGGAGCAAGAACCATATCATTGCATGCCATGTGCAAGCATGATTGACTGCAGGTGTGCCCATTGCAGAAGTTGCAAACTTGCACATGCCCTACATGACACGCGCAAGCAACCGCATAGCTCCAGCAGCAGCTGACAGGCAGCCTCAGGAAGGTGCACATAGATAGTTTGTGGTTGGGGTGCAGTCACCATGTGAGTGTGCAGCTTGTGCCACTTGATGCCCTGCTGGAGCAGAGTCTCCTCCTGAGCCGCTTGCACAGAGGAGCCCTGGTTCATGCTCACAAAGTCCAGGTTGTACAGCTCACACTTGTCAATGCTGCCTCTCCGTGCCAGCTCATGGTTGAAGGGCACCAGCAGCACCAACTCATCCTGAGCATACGGCACTGCCTGCACCACTCCACACCACTATCAATGATTGTGCAGCAGCTTTTATAATAAAGCCTGTACAGCTTGTGTCGTTCATTCTGCTGGAGCCTGTTGATACACTCTACAAATCTGGCGCACAGAGGACAAGTCTGTACCCAATAAAAACTGGATGCTGAGGAAGGACGCTCCGTACTCCTGTGGATGTGTACTTGACGGTCAGGTACGTAAAAATACGACCTGTACTTTAGGTATGCTGCAGCACACCAGAACAGCATGCACGGTTGCCTGATCAACATTGCATAACAGCTGATTGCCTACGCTCTGCTTGCTAGAAGCACAAACCAAATGATCCAACATAGCACAGCCATCAGATGGAGCTGGTTGCATTGCAGCAGTACAGCAGAGCGGGCTTGCCTGAAGAACATCTTTGAGGTCCTCAGGCACATGGCCTCCTATGATAGCCACGTCGACCTCCCCATTGGCCACACTCAAACACACACTCCGTGACTTGTCCACAGCTAGCTGCACCACAACCTGCATGACCACTTGATGCCCTTGGAGTCTGGACATGTCACATACACAGCACTGGCAAACTTCACTCTACCTAAGCTAATAAAGCCCACCAGCAATGTGCGTGCCTGCAAACAGTCCCAGATGTAGTAGATGCAGGAAACAATACCAGGCTGCTGGCAAGGTATACTGCAAAACCAGAAATAAGCTGCTGCACAGATTGGAGTGAATGCAAAGGCTTGCCTCCAGGGCGTGTTCTCGAAGGCAGCATCAGCAATGCAAGCCTGCCTGATAGCAGCTGCTGCATCATCATGCTGACTACATGATTCCCCTGGGAGGTATGTGCATGGTTAATTCTGCCCCCTCAGACACGTGAGCCCCACACTGACGCTACAGACAGACCCGGCCAGTGATGCCAGCCGCCCACCTCAGGGTTGTTCTTCTTGAAGGCAGCAATGAGGCGGGGCATGAGGTAGGTGCCCACAGTCTGGCTAGCACCCAGGCTGACCACCCCGGTGCTGGCCACCCTGAAGTCCTGCATGGCCTTGCATGCCTCCCCCGCCACCTCCACCAGCTGCTGGCAGTACGGCAGCACTGCCTGTCCTGCCTCTGTCAGCAGGGCTGGCCCCGACCGTATGGTCTTGAAGACCAGCCGTCCCCCCAAGGCCTGCAGCGTGAACAAGAGTGTGTACTGTAATGAGCGGTTTGATGGTGAAAAACAACAAAGAGCGCCCTGCAGGCTCAGGACTTTCAATTGGAATTGAGCCAACCCCATCAGTTTGGCCAATGTGCAAAGTAGCAGTGCCTTGTAACCTTCCCTTCTCCTGCACAGGGAAGTTTACACAGCATGGTTGACTACACAGTGTATGGCCTGCAAGCAGACAGTGGGAGGCCAATCATAAGATGTGGGCCACCCCGAACACCATTCTGTAGATAGTTAACTCCACGTAAGTGTGCTAGGCAGTAAGGTTGCGCCCTTTGTTGCATCTGGTACAAAGCTTGCTGATTGTGGTGACGCTGACACACAGAATGACATCATGCTGGATGGCAGTACTCCTGAAAGGCATGAGTTGTCATTCAGCATGGACATGTAATTTGATCTTTATGGATCAGCGGACTGATGGCAGTTACAATGTACACAACAGATGGAACGTGTAGCAGCAAAACTAGGCTAAAGCTAGCAAAGCATGCACTGGGGCTGTAAATTCAAGGTCCTCTCAAATTGTGCTGGCCTGACTCTCAAAGTGTCATGCGTGCTCACTCTTTTGTTGCGTCTGATGCGTGGTTGTACCTGCTCCAGGCCATTAAGGGATTTGCTGACAGCAGGCTGGGAGATGGAGCAGGCCAGGCTGGCAGAGGTGGGGCTGCCAGTGCGGGCCACTGCCAGGAACACTGCCACCTGGGCCAGCGAGAAGGGCACCTTCACCTCAGGGGCAACTATGACTGAGGCTGGCAGCGCCTGATGCCCTGACTGGTGGGGCCTGTGAATGCTGCTGCCATTGCTGTGGTGCCCTGCATATACAAACCAATACTGGCGTTCTGGCTGTTTCCTAGATGGTTCGTGAAAGCTGCAAGAATGAGAAGATTCTGGTACAGCTGTGAGTGCCAGTTGACATCTCCAAAGGCATATCTTCCAGTGCCAGAGGCATCTAAGACCATTTCCTCATTCCGTGGGGGTTGGTTTGGCCTTGAATGGCAAAAAAATGCAAGACCTGTCACACACACGAATACAGCACCAGTCACATTCAAGGCAAACAACACAGTTGAGGGTTGTCAATAGCACAACAACGAGTCAAAAATTCGCGTGGTTTCCTGACAGGATGCATGCATGCAGGTGTGACTTATGAGCTGACTTCAAGCTGTAGTGTAGGTTGTTACCATTGCTGCTATGGCCTCTGGGTTCCATACCCCACTTTTGGTGAGACAGGTCACTTGGGAGCGGCCCCCGGGCCCCCAGCCCTGGATACCGCTCTATGGTATGTATCTTGGCCCCACTACAGCACCCTACCTCCTGCACAAGCAAGGATCCCCACCTTACACTGCGCGTCTTGGTGTCAGTGGCTGAGCAAATCAATCACCACTTGACCTGTAGTCATCACATGTGTGCATGTGACACAGTCTTGCAAACCCTTGAATTCCAAGGACTACATGTTTTGACCGATTGAGCTGTTTAGAGATGTGGCAGCCCAGCTTGATTGCCAGGAAACACAGAGTGCAGCATTAGATGCTTGCCTCTTCCTCAAGGGGGGTGGGTGGCTCTTGAGGGTGGTAGGCAGCAGGGTCGAACATGAGGTCAATGAAGGCTCGCACAGCGCGTGACTGGTAGCGGGCAGGGTCTGCCACACACCGCAGGCTGCGTGTCAGGGGAATGCCCTCTACATTCAGAGCGTGCAACTGCCCTGCCTGCACCTCCCGCTCAATTGCCAGCTTGGAGACAAACGCAACCCCAAGATTGCAGGCGACTGCACTCTTGATGGCTTCCACTGAGTTCACTTCCTGTAGCAAAGACACATTGAAGACTAAGAGAGATTCTTCTTCCAAGAGTTCACATGTGTTCAGGAAGCCGCGTTTGCTCAGAGCTTGCAGCAGCCCCAATGCCAAATGGTGCTATGCATAAAAGAGCATCATGAGTCAAGAAAGACACTCTTTCACAACAGGCTGTTAGTCAGAGCCTGAGAGCAGCTGGGTAAGTGACTCACCAATACAACTTGCAGCGCCTGCAACTGAATGTTGTGCTGTATGAGTGTGTTCTTGATGGCCTTCACAGTAGAGCTCTGGAACAGTGACACATACTTGAGCTCCCTCAGCTGTTCCTTGGTGACATAGCGACAGCCACTGAGGGGGTGCTCCTTTGAGCACACCAACACTACCTCATCTTCTTGGTATGGTGTCACCTGCACCACAAGCCTTATCAATACATGCCACAATATGACAATTGTGACCGGTCCTGGACATAGACTTAGCCTTGAGGTCTGATTGTGTGTGTGCAGATGTCTGTGCACATGAGTGCTACAGCCTGTGTCATCACACTTGCCATGATAGACTGCCTGCTCATCTAGTAAGTATGCACTAGTCAAGGTGGACATGTCATCAGAGAGCAATGGCGTCAGTCATTGCTGTGCCTGGTGGTTGCATGACAATAGTCGCTCATCATAAGTAGCCTAAAGACAATTGCAAGCATTTACTGGAGTGATGATGGACAGCTTACAAGAAGCAGGTGCTGCAGGTCCACAGGTATCTTGCCACCAACCACAGCAAAGTCAAGCTCGCCTCGTGAGACCGCCTGGCAGCAGCGCCGAGTATTTTCAACAACCAAGTGAACCCCAACCTCAGCATGCTCCCGCTTGAACTTCTCTGCATGAACAACAGCATGACCATTGAGACCATGACCTGGCGCAGTGCTGTGCAACGGTACATGCTGGCTGTTGGAGCAGCCAGTGTCAAAGCATACTGCATCAGCAGGACCAGCAACACCCTGCCTCATGCACGCCAGTAGATGGAATGTCACAGCGCAGCTGAGCGCTGCTACAACACAGCATGTGCTGACATCACGCACATGACAAATGACATGTCATTGAGTAAACGACATGTTGTTGCATCTGAATGCAGAGCATGGTGGGATTCCCGGCTACCTATGAGCTTAGGCATGAGGTAGACGCCAGTGGTCTGGCTAGCACCAACAGTCATTGTCCCAGTCTTGATGTCTTGCACATCCTTGGCAGCTGTGAGTGCATCATTGCACAGGGACAACATGCGCTCAGTGTAGCGCAGCAGCAGCTGGCCAGCGGGGGTCAGCTGCACAGGAGCGCCCTTGCTTCTGATCAGCAGCTGCTCATCAAAATCCTTCTCGAGCTTGTTGAGCATCAAGCTCACATTGGTTCCAGTCACACCAAGAATGTCAGCTGTTTGCTGTTTGCTGCCAGTCGTGACCACAGTCTTGAATGCATGCAGCTGGTGCAGACTGAAGGGTATGTGATCTGTCGCTGGCGCCTCCAGAGGGAGGCTGGAGTCTTGAGCTGTTGCGACAGGGGTTGCAGCAGTACTGGCATCCTTGCCATTGCTTGACTTTTGGGCATGCGTGATGCGTCCATGGTTTCTAGAATCCTTGTGGTTCTCATGAGTATTATGCCTGACGCTGCTGTGATCTGAGACACGTCGGTCTGATGCACTGTGACCAATGCTGCACACTACCAGTAGACCATCGCTGTGCATGCCTGAAACCCTTCTGCGACGAGGGCTTACAGGGGATGCCCAAATGGGCTTTTGTGTATGCATCTGCATTTTCCTCCTGCCACAAGAGCATATCTTCACTCTACCTAGCCCCAGCTGACACAGTGAACGGCGCAGGGACCCAGACAGCAGATGCCTTGACGAAACTCTCAACACTTAGATTCTCGCTGGGTGATCTGTACGAAGTTGCAGGTGCTCTCAACACTGAGCGTAAGCCACAGGTCTGTGTTGCTTGCAAAATCACAGGAGCTTCTCAAGAGGGTTCTGCACCATCTGCAGAAAGTGGTTGGTCAGCTTGATCGTTGCGATAATAGGCTTTTTTCGTGGTACTGCTTCTGGTCAAACACTGCGGTGATGACGCTGTGTTGACAGGAAGCCAGCAAAACTGGGTCAAAGTGTCGGAGATAACATTAGTCATCGTGGTCAAGCAGCTGTCTCGAGGCCGTGAGTCCCGCGCAAGCGAGATTTGGCCGGAATTTGGCGTCTCTGTGCCTTTCACGATCAGCGCCCCTTTGTAATCACATGCAACGGAATGTGGCGTGGTTCAACGCACCGCTGCCTGCTGCGTATTTTCAATAGTCCCTTCACTGATCACTGCTTCTGTTAGGCTTACACCGTTCGGAGTGAGACAGTACAGCAATGGCCTCGGACACGACTCCAGGTGGTTAGCGTTGTCGCACCATGTATCAATAATGTTATTGCCCAGTATTCATACTTGCCAATATGCACAGGGAACAAGCGGCAGAAGATCAGCGAAACAGCTGCAACGGAAGGAGAAGGTGATGGCATGAACGTGGCAGGTGACCAGGGCGATGAGTGTTATGAAAGTTTAGTATATGCACAGCGTATTTGATCTGGTCAAGTGTTCTCACAGGAACAGCTGCATCCCCTGCCAAGGCTACAGCTGGTGCGACCTTAGACTACAGTACCTGGAATGTACAGCAGCTCATGAAAATGTACTATGGTATGAAGTCCAGAGCTTGCACAGACTTAAAATACACAAGCCTCATTGGCAACAGTCTGTCTCTCTTGCAGGCAGACTCTTTCCACACCAAGACATGTTCAAATGGCTTGTGTATGGCAACGGTAAGAGCCAAGGAATGCAGAATCAGACGATGCTAGCTGAGGCACATGTGCTTTTCTGGTGCCCTCAGTCGCCAAGTGTGTCATGACTGCAATTTGAATTGCAGACAGCAAGCATCCACAAGCAGACCTGGGTTACTTTCACCGGCGGGAGTTCTGCTTTACACTGGATGGAGATATCTTTGTCCGGTATCAATCATTCAAGGCATGTTCCACACCCTTTATCTGCATTGTTGCCGGACTGTTGGATATACAGATGAATGTCTGAAACTACTGTCTTCACAGGATGGAGAGGAGCTTAGAGCAGCCATCAATGCCAAACTGCCAGCCAAGATTGACATTGGTCCTGTGTACAATGTAGACCCCAAGCACAGGAATGCCTACTCAGGTGATTGAGGAACTCTGGCTTCAGGTTGCTCTGCAGACATTTGCCACTGGCGTCAGCACAAGCAACACATCATATATCTGATATCATCGCGTGACTATAGGGCTTGAGGGAAGCCGCAAGTTTGCTCCAGTGGAGCGTGAGCTGGTTTTTGACATTGATCTGACAGACTATGATGATGTACGCACATGTGGCAAAGGAGCACACATCTGTAATCAGTGTTGGCCACTCATGGCTGTAGCCATCAAGGTGGAGTGTTACAACCCTGCTTCACAGCTGTGCCTCTCTCAGACCGTTATGGCATACACACCCTACAGAAGCTTCTGATTCTCAACACCCATGTCCACAAGCAGAACTGCTACTGCTGCTGGCTGTACTGTGCAAGTTCAAGGCATGCAATGCGCCCATCATTAGCCTTGACGATTTGGACTATTGTATCCCACAGTATACACAGCAGAGCTGGCATACATCCTCTTTGCAGATTCTGGACATGGGCTTGAGGGAAGACTTCGGGTTCAAGCACATTCTCTGGGTTTTCTCAGGAAGGCGAGGAGTACACGCATGGGTATGCGATCCCAGGTGAGGAGTTCAGTATGTATTGCTACAGGTACATGGCGGAATCGCATGGTGTCAGGTTTACCATCTTAAATGAAATGATGTCTCAATCAGATGATGTTTTGATTGGGGGTTGTCAGCAGTGCAGGGCAAGGCAGATGTCTGATGCGGCCAGGTCATCAGTTGCCTCCTTTCTGTCCGTGCACAAAGGCCAGGAGAAGGGTGTGTCACGCTTGACCACCTCTGCTGCCTCTCATGATCACCCCTTCATTGATGCAGCTTACCAACACTTGGAAGACACCTGGACTGAGGTACACTGTGCCTCATACCGCAAGCTGTTGGATGCACCTCTTGCCAGCAAGAGTGTCCTGCTGGCAGCCATGCATTTGATCACATGCTGGTCTATTGTTGGTATGCTGGATACTTGCATATTACGTGAACGCAAATGTTTTGGGAAACAACACCGCTACAGTGCAATCGGCGTCACCTCAGTACCAGGGTGTCATTTCTTCTCCGGCCATGACATGCGGCATCAGTATGTCTTTACTGCTGATCAAATTGAGCTGCAAGAGCAACCACACAGCCAACAGGGCTCTTGCTGCAGGTCATACTGCCAGAGCAACAGCTCCTGGAATGTTCTGAACAATGGGCATCAATCCTTGCGCATGTGCCTGACCCAGGTTTAAGAGACAAGCTGCATCGAGCATGGTCCAACAATGGCAAGGGACGGGACTCAGACGACCTGAATGTGGCTCGCTGGAATGAGCTCGTGCATGAGCTGCCCTTCATGAGACAGGTGTGTCGGCCCGCAATATGTATGCCAGCATTGCTTGGATGACCATACTCTCATTGCTACTGATATCTTACCCAGCAAACCAATCCTGATGCAACACTTATACTTACTACATTGCATAGACCTTTGCAGTGCACATCCTGGCATAAACCCTTCACAAGCTTATGCATGCAACCTCCATGTCACCGTGACTGTGTTTGTGTTTCAGTGCATTCAAGTATGTGCTATGGTGTGCAGATTGCAGGAAAAGAGGCTCCCAGCAAGAGCCAGCTGGCAGCAGCTGCAACTAAAGCCAAGCGAGACATTGTGTTTTCCTGTGCATACCCACGGTTGGATGTGGAGGTGTCCAAGAAGATGAACCACTTGCTGAAAGCCCCTTTCTGCGTCCACCCCAAGACTGGCAAGGCAAGATCACTGTGTGCACCTTGCCCTGCTTTGCAACACTGTCAATGCACAGCTGTACACAAGCCAGTCAGCTCACTTTACTCGAGTCAGAGGTGATATGCTTGGCAGTTGGCGAGTGAGGAAGGAGTGCATATTACTAGCAGCTCTACAGGCACGCTATGCCTGCAGGTTTGCGTGCCTATCAATCCTGACAACGCAGAGCATTTTGATCCTGTGGATGGAGTGCCCACAGTGTCTCAGCTGCTGACTGACCTTGACCAGAGTGACTTCAACCAGACGACATCAGACATGCAGGTAAGCAATGCGTGCACATGACACTCAAACGTTTTATACATGTCACAAACTAGATCAAATTTGGACAGCTGTTGTATGTCACAGCAGTATCTGTCTCATTTATCGTTGTGCTTGAGTGAAGACACCGGTGTGTATCTGTTGTTACAATGCTGTGTGTGCTTGTGCAGAATCAGTGGAAGCACACATCACTTCAGAAAGCGGTGGCTGACTTTCATGAGTGCTTTCTGAATGGTTTGCTGGCTAGCAACAGAGATGAGCTGGCCAAGAAGGCTCGCAAGGCTGTAGCTCAACCAACAACACGATGGTGAATGTGCATTTGATCACAGGTGTGCTTGTTGACCTTGATCACACAGTCACTGCTGAAGACTGCGCAGTTGTAACCCTGTCTTGAACAAGACAAGGAGTGTGTTGCCATCCATGAGTATGATGATGGGAAAACTTGCTGCTAACATGGACCCGCTTCATTGACTTCCGTGCTAACTGTATGCCTTTGCTATGTCATTCAACAAACCCTGGACGAACCCTGGCTCAGCATTGACTACCTCTGCCACCTGCCACAAGTTCTGTAAAGACATGCTGGGCCTCTTCTTCAGCTCAGACATGGCCTGCAAGCAGCATGCAGCTTGTTACTTCATCGAAAATGTGTACTCGAAAGTCAGTTTGACAAGGAGTGCTCACCGTCACTTGTGCATGCCTGTGACCTGCCATGCGCATTGCATGACAGTTCATTTCGAGGCAAACTCATACCTTGGAAACATTATGGCGGGAGGCTGCAATGGAAGGTGCTCGCCATTCCACGCCTGAAAAGGTGCGCCTCTCCAGTAAGCTGACCAAACGGCACAGCAAGCGGCCATCTGCAAAGCTTTCTTCCAGCTGCATGCCCGGTGAAAGCTCTGCAAGCCCTTTACTGCACACCCAATCTACCAGTTCTGCAGCAACCAGCAATAGATTGCAACCAGCAACATGTTGCAATCAGCAACAGATTGCAGCAGTGGGTTCTATGTTTGCCATTGTGAAGATTTAGCAGCTGTGTCCAAAAGAACACTCCAAATGCTTGGCATATGCTGTTCAGGCAAGCAGCCCAACGATGTCAAGAAGCTATACTTACACAAATACTCAGAGTAATTTGCAAGCCTCACCAAGCTCGCTCAAAGAGCTGTGCTGCTCTTTGTTAGCCTTCCTGCTTGACCACTGGGCTCCAGCACCCTGCTTACTCCTGTCAGACATTTTGTCATTGACTTGCTGCTGCACATCAGCTGGTACGAGCTGCTGCTGCTGCCTGTGCCTGGCCATCCTCAGCTGAGCCAGTGCATTCCTCCTGCTACTCTGTGACGCTGCTGCAGCAGGCTCAGGACACCGCTGTGGCATTGCGCCATGCTGCTGATGCTGAGCATCTTGCTTGTCAGACCATCGACCAGGACCATGCTTGTGACCACCCACAGCCGGGCCAACAGCCACCACTCTGACATA
>JAABVA010003440.1_pt1 | contig 15036 bp, 13 predicted proteins | sample 5560331 | NCBI WGS metagenome assembly JAABVA01 (sample SAMN12812661, study PRJNA571458) | rock metagenome | isolation source: Antarctica rocks | place: Antarctica: Victoria Land, Mt New Zealand sud | collected 2016-01-07 | reverse complement strand
GCACTCCGCGACCAGCGCACAACGATCAAGATCCCCGCCAGCCACCGCCGTCATCGTCATGCCCAAAGCGTCCTACCGACGTCGCCCGAAACCGTGACGGCTCGCCGAGAGACCTGAATGGTTACTCGTCAGCACCTAATGACACCGACGACGCTCTGCGAGCGGCTCCAAGCTCATGTGACGCAACAGCCAACGAGCCCCGCGTCGAGTCCTCCAGCGCGGGTAGACGTCGTGCTCCGCTGTGCCCGTCACGCCAGGTGCACGCAGGCCTCGCTGCCGCACGCGATACTGGTGCGGTGATCGAGCGGCCGGGTGACGGCGAGGGGCCGGACCTCGCGCGGCTGGTGGAGGTGCTCGGCCCCGCCGTACTGCGCGTGCTATCAACACCGGGCCTGCAGGCGGTCCGGGTGCGTCAGGTCGTGGTCTACGACGTCGCCGATCCGCCGGTGCTGCGGCCGGGCGACGTGCTGCTGGGCGTGGGCCTGGTCGCCACGTCCGACGAGGCGTGCCGGGTCGTGCGGACCGCCGCGTCCGCTGGTGTCGCTGCCGTTGTCGTGCGCTCAAATGCGGGGGACCTGCCGCAGCTGCGCACGGCGGCCTTCCAGAGCGAGACAACTCTCATCGTGCTGCCGGCAGCCATGCGTTGGGAGCAGATCAGTGTGCTCATCCGGCATGCGATCACGGTCGTGCCACAGGGGTCGCAGAGTGCGACAGCGACCGGAGATCTCTTCGGTTTCGCCAACATCCTGGCTCGGGCTGTCGGTGGCGAGGTCACGGTCGAGGACCCCACGAACCACGTCCTGGCCTATTCCACTCTGCATGTCGATGAGCTCGACGAGCCACGCCGGGAGGCGATCCTCGGTCGCAAGGTTCCTGAGGCGTACCTGGACCACCTGCACAGCTGCGGCGTCTTCCAGGCCTTGAACGCCACCGACGAGGTCGTGCAGGTCGCCGCGGACCAGCAGCTGGGCCTGCGCCGGCGGATCGTCGTGGCACTACGAGCAAACGGTGAGCTGCTCGGGTCCATCTGGGTGCAGGAAGGCCACATCGAACTCGGACCCGGCGCTGAAAGGGCTCTGGCCGAGGCCTCGCGCATCGCCCCCGCGCACCTGATCCGGGCACAAAGCGCTGGGCTTACGCTGCGTCAGCGTCGCGAGGACCTGCTCAAGGGTCTGGTCGACGGCAGTGCCGACATCGGGGCCGCGGCCGATGCCTTGGGCTTCGACGCCGAGCTGCCATGCGCGGTGATTGGCATCGCGGTCGACTTTGCTGGGCCGCTCGGTGCTGATCATCCGGTCGTCCGGCGACTGGACGAGCTTCTCAGCGCCCGCGCGATGGCTTTCCGGTGGTTGGTTGCCAGCGTCTTCAGCGAGGGGCGTCTGCTGGTGCTGATCCCGGAGCTGACCGGCCCGCGCGACCAGGTGGAGGCGGGAATCGAGCGGCTGGCCAAGAGCCTGGCCGCCGACGCCGAGCAGGCGGGGCTGGCCGTGCGGGTGGCCTGCGGTCCGGTGGTCGGGCAGTTGGGGGACGTTGTCGGCGGCACACGCAGGGTGGACCAGATTCTGCGACTGCTGTCCCGGGACCCGTCCTGGGGGCCGGTGGGGACGTACCAGAGTGCTCGGGCCGCCGTGGCGGTGGGCGATGTGGTGGCGGCGCTGGCCGCGGTCGGCTCGGTTCGGGACGGCCCGGTTGTGCGGCTGCTCGACTACGACCGCCGTCGCGGCAGCGACTACCACCGCACGCTCGACACCTGGCTCGACAGCTTCGGCGACAACGCACGCGCTGCGCGGGCACTCGGCATCCATCCCAACACGGTCCGCTACCGGTTGCAGCGGGTCGTTGAGCTGTCCGGCATCCGCCTCGACGACCCGGAGGAGCGTCTCATCGCGATGCTGCACCTACGGCACGTCCGGCGGTCCGCCGGTTACGACGCCGGGGCGGTGCGGACCGACGAGAAAGCGTCGCACAGCTCAGATCCTGACCGTTGTCCGTGAGGTGAGTACGTCCTGCAGCACGTCTGTCCGCACGGTGACCCCCAGGCCCGGCCCGGTGGGGACGGCGATACGGCCGTCCTCCAGCGCGAACGGTTCGGTGATGTCCTCGGCGAAGTACCTAGCGGAGGCCGAGATGTCACCGGCGAGCGTGAAGTTCGGCAGCGCGGCGAGCGCCAGGTTGGCAGCCCGCCCGAGCCCGGTCTCGAGCATGCCGCCACACCACACCGGGGTGTCCAGCGCCTGGGCGACGTCGTGCGCGCGGCGCGCCTCGAGGTAGCCGCCCATGCGTGCCGCCTTGATGTTGACGATGCTGCAGGCGCCCGCGAGCACGGACCGGGCTGTCACGGCGGCTGAGGTGATTGACTCGTCCAGGCAGATCGGCGTGACGCATCGGCGGGCGAGCTCCGCGTGTAGTGCCAGGGCATCGTGCTCGAAGGGCTGCTCTATGAGCAGCAGGCCCAGATCGTCGAGCTTCTGCAGGTGCGCGAGGTCCTTGGCCCGGTAGGCCGTGTTCCCGTCGACCTGCAGATCGAGCTCGGGTCCGACTGCCTGCCGCACCGCCGTCACGGGTACCACGTCGAACCCGGGCTCGATCTTCAGCTTGACCCGGCGATACCCCTGCTCGCGGTAGCGTCCGACCGTCTCGACCAGTTGCTCGACGGTGTCGGTGATCCCCACCGACACACCGACATCGACCCGCTCACGGGTCCCGCCCAGGTAGGTCGCCAGGCTCATCCCCGCCGCCTGGAGCTGGGCGTCGAGGACCGCGAGCTCGAGGGCCGCCTTGGCCATCCGGTGCCCGACGAACCCGGCTGTCAGCTCCGCAACCCGCGCGGCGTGGAGGTCCTCGCACGCCAGGACTGCGGGCACGAGGTAGCGCTCCAACACCTGGGCCGCCGACTCCACGTACTCCTCGTTGTAGACCGGGTCGGACAGCGCGACGCACTCGCCGTAACCCGTCACGCCGTCCGCGGTGTGCACCGCGACAACCAGGACGTCGCGTGCGGTCTGTACGCCGAAGGAGGTACGGAAGGCGCTGACCAGCGGCATCTGCAGGCGCAGCAGTTCGACGGACGTGAGCCTCATTGCTGGTCCTCTCCCAGTTCCACGATGAGCGCGGCCAGCAGGCCGGCTCGTTGAGGCATCGCCGACACGAGCACGTACTCGCCCTCCGCGTGCGCGCCGGCGCCCACCGCGCCCATCCCGTCCAGGGTCCGCACGCCGAGGGCGGCGGTGAAGTTGCCGTCCGAGCCGCCGCCGACTCGCGCCGTTCCCAGCTGCGGCAAGCCGCAACGGGACGCCGCCCGCTGCACCAGGGCCAACAGCTCCAGCGACGTCTTCTCCTCCATGGGCGGCCGGTTCATCCCGCCCTCGACCGTCATCGTGGCACCTCCGGGCGGCTGCAGGGCGCGGAGTTCAGCGTCGACCCGAAGCTGCTCCTCGACGGTGGCGGCACGGACGTCGATCGCGATGGACGCCCCGGACGGAACGGTGTTGCGGGTGGTGCCGGCGCTCGCCATGGTGACGGTGACCGTGGTCCCCAGCTCAGGGCAGGCGACGGCCTCGAGCGCAAGCACGACGTGCGCTGCGGCCACCAGCGCGTTGACCCCCTTCTCCGGCTCGAGGCCCGCATGGGCGGAGCGCCCGGTGAGGTGCAGGTCGTAGTTGCTGACCCCCTTGCGTGCGGTCTTCAGCCTGCCGTCGAGCGATGCCTCGAGCACCAGCACCGCTGAGGCCGATCGCGCGGTCGACTCGACGATGCTGCGCCCGGCGGGCGAGCCGATCTCCTCGTCCGCCGTCACGAGCAACACGACCGGGGGACGGGGGATCGTCGTCATCCCGAGCACGGACAGCGCGAACAGCGCCTGAACCAGCCCGGCCTTCATGTCGAAGGCGCCCGGCCCGATCGCCCGGTCGCCGCCGGACTCGAAAGGCCAACGGTCGATCGTGCCGGCCGGCCAGACCGTGTCGAGGTGCCCGAGCAGGAGAACGGGACGGGCGTGCGAGTCCCGCGCAGGCAGTTGCCAGCGGAGCACCGGCGTGCCCGCCTGGTCGATGCGTTCCGGTTCGGCGCCCAGCAAGTGAGATCCGTGGTCGGCGAGCAGGTCGGCCGTCGCAGCGAGCATCGCCGGCTCGGACGAAGGCGACTCGCTGGAGACCAAGAGGCCGAGCAGCCCCACCATCTGCTCCTGCCGGGCCGCCAGGTCCGCGACGAGCCGCGCCACGGGATCTGTACTCCGGGCTGTCGGGTCTCTCGTCATCTAGTCAGCCTCTCGCACAACAAGGCGGTAGCCCTGCTCATCCACGGCGCCGATGCGGAAGCCGGCGTCGTATGCGGTGGCGAGCACGTGCCGCATGGCCAGCCGCCATTCCTGGCCCAGCTCCGGATTGTCCACCCGGATGGTCTCGTAGTTCGCCGGCACCTCGATCACCGCGCCGGAGCGTGGGCTCAGGTCGGCGGCGACCGGCCGACCGTCGCGGGCACGGAGCAGCGCCGGCCCCGCACCACCGGTGCGAGCCGACGCTGCCTGTAGGGCCCGCGTCGGCAGTGGGCGGTGCAGGTCCCAGACCGCCTCGATGCGGTCGGAGGCGTCACCGGCGTTGATCGAGTCGCTCATCGCGCCGTAGAAGTCGGCATGGAAGGTCGCCGCGCGGGCGCCGAGCGCGGTCACGTTGAACATCGTGTTGCGGCGGACCAGCGGATCGAACGTCCAGCGCATCTCGGCGATCTCGTGCTCGAGGCAGGTACGGCGCTGCGCCAGCTTGAGGGCAAGCCCGATGCCGCGGCGGCGGTGGCCGGGGACGACACCGGCCTGGTGGGAATGCACGTGCAGCGTGGGTGACCAACCAAGGAAGCCGAGCGCGAATCCCACCACGGGCTGCTCGGGGTGTCGACGGTCGGTCGCGAGGTGCACCGGGTTACCGGCGAACGCCAGCGCCCGCAGCTCGTTGGGGGCCAGCGTCCCGCGCGGGCCCCACACCAGGTCCCCGGCGTGCGCGATCAGCCGAGCGGCGTGCTCGCTGTCGGCCTCCACGACTGTCACGCCCGCGCGCGCGGCTGCCTGGTGCGCCTCGCCGGCAGCGGTTCCCGGGTCCACAACGCCGGCGGCCCTCATGTCGGCCGCCGGCAGACAGGGGGGCGGAAGCTCACCGTCCTTTGCACCTCTGTACCTCCGCCCGCTTCGTGTTGCCGTCCATGGTGTCCTGTGGCTGCTACCCGGCAGTAGTGCAGGAGAGCAGACTTGCCGGGATATTCCTGTGGATCCGCACAAGTTCCGGGGTGGCCGGTCTCTCTAGGCTGGGCGAACCCTGAACCGCGCAAGGGCTGCCGACCAAAGGATCGATTCGTATGGTGGACACGACGAGCGACGGCGGGCCATTGATCGACGACAGCGATAGTCGACTGCGAGAGCTCGGCTACACGCCCAGGCTCGAGCGCGGCCTAACGACCAAGGGCTCAGTGATCCTGACACTGTCCGACATCACCCCGGCAGGTTCGCTGCTGATCGTCGGGATCGCGGTGATCGCGCTGGCCGGGACCGGTTCGGTCATCGCCTACCTGGCCGGCGCCGGGCTGGCCATCATGGTGGCGCTGTGCATGGCCGAGCTGGGCTCCCAGTTCCCCGTCGCCGGCGGCATCTACAGCATCGTGGCGCGCGTGCTGGGGACGTGGGCCTCGTTCCTGACGCTGTTGAGCTATGTGGGTCAGGCGATCTTCCTGCCGGCCAGCATCGCCCTCGGTGTTGGTACCTACTTGAACTCGCTGAACTCCTCTATCCCGGTCAACCTGACGTCGGCGATCGCGATGGTTGTGGTGACCGGATTGGCGATGCTCAAGATCCATGTCAATGCGGTGATGACCGCGCTGTTCCTCCTGCTCGAGCTGGTCGTCATCGTGGTGATCGCCATCGCCGGCTTCTCACGACCCGTCCAGAGCGTGACGACGTTCCTGCACCCGCAGGGTCTGGTCAACGGCCAGCTGTCGGCCTTCGCCACCGGCGCCGTCATCGCTGCGGTCGCCGTCGCCCTGCAGTCGGTGAACGGCTACGACGCGGCGATCTCCTTCGCGGAGGAAACCAAGGGGCCGACGCGCAACGTCGGCAAGGCGGTGCTCTGGTCCTGTCTGATAGGCGTCGTACTCGAGCTCGCTGCGTTTCTCGGCGCGGCGTTCGGCGCACCCGACCTGAAGACATTCCTGGGTTCGAGCACGCCGCTGACATACGTCGTGGAGCAGCGCTTCGGGCACACCGCGGGCACGATCCTGACCGTCGGTGCTGTCATCGCGTTCTTTAACGCCTGTCTCGCGATCACGCTCCAGATGGCCCGGGTGCTATGGGCCAGCGGGCGGGACGAGATCTGGCCCGGACCGGTGAGCACCGCGCTGCACAAGCTCCTGCGGTCGACTGATGCGCCGTGGGTCGCGACGCTGGTCGTGGGCTTTTTCGCCACGGTGCTGTGCTTCCTGTCCGATATCGTCGCTGTCGTGACCTTCGTGTCCGTACTGACGATCGCGATCTACGTCTTCGTCGGCGTCACCGCGATCGTCCACCGGCTTCGTGACAGGACCGCGACACGGACGTTCCGGATGCCGCTGTTCCCCATCCCGCCACTACTCGCGATCATCGGCGCGGCGGTGGCCCTGAGCCAGCAGACCACCCGCGACCTCCTCATCGTCGTGATCCTCTACGCGGCCGGCCTGGCTTACTACTTCCTGTACCTGCGGTCCAAGACGGCCGCGATGGCGGCACTGCGAGCGACCCGGGTGGACGCGTGAGCGAGCGGGAGACCGACGTTACCCACCTGTTTGACCGGAACGAGCTCACCGTCCCCGACGGGGACCGCGCACCGCTTACTGCGTATTGGCGCAGGATGCGCGAACTGCGCGGTGCGCTCGACGAGCGCCTGCTCGGCGACGCCGAACCGGCTACCACGTGGACGGCGCGAACTCACGATGGAGACTGAGCTCGCCGCACTGTCCATCACGCAGGTCTCGGCCCTCATAGCTTCGGGCGAGGTCTCCTCCGTCGCCGTCACCGAGTCGGCACTCGCGGCGATCGCGGCCCACGACGACAGGCTCAGGGCCTTTATCGACGTCTACCGCGAGAGTGCGCTCGTCGAGTCAAGAGCTGCGGACGCCGAGATCGCCTCCGGGAACTACCGCGGGCCGCTGCACGGCGTTCCGACGGCGGTGAAGGACAACATCTACATCGGTGGCAAGCGCACGACCATGGGCTCGAAGATCCACAGCAGTTTCGTGCCCGCTCACGACGCCGGGGTGACTACCCGGTTGTCCGCGGCGGGAGCGATCGTCGTCGGCAAGACCAACATGCACGAGTACGCGCTCGGTGGCACGACCGACAACCCGCACTGGGGGACATGCCGCAATCCGTGGGACACGACCAAAACCGCCGGTGGTTCCAGCGGTGGGTCCGCGGTCGCGCTGACGACCGGCATGGCAGCGGCCGCGCTCGGTTCCGACACCTCCGGCTCCATCCGAATCCCCGCAGCGATCTGCGGCGTCGTCGGGCTCAAGCCGACGTACGGGCGGGTGAGTCGATACGGCGTCTTCCCGGAGGCCTGGACGCTCGACCACGTCGGCCCCATGGCCAGGACGGTGCAGGACGCCGCGCTGGTACTCGACGCGATCAGTGGGCACGACCCACGGGATCCGAGTTCGCTCGGGCTACCGCGGACCACGACGGCCGACGCCCTGCGCGACACGTGCGAGGGAATGGTCATCGGAGTGGAAGAGGACTTTTACTTCACCGACATCGACGATGCCGTCGCTCAGCTCGTACGGGCCGGCATCGAGGCGCTGCACCGGCTCGGTGCGACGGTGCGGACCGTGTCGATCCCGGGACTGGCGCACACCGAGTACGCGCTGACCGTCATCGACACCTCCGAGACCAGCACCGTGCACCACGCGAACCTGCGCGACCGCCCGCAGGACTACGGCAACGACGTCCGGCTACTCCTCGAGTGCGGGGAGCTGCCATCGGCGGTCGACTACCTGGAGGCGCAGCAGGTGCGCCGGTCGCTGCGAGACGAGGTGCACCGTGCCTTCGCCGATGTCGACGTTCTCATCGGGCCAACGCTGGGCAGCCGGACACCCACGATCGGGGAGGACACCGCGCTGGTGAACGGTGTGCCGGTGAACGCCATCGACAGCATGATCCGGCTGGTCGGACCGGCGAGCCTGCTCGGCCTGCCATGTCTGTCGATGCCGTGCGGGACCGTCGACGGTCTCCCGGTCGGCATGCAGATCGTCGGGCCGGCGCTCGGCGAGCAGGCGGTGCTCGACCTCGGGCACGCCTTCGAGCAGACCGAACCCCTCGGGGGGCTACGGCCGAGCGACTACCTGGCCTGATCCCCGGCCCGGGGCCGTGGTCTCGCGGACCGCCCTTGCAAGCGCGCGCTGGTGAGGATGCTGACCTTGAGGACCGCGCCATCGGGGCTACTGGGCTGCTGGATGTAACCGTGAGCTGTGAGGTCACCGAGGACGGCGTGTACAACAACCGGGGCAGCCAGATGCACGGTCTACCCGAGCGGCGACCGCGTCCACTTCGTGGGCGTCGTGTCCGCCGCAGAACTAGCCGAGCAGGTCGGATGCGCAGATGACGAAGTGCTAGAAATCAGCTTCTTTAGCCCACAACCTGCCGCAGCCCTTGTTCGCTCCCGACCGTCACGTGCTAACGGACTTCGTGTTGCAGAGACCCCACCTGTCATCGCATAGGTGCCATCCCGAACACCTGAGAACGCCGAAGGTGCCCTGTGGGCCGTTGTCTGGAGTTGCGGGCCGGGCTGCGCGTCCCGAGCGCGGTGAGCCACGGCGTTCAATGTCCAATTGGCGGCCGTCTCCTTCGTCCGCTCACCAGGCGGCTGCACGGCCGTGAGCTCGGCGGACGGCCGCGGGCCCCAGCAACGCGGCCGCGTTCGATCCCCGTCAACCAAGGGTTTAAGCGCCCGCGTGAGTTGAGGCACCGGCCAGTCGCCCGCAGCACGGCACGGGCCGCGCTGCGTAGGCGTGCACAGCAGCCGCCCGCGCACGCCTCGTCGTGGACCGGCAGTCCGGCTGTCCGGATCTGGGCACGGCGGCTCACACCGTCATCCGACGCGACGACCAGATAGGTGATGGCAGCCTCGGCGCGCGCCACCGGGTCGCCGCCGCGCCGGGTTGTGCGCTCCCCAACATCTTCATCCCCTCCTGCAACACATCGGGGAGGGCCTCCTCAGGCCGGTAGCTGAGCACACGGCCGGCGATACGCCAGTCGGGCAGCGGAGTCACCGGCGACGAAGCGACTCCGGCCCGTCGCGCCGCTCGAACGACGGTCAGCGTCGAGACGATCTTGAGCAGGACGTCAAGAAGCTCGGGAACATCCCTGACGGCGGCGGCTGGCGCTACGTCGGCCGAACTCAAGGCGATCGCAACCGGGGAGCAACCCCCGGGCAAGCGCAAGAGCCAGCACTACAACCCCAAGCTCGGGCCCGCCTACGTCCACAGCGTCCTCGATGACCACAGCCGGGTCGTCTACAGCGAGATCCACAACGACGAGACCGCCGTCACCGCGGAGTGGGGCCGATCAGCAGCGAGCCGGTGGTCAGAGCTCATGCGACGCAACAGTCCACCCGAACCACCCAATCGGGTGAGGGCAGCGTAGAGCCGCGGCTGATGATGACGGCAACGACCGCGCACCCCATTGGCCTGCTGACGGGCCACGGGGTGTCGCCGTCGGTGAGGACGATGACGAGCTCGGGTCGTGGCCTGCCGCTCAGGGCGGCGTCGATGCCTACTCGGAGTCGGTGCCGCCGCCGCCGACGAGCTGCAGGTCGCGAGCCCGACGGACGCGACCGGCGGTGTGGGCGGCCGCGTCGCAGCTGTAGACCTGGACGGTCCCGACGGCGTTGCCGAGGGTCTGCAGGACGCCGTCGACCTCGCCGACGGCTTGGGCGAGCAGGCCGTCGTCCATCGAGCCGCTGGTGTCGACGACCACGGCGACGCTGGGCACCGGTTTCTGGCAGCCGGGCAGGATCGCCCGCGGGCTTGCGGCTTGCCGGCGCGAGAGCTTGCGGTAGGTGGGGTGTTGCCGTGCGTCCAGGCGACGGCGCGGCGGACGCTGGAGGTCAGGACCTGCTGCCAGGGGACCTTGGGCTCCAGGACCTGCTCGACCCAGCGGGACCACTCGCCGGGGGTGTCGCCCCGGCCGGTCATGTGGTCGCGGAAGCTGATGGCGATCTGCTTGCGGAGTTCGTTGCCGAGGACCTCGTCGACCCCGGGGGTGACGTGGTCGGGGACCTCGTAGGGGCGGCGGAGCCCGTCGGCGACGGAGCCGCACTCGCACAGCTCGGTCCCCGCCGGTGCTGTCGCGCCGCCGAGCCGGTCGAGCAGCGTGAAGTACTCCTCGACCGACAGGTTGGGGCGGAACCCGTGTTGGGCGGGGTGGGCGAGCTCGCGCAGCGGGTGGCCGGCGGCGGCGAGGGCTTGGGAGACGGTCAGGTCGGCGGCGGTCGCCCAGGCTTGGCTCTCGCGGCTGCCGACCTGCATGCTGCGCGCCCGGCCGGCGTGGTCGCGGAGCAGGTGCCACGCCAGGTGCGCCAGATGGCCGGCCAGTGAGGGGATCTCGACCGTGTCGAGCCAGTTCGGGTTGAGGTAGAAGCGCCAGTGGTCGTCCGCGCTGATCGTTTCGATCTCGGTCGTTAGGACGGTCGGCATGGCGTACAGCGCAGCCGACAGGTAGGGGGCGTCGCCCTTCGCCGTCGACGTCAGCCACAACTTCGCGGCCGACAGCCGTTCCAGGCTCATGCCGCGCCCGGCATCAGCCCGGCCAGCGCGAGCGGCCCAGCGAACACCTTGATCGAGGCGGGCATGCTCGCGCCAGGCGGGCGGACACCCGGGCGGACCAGGGCCCGCACCACCGGCACGGCGGCGTCGAGGCCATCGGCGTGCGCAGCCTTTGCGCACAGCTCAATGGCGGTCTCCCAACGCGGCGCGGTCGGCTTGCTGATCACGGCCGACAGGACAGCCTGCAGCACCACGTAGAGCCGGTCCGGGCGCATCCCGGTGAAGCCGATCAGACCGGGGTTGGCGAGCAGCTCTTCGGGGTCGGGGAGGTCCTGGGCGTCGGCCCAGACCAGGAACTCGTGCCCGGCCGCGGCGCCGACGCACCCGAACACCAGCAGCTTCAGCACCGGCTTGCCCATCTGCAGGCTGCTCGCGAGAGCGGCGAGCTGGACGGCGTACGACCAGGTCCGCGGGGTTGGGAACGCCCGTCCACGGCTGGCGGCGTCCTTCGGCAGGGCGCTGAGCTGGGTCTGTCGGGCCCGCAGGTACCCGGCCAGCAGCACCTTCCAACGAGCCAGCTCGACCGGCAAGGTCAGCGGCGGCTGATGGACCGGGAGGGTAGGCCACTGGCCGGTGACGATCGACTCGGTGAACACCTCCAGCGGCAGGTCCCAGTCCAGGTGGCAGAACCGGTTCGCCGTCGGGGGGGCGAGCTCCCAGCCGCCGGCGGCAATGTCCGCCGGGTTGGCTGCCGCACCGAAGCTGACGGTCGCCGGGAGTTGCAGCGCCCCGACCTCGTGGTGGGTCAGGGGCCTGAGCGCAGCGGCCTGCACCGACGGCGAGGCGGTGGTCCACTCGTCGAAGAACGCCAGCGACGGCCCGTCGTGGTCAGCGAGCCGCTGCGCCCACGCAGGTGGGGCGAGAGTCACGGTGCCCCCGGGCCCCACGACCGGCAGGCCGGCGAAGTCGCTGGCCTCGTGGTGGCTGACGATCAACGTCTCGACGTGCCAGCCGGACAGGCCGGCGCTTTCCAGCACCGCGGTCTTACCTGCCCCGGGCGATCCCCAGAGCAGGAAGGGGATCCGGGCGGTGATGCAGATCCCGATCGCGTGCAGGGTGGCGTCGTAGTCGTCGCGGTCACGCATGAGTGCGGCTCCTGTGTTGGCGTGCGGTCTCCCAGTCCTGCAGGCCCTGCAGCAGGTTTGCGGGCTCCAGGCTGTTCGTCGCGTGGATGACGTGCGCGGCGAGCGAAGGCGCGCCGCAGAGGGTGAGGGCAAAGGCGAGCTGCTCCCGCGGGCCGCTGAGCCCGGTGAGGTCGGCGACGACGTCGACCGCTGTCTTGGTGACCCGGTCCGGTCCGCAGTCGCTCATCCGGCAGACAGCTGCCAGGGCCGGGATGCTCGGCAGGCACTGTGCCTGGACCCAGGATGCGAGTAGGGCCCCGGCTCTGGTGGTGCTGAAGCCGGTCTGCCGGGCGAGCTCGCGCACGTCCTGTGGCCGGTAGGCGGTGTCGCTGAGAACTGCGACGTCGCGCAGGGAGATGCCGAGCTCCAGCCACTGGCCCCGCTGCTGCGGGTGCAACCGGTCGTTGTGGCCTTCGGTCCAGACCAGCCACTCGTGCACGTCACGATCCGGTGCTTTCGCGGCGCTGTCGCGCACCCACTTCAGATCCGGGCGCTTGGAGAGCACCCCGAGGTAGAAGTTCGCTGGCAGTACCCGGCCGTTGCCGGCCTCAGCGTGGACGGTCTTGACCAGCTGCGGTGTCAGGCCAGCGTTCCACAGCAGCTCGAGGTCGCTGCGGGTCCGGACGCACGAGCCAACCAGGGTGAGCGCGGCGCGGGGCAACCGTGCCGGATCGGCGGTGCCGTGCGCCCACAGGACCTGCTTGCCCAAAGCCTTCACCGTCGAGACCCGCGCGCCGCTGACCTCCGTCGCCACGTGCCGGGCACTGCGGTAGTGCTCCGCCGCCGCGGGCGCCGTCGCGTGCGAGGTGAAGCCGGCACAGCAGCCGTCGACCCGACGCGGCACCGACCAGCACCCTCCCACCCCCAGCTCGATCTCCGGCATCGCGACGCGGAGCTGCCGCTGGACGTAGACCCTGACCGCCGGGACGACCTTGTCGTGCAGCGCCAGGCACGACAGGTAACCGCCGAACGCGACACTGAACCGCTCAGTCTCCAAGTCATGACTTGTGTCGACAGACCAGTCCGGGTGCAGCACGATCGGGTGGGTCCTGGCCCGCACGTGCTTCGGATCGACGTAACAACGGATCTGCAGTTCGAGGGAGCCCCCGCAAGGGTGGGGAGGAACCTGCTTATCGTTCATCTCCCCCGCCTTCCCGTGGAACGAACAGCCGTTCGACATGGTCAAGGGGATTCCGTCAACCGGCCACGGCGTGTCGTGGCGTGTCGCGCGTGGCATGGCGACAACCGGTCGCGCGGTGCCCGCCAAGTGGGACGGTTCAGGCCTGCGCCTCGCTCACCTCCCTGGACGTCGGCGCTCCATGGACCAGCTGCGCCAGCTCGCCGACCTGCTCCGGGTACGACACCACCCGACCGGCGATCTGCGTGAGCTCCCCTGGCTCGAGGGATTCGCAGATGATTTCGGCTGCGACGATGAGCTGGCCGCCGTCGGTGAGCAGGGCGCGGCAGGCCCGGATGGCGACGTTGATCTCGTTGATCTCGCGTAGCAGCTTCGCCGTTGGCTTGAGCCCGAGGGCAGCGACTGTCCAAACCCGCGCCCAGGTCACGCTGTCCTCCACCAGCAGCGTCGCCCACAGGGTCCGGCCGTGGTTCGGGATGCACAGGTCGCCGTCGTCGTCGACGGCGAGGGCAGACATCGGAACCTCCAGGTCCCGGTGCAGAGATCGACACAGGTGGTGCATCAAGATCTCGTGGTCGTTCACGTTTCCTCCTGCTGCTCGGCCCAGGTCCTGCCGCCGTACACGGCGTGGAGCTGGGGCGCCTCTTCGTCAGCGATGCGGACGACCTCACCGATCAGGCACGCGAGGCTCGGTAGTGCGGTGAACGCGCCCAGCAGCTCGCCGGCCACGACGATCGCGCCGTCCCGCCAGAACACCCTGCAGTGCGTCAGGCCGCCATTCAGGCCGTCAGGGCCTCCCAAAGCCCGGGGTCGGCTTCGACCTCGTCGAGCACGACGCTGTACACCTCAAGGTGCGGCTCGCCCCGGTCGGATCGGATCCGTGCGGTGAACCCGGATTCCTTCGTCCGTACCGCGATGTCGCCGTTCGGGGCGACCCTCAGCTCCTCTACCTCGAGGTACTCCTGCATGAGCACTTCGAGGTGGGACTGGACAACTGACTGACGACTCATTCTCGACCCCTTCCGTCACCAAGAGTGACATCCGGGTCGGACATTTTCGGTCTCGAGTGCGACCACAGGCGTACGTCGTAGGAGTGCGCGGCCTCATACCCAGCGGCTGACAAGCACTGCCGCATGACGACCGCCCCCTTGGGGTTGGAGCTGTGGATCCAGACCTTCGTCACGTCGAACTTTTCACCGTACAGCAGGTCAACGACCGGCATGATCGTGTCCTCGCCGCCGAGGTCATGATCGAGCCAGAGCTCGTCAATGTGCCTGCCCTTGAGGTTATTCAGCAGCTCGATGGCCCGCTGGCTCGAACGTGCGATCTTGCAGTCTCGCCCGTCGCGAAACCACCGGACGTCGTCGATGAGAACCGTCAGCACGGCGCACCCTCCAGGGTCGTGGACCCCGGAGGTGCCGGTGATCCGCTCTTCCCGACGCGGTTTCGCGTCGGGCTGGTCGTCACCTGGGGCACCCGCAGCGGAGCGGGATGCCGTCCGACGAGCCAGGGCTTGCCGTCGGAACTCTTGACCTGTCCCCACTGTACGTGACGGTCTGACATTCACGCTGTCGATGTCTCGGGCTAGATTGATTCCAGGTTCAGAGTGGTCCGCAAGGACCCGGCAACCCGGTCGCGCCGGGTGCCTCTTCCTCGGGAGGACCGGCCGACCACCACTGGGTGGTGCGGAAGCAGCGTCACACGGAGCACGTGATGAGCGACAACGACGCCGCTAAATTCGACATCGACGCGACCGCCTGGACACAGCCCGCTGAAGCAGGGACGGACGTGGCAAGGCCCTGAGGGCGACTGATGCCGCCCTTAGCCTGGATCCACCGTCCGTTGATGGCTGAGGCTCTTGGGCCGGCTGCGGAGTCGTTGCCTGGTTGAGGGCGTGCGTGTGTGTCCGGCGGCCCGGTGGTGTCCACGTTCTGCTCCTGG
>JAABVA010003439.1_pt1 | contig 15037 bp, 12 predicted proteins | sample 5560331 | NCBI WGS metagenome assembly JAABVA01 (sample SAMN12812661, study PRJNA571458) | rock metagenome | isolation source: Antarctica rocks | place: Antarctica: Victoria Land, Mt New Zealand sud | collected 2016-01-07 | reverse complement strand
ACAAAGTGCAAAAAACACTGAATTCAATAAAAGAAATCGAAATTTCTCACTTCAAGAAATCGTGAGGTCAAGAAATCGAGCATTTAGCAAAAATTCAAATTGAATTTGCAAAAAGCGAAACTCGCGAAACGATCAATTCGCACTACGGAGAATTAGAAAGAATTATCAAAAAGGCGAAAAACATAGTGATGTATATCAACGCATCGCAAATTCGGAAAAAGATAGCAGAGGTCGAAACTGAAACTGAAACGACAGTGATATTCACGCATGAGCTCATCAGATTCAGCAAAGTGACAAGCGTTTCTGACAAAATAATCACAACGAAAGCGAAACTGCAAGCTATTAGCGATGCAATCGCAACATGCAGCGAAAAAGCACTCAAAAACAGCGAAATTTGAGTGTACATGAACAGTCAAATGACTTTGCAAAGACTAAACGCAAAGAGCAACGTCAATGCGAAGTTATTCGATGACATACGACAAAACTTGATCAATTTACGTCAGAATCAGTGTCAAATTTGCATACAGTGAATATCAAGTCACAAGAGCATTATTGAAAATGAAAAAGCAGATCAATTGATCAAAAGCGCTGCTCAAGAATTATCAGTTATCGACAACATGAAAGCAATCATCATAAGCTTCGTCAAAAAGCAAATTTGCAAAGAGACGAAATTACAATGGTTAAATGTCTGAAAAAGCAGCATCAAGAAGGGAAATCAGTATTGAAAGCACATATCGAACGTGAATCTAAGTCAGAAATCACTAAAAGAGCTTAGAAAAATCAATAGACTAACGTTTTCAATCTTTAGTCAGTTGAAAATAAGACACAGCTATTTCAAGAGCTATTTGCATCGATTATCAGAGAATAATTCGAACAAATGCTATGAAATATGCAATGCAAGTCAAACGTCAAAGCATTTACTACTAAATTGCAAGCATTATAGATCAGAGCAGATAAAGCTTAAGAAAAAGACTCAGCTCAAAAACACAGACATCATATTGACGCTGTTCATCATCAAAATCAAAAGAATTGCAACATTAAAGTATTTGAAAAATACTTGAATTGCAACTAGAAAATGATTATTAGAAACAAAAGAGTAGAACGCGAAGAGTGCGAAGAAACGAAGAAAAACGAAAGTACGATTGCGAGAGTTTGAGCAAGAGTGCTTGTATGCACAAACTATTGATGTGATTGATCAATGAAAAGATATAAAGCAGCGACTTTGATCAGATTACATGTAACTTAGCATACATACAACGTCTAGACAGTGTCATAGTCATAGACTGCATGCACTTAATGAAAAAAAAAATGATTCTGCATCGACTGCGTTCTTGACTTGCTTATCAAGATCATGATTGAATACTTGAATTTCATCTATGACATTGCGAAATTCACGAATGAACACAGTCAACGCGTTCAGAAATTCGACAATATTGAGATTCTTCATCAGTGTAAACATAAAACATCATTTCTTTGAATTTAGTCTTGCATTTAGAATCTGATAGCACTGTGCATGTGATACTGAAATGCTCAATCTGCTAAGATCAATAGCTCGACAGAGAGTTATTATCATTGCATTCATCACGTTCTTCTTTACCTGAATGAATTTAGTCTTTTCATACAATAGTACATTCTTCATTGCTAGCAGATTAAGATGTCTTGTGTTGTGATGTATCAATTGATTCAGAAAAGTATCATGTTTATTTGTGTGATCAAAGAATTTCTTAATCAGATGTCTATGACAGATCTTCTCATATTTCATGTTAACATTGTTGACAACATCATATCAATGAATGAAATTCGTGTAATGAGTCATTGCATGAAACTTCAAAATATTGAAATGTTTCTGTTGTGTATCTGTATCAAGAGATCAAAGATGTTGAAAAACTTTCTTTAATTTGTTTCATCAAAAAAGAACGTGCTGCATATATCTAAGAATATCTTCGTCATATGATGTATATTAAGCGAGCATTATAAAATCTATCATTGCTCGAGTACAATGCATCGCTGCAGATGATTCATGAGTAAGCAGTGATGCAATGATCGAAAGTATCTAATGAATCACGATCTTTCTATTTGAAGTCATTCACTGTTTGATGATGTTATACTTTGTAAAGATTTTGAGTTCAACGAATGCAAATACATTGCAAAATCGTTTGTTCAACTGAGCTACATTGAAAGCATGATTAATATGCAGTTGATATTCTTTCTTCTTTCTAGATGCAACAATTCTCTTTTCAATAAGTTCATCAAGTCAATTGAGCATGTAGATAACTGTGTCTTTGAGTAACTGATGCAAAATATTGATCATCATACACTCGTGTATGTTAATCATGTAATGAGATCACGCGAAGTTGTGAATGAAATGAACTCAGATACTATTCTTTTTAGAAATATCGTCTTTTTTCTGCTGTTGAATCTGTCTCTGAGTGAATTGATGAGTACATGACTGTCAGATATTCATGAGATTCTCTCTTTTCTGAAAGAATATCTGACAGATAGAGTATTGCTGATTCTTCTTTATGCTCATAATTAAAATCTGTTCTTCATAGTTCATCATGAATTTAATGATAATAGAATGACACTTTCTTGTAAGATCATCAGCGCAGATGATGTCAACATCATCTTTAATTGCTTTCTCAATTGCTGATATAATGAGTATTAAACATATTTTTAAAAGAGTGATGCTGCTTACGTTCAAGTATAGTTGATAAAGTCATATGTCAAATCTGAGACTTTATTCTATCGCGATCGCTGTTGATGATGAGAAGAAATGTCTGAAGAATCATTTCTGATCTAAATTGTGCTCATCATATACATTGAAGCAAGTTCTCAATGATGAGATAAAAAGATCATGTGACGAGATCATTTTGATGTTGAATCAGAACTGTCTTGTCTGTTGTCAGTAGAAGTGACACTATAGTGACGTCATCAGAAAGCTTCTTTTGTGTTTCTTATCATCAGTCGATCATATGCATCTCACTATAAACTCAGCAATTGTTCGCATTGTAATGACAAATGAACGTATAAACGAGATCTTTTTCAAAGAGTCAATGTCTCAGAAGAAAACGAAGTGAGTCAATAATATTCTGATATTTAATATCATATTGAACTGCATCTGCTTCTTCATACATAAATGATATACAGAATGCTCTTGACTGTCATTATTCATTATCAATATTGTATGATATTTGATGCAATAAATTCAATCACTCATCAGACGTTCAAAAGCTTAGCGACGAGTGAAGTGAATGTAATCATATATCATTGAAGTACTTATGTACATTTTCTTTCGTAATTCTAGTTTGATACAATCATAATATGAATGCATAGTCTGTCTTGTTCTGAAAGAAATGATACTTCGTAATATATGAATCATCACATCTTCATTAACGTTTTCTTGATCTTTCTTCAGAGATCATCACAGATATGTCAATGATTATCGCAGCTCTTTTTCCGATAATCTTCTTGAATGACTCGAATCGTATAATTGAAGACGTTGACAGAAGTTTCAACTCAACATGAATAAATTCAGTTTATATTGAAGTTCAATCTTCATCTGATGCATATTTCTTTTCTTTTGATATAGAAACTGACTGTCTTTCATTGTTGATTGAATCTAGCATATCACTGACTTCATGTAGTTTATTATCTGCTTTCGAATTCAGTCACTGACAATTCTTCTGTTTAATCTCTTTGTAAGACGTGTGTCAGCTACATCATTAATTTTCTTTCATTGATCAACATCAAGTGTTGATACGATTATCAATGAATGTTTAAACTCGAGTCTTGTTCGAAGCTGCTTATGTATGAGCACTTCACACTTGACGAGATGTCGCTTTAGTTCACTGATGTTTTTCGCGAGCTTGTCACAATGAAAGCATGCGCGAAACATTGAATTGTTCTCTTGAATCATGTTGTTGACAGAATGATGTCTAGATCATGTTTCATCAAAGAGATACAAGTCTTTTTGAACATCAGACTGCGCTCTAATAAGATTAATGCAAAGAATACTCTTGTCGTTTAATAACAAGTCGATAGCAGAGCAATATTATCAATGATTGAATTAAAGTACTTTATTAAAGATTTGCATCTACTGTTCATATTTGATTAGATTGAATTTTATTTCTACTCAGATCTCATTATATTTAATTCAGTTTAAATGTTTTCTATCATCAATCTTCAAGATCAATAGAAATTGAACAATGAAGATGCTTATTGATGATCAGACTAGATGTTTGAATCAAATCATCTTTGTTTGCTGATGTTGAGTCTTATTCAAATTCGAACGAGAAAATTTCACTCAATATTCTCGTTAGATCAGATATGTATGTAAATCATTATAAGCAATGCTTCAAGTATTACAGATCATACATACTTATTAAAGAAAGTTCTTAGTACTTCTATCAACTCAATGCATAGTGAATCTTTCATTGAACGCGTCAACAGCATCGCTGATGTCACTCTATTTGAAAAACTCAAATTCATCAAGAAGATCACTTTTAAGACGACATAAATCACGTAAATCTCACTTCAAAATGCAACTCAAATAGTCAGCAGTGAGATCAATGATGAGATCAAACAAGAGAAGAAATACACGTTGAAGCTTCAGATGACGTCTATGCAAAGTGTGAGCAAGAAGAGAATGAAATAAAATGACATGTTTCTGCTCTTGAAAGATTGAAAGCTCATATTATATGATTGCTTGTAATCATGCTTGTAAGAAGAAAGATGCTTTTGAAACACAATAACGTTGTTTGTCAAACTAGAGAATATTGATTGAATCTCACATGATGCTCATAGCAAAATCTACAATCTTGTCATGTAGAATTGAGACTATCTCACACATATGTCAATTTGACAGACTGACTTATGAACTGAAGATGATGTTCAGCAATTAGATGAACACAATTGTTTTTTATTCATACTTCAGAAGCATTCTTATCATTCAAGTACTACAGTATCTCTTCATCTTCTTCTGCAATTCTTCAGATTAAAAGTGTAGATTTTTGTCGTCTTATTGAATATTCAAAAACATTTTCACATCTTGATTCAAAAGCACTTCTATCACTATTACGCAGCTTCTCACAAGAATAAATCAGAGAATGCTGTTTTTAAGAAAACAGATACTTTGCATTCTGTCTGTTAGAAATATGAATTACAGAGAAATGAATAAATGTTTTATAGAGATCATCTCAATTCACGTCGATAATATACATAACAAAAGAGATAAAGTTGCTTTAAATTTTTCAATCTTTTACTGAGCATTACTTCTGCTGCTACGAAAGCTTGTTAATCAGATTGAGCGTTTCGCAAATGTAGTTCTGATTTATTGAACATATATCTCATTCAATGCAAATGATTCACACATCTTTGTCTTGACGCGATTCACTGCTGAACGTAGATATTCACGTTACAGCATGTAGATTGCAACACTACGTAATCAATTAGTTTATAGTAAGTTTTTGAATTAATTTCATCTTTCATGTTTCATCTTTTGTCTACTCTATCAGAGTATGTATCACTTTCAGTCAAATCATCATAAACAAATAAGAAAGATATTACATAGCAAACACGTCAGAATTTGCTCTAATATTTGCATTCAATCATTACATAAATGCAAGTCATCACTCATCACTCATTGTGATAAGTATCATTTTTTATCAACAACATACAAGTGCAGTTTACAGTGAATATCAAGCTACAACGTGTGTTTCTGTGAGTTATATATCATCAGCATTTGCACTTTTCAATGTACATTAAACTGATCTGACTTCAGATGCTATTGACATATACTCTACTTCAATTAGCTCACTTCGTTGAGTAAGATCAATCTTAAGCTACGACTTTTTTATCTCAACGTCGCTTCACTGAAGCTACAACTACAGATCATTGAAACATCAAATCATTTTATACACTCTTTAATTGTGAGTTACAGATGATCAATTTATTTAAGTTATACATAATGAATTGACTAATGTGAAATTGTTTGCTACAGCTTCTCATTCTTTCATCTCACATTCTATGAGCAAGAATTAATCAACATGATGAAGAAATTGAAAGCTTCACAAGATAATCAGACGACGAACTACTATGACACATCTCAGACATTTCGACGTAAGAATGTCAACTTCATCATCTTAATGCAAAAACACATTGAAGATCAGTCATCTGATGATGAACTCTTACTTCTCGAAAATATAAATTCTTCTCAGCGTACTCTCGTTATCTTCAAAGTAAAGCTGATACTGTTCTATGAAAATGATCTCAATGAAGCGATTGATATCATGAGAAGTGTTGAAGATGAATATTATGTTAAGATGATCTCAAACTGAACTGTCAACGTCATTTTTGATGTAAAGCTTCACTTAGTGACATCAGTTGAAGAACAGAGACTCAAACGTGACATCATTCATAACTGAGTCTTTTATATCAACAGTGATTCGATGATTAAAGATGTTATCATTCACAAGTATTTGAAGCAACGTCAAAGCTCAAGATTTTGAACTGAAAAGATGTACATGCATCACAATCTCAAAGATGAGATGATGATTAATATTAAAGACTATGAACAACTGAGCTTGCTTCAGCTGAAATTTCAATCAGCGACAACTCAATTCAATGAGATCAAGCTTTACATGAAAGATGTCAGTGATCATCTTGCACATATACATCACATCATTTATGATCTGTTTACAACATCTGTCACTAAGAAGATAATCATTGCAACTTTTATCAGCATTGTGCAAAATGATCAATTTCTTGCTCAATGAGAAGTTTTTCAGCGCTTTTGTGCTCAAAAGCGTGTTTTTTCATCAACAGATTTTTGATTCAATCACTTCATTTTGAGCAAGCACACAATTCAAAAAGATCAGATTACGATCAGAGAAAATTATTTCATTATCAGCTTATCATATCATTGCACTTATCATGATGATCACGAATGCTGATTGTGTGAAGATGTAGATGTTGTACAAGCGAATGAAGTTCAGAAGATTGTAGTTTCTGAATCTCAAGCATTGAACTGCAAGCTGCGTGTTTTGATTACTACAACAGATGATAATTGAGAATATTTAAATTTCATTAAATTGTCAAAATGCTTCGAATATTGATTCAAAGTCAAGAATCACTTTAAGATTCAAATAGAAATTGAGATCTGAACTGCAACAATCATTTCTACATTTTTCATATTCACGTCAACTACGAATATTATGATAACACTTCATCATTCATGCATTAATAATGAATGAAGCATTCTTGAACTGAAGTCTACTCTTGATCTTTGATTCATGCTAAAGAAGACTAATCACGAGCGAATTCAAGAATACTGTTTCAAAGATTCTTCAATTATCGTTCAAGTTAATGCAGTGAGATCAGACATAACGTTCAAGATTCAATTAACAGTCATCAAAAAACTGAATTCTGCTCATATTGATGAGAAGAAATTGATTCATAATTTCAAATGAAGAAACATTCTCATTGATCAAGATCTGTGTACAAAGAAAGAGATAAACATATTCAAAGACAATGATATCAAAGCGAAGTTTAATGCATAAGATATTTCTCTCAACGAAGAACAGATGAAGACACTACAGTATTGTTGTACTTTTTTGAATAACTTCAATTTGATCAAAGATGTATTTGAATCAAGCAAGATGTTCATGAATGTTGTTATCACTTTGCTGCTGATAAGCATTGATCAAAAAGTCAAAATGTTAAGCTCATTTAATTGCGCTGCAGATGTGTTCATCATTAAGTTACATAAGCAATTTGAAGCTCTTTGTCAAAAGAAACTTAACATCATGAATTGACATTGTGTTCACTATCATATATTCTCAACAAAGCACAAAGTTCTTGCATACAAAAATCTCAAGCATATGATTCAAAAATCTCATTTCAATCAGATGCATTGAACTGAAATCGCTTCGCTTTCAAATATGATATATGATTTCATGATTTATCATCTGATTGAAAAGAGCAGAATTCGATCTCATGAAATTCATGATCGTCGTTATCGAGTACATAATGTCAATATGTCAACACTGCTTATGAGATTATGTGAATTTAATAAACATCAATCATCAAGTTTTAAGACTTTGAACTATCAATCAATCTCTGTGAAAATTATCAAGAATGATGATTTCAAGACTAATGTTTTCAAGATTGATGATCTCAAGACTATTGCACTCAAGAGCGATGATTCTAGTAAGAACAACAATTTCAAGATCAATGATTTCAATGATGATGATTTCAAGAATGATGATCTCAAGAATGATGATTTCAAGAAGAATAATTTCAAGAAGAATAATTTCAAGAAGAACAATTTCAAGTTTAGCGATCTCAAGAATGATGATTTCAAGAATGATGATTTCAAGAAGAACAATTTCAAGTTTAGTGATCTCAAGAATGATAATTTCAAGAAGAATAATCTCAAGTTTAGTGATTTCAAGAATGATGACTTTAAGAATGATGATCTCAAGAAGAATAATTTCAAGATTAGCAATGTCAAGAATGATGATATCAAGAGTGATGATGTCAAGAATGATGATGTCAAGAATGATGATGTTAAAAATGATGATTTCAAGATTAGTGAACTCAATATTATCAAACTCAAGAATGATGATTTGAAAAGTAATGAGTTCAATAGCGACGATGAAATCAATTCAAAGAATGATTTTGAAGAGATTGAAGATAATCATGATACAACTACTTTTCGCTTGATACAAGTGAAAGACAAGACAAAGAATAAGATGAAACAGAAATTTCTAAGTCATTGCACTCAGCTTAAACTCAACAAGCAATCGAACAAGATTGATCATCAAGCATACATTTGAAACTTCACACAGTTCTGAATCAGAGTAAAGATGAAAGAACAATTGAATTCACAAGACAGAGCATAAATAAATCTTCATGAGTGAAAGCTTCGTAAGAATATTCTCAAGACAGATGTTTATGTGATGATCTGTACAACAACTATCAGTGATGATTCGCTCATACAAGAGTTTAAAGTTGATCATGTCATCTTGCAAGAAATCATCAGACTTCAGAATGTCGAGATCTTTATTGATATGACATAAGCTGAAAATGCTACTACTATTCACATGTTTGAAGATGATGAGCAACTGTTATCATCTCAGAAAGATGTTCAAGAAAACTGTTTCACGTCTTATTTTAATTGCTTCTTGTTTGATAAATTCATGATAAATGATTATTCTCATCAAATGTTTAAAAAACAATATTGTATTATTTTGATTTTAAACAACATCATATCAAAAATCTGGTATAGAAATGAAGTGCTGTTCGAGATTAATATGATTCTTTGTTTAAATATCGCTTTTGCAATTGCTGTGTTGAATATCTTCTGTGACATCACTGTGTCTATTACGTTCATCAATGTCAACAGCAAAATCAACATGATTGATGTCATCAAATTCAAACAGAATGATATTGAAGTTGAGATAAAATTCAGTCTCATCGTAGATTACATCAAGACAGAGATTTTCTCAATCAACATTCTTCTTCTCATCTCGTATTCAACACAGATAGCTTTACTAAAAAAGAGATTGATGTCAGATTCGCAGATGAAGAATGTAAAAATATGCATGATAGACATCTATCAAGAGAAAGAAAAGTCAATGATTATTTTCATGATGATTGAAGATACAAAAATTGAGTTTCAATTTCTTTCTGATCATCTTCTAGTTGAATGCAATCACTCAAGAAATTCATTTGTCGTTATTATTAACTGATCGAGTCTACAAGTTGACTATTCTAAGAGACTTCATCTGCTGAACGAGCTAAAAGTCGAATTTGAGACAGTAAAGATATACATTGACTATGACAAATCATCAACAGATCTTGACTTCATGACAATAGAACATCAACTGCGTGATGATTTAAACCTTGAAACAGTAATAATCGACGATGTTGCAGAGAAGCAAAATAGTATTACATCACTTGCAGATAACATGATGCATGATAATGCTTGAGACTCTACATCATATGAAGAAAGTAAGACAGTTAATGATAACGAATGAAATTATCTGTCTCTTTGAAATGATAGCAATTCAAACTTCAGCTTAAAGAAATTACTCAACAAGAGCACTGAAGTGAATCAATCACAAGTTATTTAATAGTAATTGAGTTGTGCTGTTCGCTGAGAATTTCTGTGAGTAGAAAAGCTAAGATTGACAACTTAAAGCATGAATAAAAGAGAAATAAAGCGAAATAGATTTCAAGCCAAGATCAAAATATGTCTGATTTTAGCATGATAGTCTCATCAGATACTTGCGTTTTAATTTATTCAGCAATGAACATGAGTTAAAAAGAAATCTGAACTATACATTTGAAATGACGTATCGACTGCTACATACTATTCTAAATCATGATGAAAACAAAGAAGTTTGCAATGTTCAAATTATTTGTGATTCATTGAACATTATATCAAACAATCAATCATCGACATGTTAATTCATTTACGACACTAGCGTGAATCTCTTATTTGACAAGAACGATATTTTCAACTTCATATCACAGTAATAATAATTTCATTGAAAATTGAACATCAAATTTGCAACAGAATTCATAGTTTAAAACAGTATCTTCTGCTCATTCTACTTGAGTGTGTGCTCTTTTAGAAGATCAATCAATCTACTCACTTTAATGTCACTGCATACTTATGTTGATTCACAAGACTATCTGAATCGCTGCGATGATGCTCTTGATTTATATCTTCATTCCGCAATGTGCTTAGTTAAGTTTTCTCGCTCAAAGAATTGAAAGCAACAACATGTGAGTAAATGATATATTTTGATTGTGATGAATCTTAAGAATACGTCTAAAAGAACTTCACATACAACGAGTCATGCTTCATTACAAGCAACGCTTATTCAGATGTAGCTTGACTTTAGTCACTGATATTCAACACTTTCAATAATTGATGAGAACTTAACTCACTAATTGCATATAGAGCGCGATCACAAATATGACGCGTCAGACTTCATCTCATTTCAAGCTTCTATCTTAATCTTGTTCATTAAATTTATCAGCTCAATTCTTCGCTCAAAATCAACTCAAACGAGCGACAATGATGAATATGAATAGTGAGTATCACACATCTAAGAGAAACATCACGCTTAAACACGTTGATGATCAGCTAGATGAGAATCAATTCAAATTCAACAATATAACTCAGATGTGCAATGCTTTTTAAATCAACGCGAAACAAGTTGAACAGATATATGAACAAATCACAGCTTAACTGACTACAAATAGATCTTTCTTGACAGAGATCAAGTTAGTCAGCGATAACAAAGCATTACAATCGTGCATCAAGTTTTTAAATGACAAATGATCAGATCAATTTGAAGATCTAAAGACTGTTCATATTCATGCAACTTGTAAAAAGCTGATTCAACGAGTTCTCTTCAACATTCGTCGTAACGCTGTCAATGAAAGACGCAAGACTCAAAAATTGTCATTATAAACAATGATATCTTTCACATTTACAACTTCGATGAATTCAGTTTCGAAAGATGAGAACTTCATTGATGCAAGTAACATATGTTCATCGCTTACAAGATCAGTATCATCAACGTAACATATCTTGAATCATCGAGAGTCGAATATGAGAGTATTTTAGTTAGCAGCGACGCGAATCAATACTTCAGCAATTAACTACTGCTCAGTCTATCAGATGATGTCAAAGACAGACAGTTTGAATTCTAACTTCATGATGCAAATATCTTTGAATGAATGAAAGAAGTTGTTAAAGCTAGATTTGAAGCTTGAAGAACATGCATTTACTATCAAATACATATTTGAGATGAAGAAAGTGATCAGTAACGACAGATGATTTCAGCAAACAATGTATGCTTCATGACAGAATGATCAAAGACACGTCGCGTTCAAGATGAAGTTAATCATGCTCACATCTGATATGTACTATCAAAGTTATAGAAATCATCAAGACATCATTTGATACTAATGTTACATCAGATGCTATGCTCAGCTCTAATAATTGCTTAACGAAGCAAAGAAACGAAATGTCATCTGAAGAGTCAGTCATGATGTTATCTATACAAGTCAAAGCTCAATCAGACTTGATCATTAATACACATCAAAGAGTTTCAATTATTGATCATCATATCATTCATATAAATGACATAGCTTCGACATCTATCGTGACTATGAATAAGCTAATGCATGAGTATTAGAGAATATAGATTTCAGCTAAAGACATTTTAGACATTATCACAGAGAATTCTAGCCATTTTTCAAGCGTCAAATCAACAGAGAACTCACTCAAGAAATTGTTAAATGATATCAGTACAGTCAATCATTTCAAAAATTCAAGCATACGAATTGAAAAGTGAATCATCATTGATGACAATAATGACTACAAGAATATCATCTTGATAGATAGTGATGATGAGAATATTTCAATACGCAAGCAAGTCAAATTAAAGTCACGAAATGAAGAGAATATCATCAAGAATTATTACTCTGATTCGTTGATAATCAAAGATAAGATCTGTACAATTTCTTTGAATGCAAATATTACGTCACAGAATTTGATTAATAATAATTCGTCTGAGTCTCTTTCTGAAAATCTCATGAATATCGTATCACAATCTAGCGAAGAAAAATTATCATTGAATGTGAAAGATTTCTCTGATCTTGAAATGCAAACTAATGTTATGATCAATGTAAACAGTCATACAACTGTTGTTGAAAATACACTCGCGATGAAACAATCATGAAAATCTACTATCACTTTCTCTGAGAAAAAGATGAATTCAACAAATGTTGATGAAGATGATTCAACTTTCAAGCAAAAGAATTCAACTGTCAACATTGATGTAAACAAGTAAGTAAATCATTGACTCTTACAATGATTGCAAAGACTAATGAAGAAATGAGACTTCTGCAAAACATACTCATGAAAGATGTTAAGCATCTGAGTGACTCAGACAGATGAAAGAAAGCGATCAGATTGTTCTTGCATGACGAAAACAAGATTGTCTTCATTGAATGTATTAAGATCAAAGACTTAGTCACAAAGCTATATCTTTATCAAGTCTTTGACATATTCGTAATGACTGAGATGAAGACGTGACAAAATGATGAGTATTTAGCAGATGAAATGAGACTCGAAAAGATATGTAATTTGAACATGTCGTGAAAATTACTCTATTAACAAAGAATTAAGATCTTGATATTTCTCAATCTAGTTGCTTTGAATTGATTACTCGTACTTGCACAGATTGAAGTGATTGAACATTGACACAGAGAAAATTTCAGTCAACATCTGCGCAGAGACAGTAAAACTCAATCTCAACTAGCAAATATTAAGTGTTTCTTCAATACTTTGAGTAAATGAGAAATTCAATGTTTATGTGTTGATAACAGCTCATTTGCACTAATCATTTCTATCAAGAGTCTTAATCTTGTATACGTGTTTTCAATCTTGCTTTCTCAGTGAATATTTCAAATGCAGAAGCATTTAAATCTACATGATGATGAAATGAACTGGGAAATTCGCTTTGCATACGAAGAGATCTCACTTTGAAAGAAGATTCATAAGCTGAAGTTACAGAAGAATGATAGATCAGAATTTTACAAATACAATGATCAGAGAAAACACTCTATAAATGATAATAGACTGATCTGCGTCATCATCATACAATCATTCTCAAAACATCTTGATAAATTATAAATAGATTATAATGTAATGTTTAATCTCAAGAGAGAAAAATCTTTCATTAAGACATTCAAAGATTGAAGATCTCTGAACTCTTGAGACAGAGTGACTTGTGATGAAGCTCACAACAATGTGAAACGAACTTTATTTACAATCAAGAAATTCACAGACTTGAATGCAAAAACTCATCGATGAATGATAACTGAAACTTCAATGAAGCGAAGTTCAATTCAAATGATCTTTTGACTGAATAGTATTAAGAACTGAATGCAGTTAAACATAAACACTCATTGACAAAATCGTGAGACGGAAAAAGTCAATATTAGCTAGTTTTTATCGACTTTTCCTGAGTTAGCTGTTAATCTCATGTGTCAGCTAACAATCGAAATTAGCTGATTCTCTCAGTTATTAACTGACTATTAGCTGATTTTTAGCTGATTTAGCTGTGCACTCAGCTAATATTGATATTATCTCTTTTGTTGACTTCTTTAACATTTGCGCATTTTGCTTATTAACAATCAAATATTGAATTAATGACTAGATAGTTATTGCGCTTGTATAATAGGTTAATTAATAATTAATTTGACTATTTAAATAATAGCTATTTACACAGTTTAATATATGCACTGGGAAAGTCAATGAGAAAGTTAATGAGTAAACTAATGAGGTAGAAAGTCATGTAGAATGTTCAGTAGAGAGTCATGTAAAATGTTCGATAGAGAGTCATGTAGAATGTTCAATAGAAAGTCATGTAGAATGTTCAATAGAAAGTCATGTACAATGTTCAATAAAGAGTCATGTAGAATGTTTGATAGAAAGTCATGTAGAATGTTCAATAGAAAGTCATGTAGAATGTTTGATAGAGAGTCATGTAGAATGTTCAATAGAAAGTCATGTAAAGTGTATGATAAAGTCATATTTGATGCTCGATAGAAAACAAATTTGATTCTTGAATGCGAAGCAATTTGAAGCTTGATAGAAAGTCATGAAGAAAGTTATGAAGAGAGTCATGTAGAGAGTCATGTAGAAAGCATTGTTTGAAGCACTGTTTGACTCATGTTATGCGTTCATAATTTGAAGCATGTAGAGCGTTTGATAAAGCGTTTGATAGAGAATTTGTTAGGAAATTCGATAGAGAATTCGATAGAGAATTCGGTAGGAAATTTGAGTGAGCGAGTAGATGAGTGAGTAGATGAGCGAGTAGATGAGTGTGATGATCAAGTCTATCAGATGAACAGACGAGATCTATAAGAGTGATATGACAATGTGATATTCTAAGCAGGCACAGAATGAGTATATATTATGATAGAGCTAATTATTAAGAAGCTCTCGATA
>JAABVA010003435.1_pt1 | contig 15050 bp, 15 predicted proteins | sample 5560331 | NCBI WGS metagenome assembly JAABVA01 (sample SAMN12812661, study PRJNA571458) | rock metagenome | isolation source: Antarctica rocks | place: Antarctica: Victoria Land, Mt New Zealand sud | collected 2016-01-07 | reverse complement strand
CCAGGGCGGATGATGGCACCCTCACGCTTTCAGCGGTGGTGCGAGTATGGATCGAGGTGTTGGCGCAGCAGCGAGGCTGCCCGGGAGTGACCGTAAGGACCTGGCCATTCAGGCGTTGGCCGGTTCGGGGACGGTCAGTGATCTCTCCGCCCGGCACGGGGTGAGCCGCAAGTTCGTCTACCAGCAGACGCACAAAGCTCGTGCTGCGTTGGACGACGCCTTCTCGTCGGCCACGCCGGACGACGAGGTGCTGTTCGAGTTGGCGGTCACCAAGGCCTGGCTGCGCCAGATGATCGTCGCGCTGACGCTGATCTGCCGCAGCTCGTATCGCGGCGTCGTCGAGTTCCTGCGCGACGTGCTGGGTGTGCCCGTCAGCCTGGGTTGCGTCCACGACGTGCTCGAGGCAGCCACGCGGCAGGCGAGCGCGATCAACCACGACCAGGACCTGTCAGGCATTCGTGTGGGCCTGCACGATGAGATCTTCCAGGGCGCCACGCCCGTGCTGGCCGGCGTCGATGCCCAGTCGACATACTGCTATCTCCTGGCGGCGGAGCAGCATCGTGACGCCGACACTTGGGGCGTGCACCTGCTCGACGCCGCCGAGCAAGGGCTGCGGCCCGACTACACGATCGCCGATGCGGGGCAGGGCTTGCGCGCCGGGCAGAAGGCCGCCTGGGGCGACACGCCGTGCCATGGCGACGTGTTCCACATCCAGCGCCAGTACGAGGGCCTCGCCAACACGCTGCAGCACCTTGCCACGGGCGCCACGTCGCGGCGCAAGGCGCTGCAGGCCAGAATCGGCCACGCCGGCCAGCGGGGTCCAGACCACGAGCTTGTCGTCCAGCTGGAGCTGGCCCGTCATACGGAGGCTCGGGCGTCATGCCTCGCCCGCGATGTCCGAACGCTCGTGCACTGGCTGAGCCACGATGTTCTGGCCCTGGCCGGCCCGGCCCTGGCGACGCGGCGAGAACTGTTCGACTTCGTCGTCGAGGAGCTGGCCGCCCGCGAGCCCGAGGACCCACGGCGCATCCGCCCGGTGCGCGTCGCCCTGCAGAACCAGCGCGACCACCTGCTCGCCTTCGCCGGCGTGCTCGACGCCAAGCTGGCCGACATCGCGCAAACCCACGCCGTCCCCGAGCCTCTCGTGCGCGAGGCCTGCGTGCTGCACCGCTTGCCCACCACCTCACCCGCATATTGGCAGGGGTGGAGCCGACTACGCGCGCAGACCAGAGGCAAGTTCCACAGCCTGTTTGACGCCGTAAACCGGGCCCTGGCGCACACCCCGCGCAGCAGCTCACTGGTGGAGAACCTCAACTCGCGGCTGCGCCCCTACTTCACCCTGCGTCGCCACTTGGGCAACTCGTACCTGCTGCGCTTCTTCCTGAACCACCGCCGCTTCATGCGCAGCCGGCATGCCGAGCGCCAGGGCAAGAGCCCGCAGGAGTTGATGACCGGCCACGGCCATCCGCACTGGCTCACCCTGCTGGGCCTGGGACCGCTTCAGCCCCAGCAAGCTTGACCAGGGGAGGCTGGCCGCCTCCCGCACGAACAACCGTGTATCCAAATCCGGCCCTCACAGGCCGGCGGTCTTCGCACGCCTGTGTAACCGAGAAATGGCAGATTCTGAACCACGCCATGCCCCAGATCTCCGCCTGCTCCGATCACCAGGCAAACCCTTTCGTCATCTTCCACTATGTCACCTGGTCGTTCGGGTTGGCATCCACAGCGGCCTACGCCGCCGACATCTCAAGGCAGTGCATCTAGCCTGTTCCAAGAAGGGCAGTTAGACGGTCGGTCCGCAACAGGGCGTTGCAGATCGGGAACGCGGCATGGAACTGGACGACCTACGCGTCTTCGCCCGCATCGCCGACCTTGGCGGCGTATCGGCCGCCGCGCGGTCGCTCGCCCTGCCCAAATCGACGGTCAGCCGGTCCCTGACCCGTTTGGAAGCAGCCATCGGCGCCACGGTGGTCGACCGCTCGACCCGCCACCTGTGGCTCACCGACGCCGGCGTGCTGTTGCGCCCCCACGCGGTGCGTATCCTGGCCGACGTGGACGAGGCCGGGACGGCGCTCGACAGCTTCGCCGGGGTGCCCGCGGCACGTTGCGGGTGAACCTGCCGTTCACGATCGCGGTGGCGCTCGTATCCCCGATGGTGCCGTCGTTCCTGGCCCGCCATCCGGAGGTGCGGATCATCCTCGATGTGGAGAACCGGGTCATCGACATGCCAATGGAGCTGGCCGACCTGGTGATCCGCGTCGGCGCGCTGCCTGACAGCGACCTCGTCGCCCGCCACCTCGCGACCACGCAGATGTGGACCTGCGCCAGCCCCGGCTACCTCGCCGCGCGGGGAACGCCATCGAGCGTGGCCGAGCTGGACCGGCACACGCTGATCTCCGGGTTCAATCGGACGATGACGTGGTCCTATCACATGCCGGACGGCAGCACGGAGCAGGTCGAGGTCAGGCCGGAGAACGTCGTCACCGAACCGGCGGCGCTGGGGCCCATGCTCGCCGGTGGCGTCGGCATCGGTCGGCTGCCGGACTTCATCGCCGAGCGTGCAGTCGCCAGGGGAGACCTCGTGCGCCTTTTCCCGACAGCCGGAGGGGACGCGATCGCCGTCCATGCCCTTTACACGAGCCATCGGAGCCTGTCCGCCAAAGTGCGGGTCTTCATCGACGCTTTGGTCGCGCATCTGGCCGTCGGGAGACGGACCAGATAGCTGGCACGGTCAGCGCTTGGTCCCGGCTTGTCCTTGCGGCAGCCTCGCCTGGCTGTCCGGAATGGGTCGAGGCTGTGTGAAAACGCGTTCGAAACGGGTACCCAAGCGACTGCCGACCTGCCAAAATCGTCCTATTGCGATCTTCGGAGGCAGAACATTGTTCTGACATCACGGCCGTTTCAACATATCGACCGTCGGACGCGTGGAGGCCGGTAGTGGGTAGGTGGCATCCGACCCCGTACAAGAGATCGGTCCGCGCTGCGCTCAGGGACCACCGAAGGTCGCGGCCGGCTTGTCCGGTCAGCACGTGGGCCAGCCTCTGTCTCCAGTCCCGCGGCGCCGTGCCCGCCACCCTTGTTGTTGGAGGCGGTTATGGACGCACTGATTGAACGCGCCGCCGGGCTCGACATGCACCAGGGCTCGGTGGTGGCCTGCATCATCCTCGGCGCGGCAGGGCGCCGGCCGGTCAAGGAGGTGCGCAGCTTCGACACCATGCGCCAGGACCTCGCGGCCTTGCGCGACTGGCTGCTTGAGAAGGGTGTCACCCACGTCGGCATGGAGGGCACGGGCGTCTACTGGCAGCCCGTCCACGCGGCCTGGAGGGTGACTTCACCGTCATGGTCGGCAACGCCTCGCACATGCGCAACGTGCCCGGACGCAAGACGGACGTGAAGGACGCGGAGTGGATCGCCGACCTGGTCCGCCATGGGCTGGTGCGCCCCAGCTTCGTACCACCGCCGGAGGTCAGGGTCCTGCGCGAGCGGGTAGGCCACCGCAAAGCGCTGGTCGGCACCATGGCTGCGGAGCGCAACCGCACGCTCACGCTGCTGGAGGGCGCCGGCATCAAGCTTGCGGGCGTGATGAGCAGCGTGTTCGGCGTGTCCGGCATGCTGATGCTGCGCGCCTTGGCCGAAGGCGGCGCCGCCCCCGCGGCCATGGCCGACCTGGCCAAACGCCGCCTACGGCGCAAGCTCGACCGGCTCGCCCTCGACGGGCCGCTCGCCGAACACCAGCGCTTGCTGCTCAGGATGCACATCCGGCGCTTGGAGGAGATCGGGCGCGACCTCGCCGAGGTGGAGGCGGCCGTCCATGCCGCCATGCGTCCCTTTGCCGCCCAGCAAGCCTTGCTGATGACCAACCCCGGCGTGGACGCGCTGACGGCGGCGGCCATCGTCGCCGAGATCGGGGTGGACATGGCCGTCTTCGGCACCGCTCAGCGTCTCGCCGCCTGGGCTGTGCCCGGCCAACCACGAAAGCGCCGGCAAGCAGACGCGTCGCGGCACCCGCAAGGGCAACCCATCCCTCAAGGCCACCCTGGTCACCGCCGCGGTGTGCGGCGCACGAACCAAAGGCACCTACCTGCGCGACAAGTTCCACCGGCTACGGGCGCGCATGGGCACGAAAAAGGCCGCCGTGGCCGTCGCGCACAAGATCCTCATCGCCGCCTTCCGCATGCTGCAGCGCGCCGTCGCCTTCGCCGACCTCGGCGCCGATGACCTCGACCGCGTCGACAAGCACCGCACCGCCAAGCGCCTGATCCGCCGCCTCGACGCGCTCGGCTACGCCATCATGCTCCGCCCCAAGCCCGCAGACTGAGCCCGCCATGGCACATCAGCACGCCGGACCCGGCCCACCCACGTGAATTTTCGGGCCAGCCACCGGAATTAGAGCCAGACAGCGTGGCTGACGATCTCGGCCAGGAAGCGGTAGCCGGTGTAGCTGGGGCAGATTGATGTCGGCATCCTAACCGCCTAGCCAGGCAGCCCGCGAGTGACAAGCTGGGCAGCCACCAACTTGACGGTGCCGCCGTGGCTATGACCGGCACCCTCAAGACGCCTCCACCAACGCCTTTGCGGCGTCGCCGTCGATCACCAGACCGCGGACGACGCCGGTCCGCAACAGCGCCTGGACCGATGCCACCTTCTGCAGGCCGCCCGCCAGGAGCACCACATCGCGCGTCCGGAGCTGCTCGAAGTCCAGCGCCAGGGTGCGGCGGGCCAGTTCATGGTCAACCTGTGTGCCGTCGCGGTCGAACAGCCGCCCGAGCGAATCCGCGACCGCGCCCTTGGCACGAACGCTGCGCAGCTCGGCGGCGGAGAGCATCGCCTGCTGCCGCAGGAACGAGGTTTCCAGCAGCTCCCCGACGCTGATCAGATAGAGGTCGGCGGCTTGGGCGATGGACAGCACCTCGGCCACGGTGCGCTGCGACATCAGCACCGCGCGGTCCGCCATGCTGTCGGCGATGAATGGAACCGGCAGGAAATACCCCTCGCCGCCGGTGCGGGCCGCCAATGCCTGCACGACCTCAAACGGGTTTGAGGCGGAGTTGCGAGTGAGAGACCCCATCAGCGACACGAAGCGCGCCCGGGCATTCTGCACGCCCGAAAGGTGCAGCGCCATCTGCTCCAGCGTGCGGCCCCAACTGACGCCCACGGTGACCGGGCGGCCCAGCATGAGCCTACCTTTGAGGAAGTTGGCGGCCGCACTCCCCACGGCCCGGCGGGCGACCGCCGCCTGCGCCACGGCAAGCGTCGGGTCGAGGTCGGCCGCGTCGCCCATCGCCGGCGTCACGAGGCAGAAGTCGAGGCCATGGCGACGCGCGATGGCGCCCTCGGTGTCCAGGTCGCGGACCGCCTCGTGGTTGATGCTCACGCTCACCAGCCCACGTTCCCGCGCCTCGCCGAGCAGCCTTGCCACGCGCGTGCGATGCACCCCGAGCCGTCCCGCTACCTCCTCCTGCGTCAGGCCGCCGACGTGGTAGAGCCAGGCCGCCCGGACGATGATCGCGGCGTCCGGCTCGTGCGCTGAATGCATGGTCAGCATCGATCGATCGCCATGGCCGCGAAATACCACTTGACACCCGTTCCGCCAAACGCCGAAGCTGCCGTCAAGAACAATTGTCGTAGCACACAGCATATGTGCAGCGCACGGGGAACGGGCCAGGTCCCATGGGATATGTCATCGGCATCGACGGCGGGACGGAAAGCCTGCGCGCCACCGTGTTCGACCTGACGGGCCGCAGCATCGCGTCGGCCAAGTCTCCCTACGACACGCAGTTTGCCGCCGGCGCGCGGGCGGAGCAGGACCCGGAGGCGTGGTGGTCCGCGCTGGGCGACGCGACGCGCCGGGCGGTCACGGAGGCCGGCATTGGCGCGCACGACGTTGATGCGTTGTGCACGACCACGACGTGCTGCACCGTGGTGGCGCTCGACGCGGCGTCACGGCCGCTGCGCCCGGCGATCCTCTGGATGGACGTGCGCGCCGGCGCCGAGGCGGATGCCGTGCTCGCCACCGGCGATCCGGCGCTCGCGATCAACGGCGCGGGCCGCGGCCCGGTCTCGGCCGAGTGGATGATCCCGAAGGCGCTCTGGCTCGCCCGGCATGAGCCGGCGGTGTTCCGGGCGGCGCACACGATTTGCGAGTACCAGGACTTCCTCACCTGGCGCCTCACCGGGCGGCGCGCCGCCAGCCTGAACAACGCTTCTATCCGCTGGCATTACCGGACGGACGCCGGCGGCTGGCCAGATAGCCTGCTCGACCGGCTGGACCTTGGGGAACTCAGGGCCAAGTGGCCGGTCGACGTGCTGGCGCCGGGCGCGGTCGTCGGCCCGCTGACGGCGCAGGCGGCCGAGCACCTCGGATTGGCGGAGAGGGTCCTCGTCGTGCAGGGCGGCGCCGACGCGCTGATCGGCATGATCGGGCTGGCGGTGGCAAAGCCCGGCCAATTGGCGCTGATCACCGGCTCCTCCCACCTGCAGTTCGCGGTGGGCGCCGGCGCGGCGCACGTCCCGGGGCTGTGGGGCAGCTACCAGGACGCGGTCTATCCCGGCCGCACCATCCTGGAGGGCGGCCAGACCTCGACCGGTTCGATCATCGCCTGGCTGCGGCGGCTCACGGCCGATGCGCTCGACCTCGACGCCCTCAACGCCGCGGCGGCGCGGCTCGAACCGGGCGCGGACGGCCTTTTGGTGCTCGACCATTTCCAGGGCAACCGCACCCCGTACACCGATCCGCTGTCGCGCGGCGCGATCACCGGGCTGTCGCTCCACCACACCGCGGCGCATTTGTTCCGCGCCATGCTGGAGGGCATCGGCTTCGGCACCCGCGCCATCATCGACCGCATGGCGGAGGCGGGCTGCGGCGCGGCCGAGATCACCGCCGGCGGCGGGGCAGCCCGCTCGCCGCTCTGGCTGCAAATCCACGCCGACACCGCGGGGTTGCCGGTGGTGGTGCCGGAGGTGGCGGAGGCGCCGTCGCTCGGCGCGGCCGTGCTGGCGGCGGTGGGCGCCGAACATTTCGGCAGCATCGACGACGGCATCGCCGCGATGGTCCGGCCCGGCCGCCGGGTCGAGCCTGACCCGGCCCGTGTCGCCCGCTACGACGACATCTACCGTCGCTACGCCATGCTCTACCCCGCCCTGAAACCGCTCCGCGAGGCGCCCCTGCCATGATGCCGTCCAACACGCCGCTTGCGGAACTTTATCGCACGATGCGCCGCATCCGCACTTTCGAGGAGCGGGTGGCGGAGCTTTACGCGCGCGGCCTGTCCGCCGGCTCGATGCTGCATCTGTCGATTGGCGAGGAGGGCGCCGCCGCCGGGGTGGGCGCGGCGATGCAGCCGCAAGACAGCTTCACCACGCATCACCGGGGCCACGGGATCTTCCTCGCCCGCGGCGCGGACCCGGCGCGGATGATGGCGGAGATCGGCGGCCGGGATGCCGGATACTGCCGCGGCAAGGGCGGCTCGATGCACATCGCCGACATGGCGCTGGGCCATCTCGGCGCCAACGCCATTGTGGGTGGCGGCATCCCGCACGTGGTCGGCGCCGGGCTGAGCTACAAGCGGCAGAAAAGCGGCGCCATCTCGGTTGCGTTCTTTGGCGACGGCGCGATGCAGCAGGGCGTGCTGTACGAAAGCATGAACATGGCGGCGCTGTGGGACCTGCCGGTGCTGTTCGTCTGCATCAACAACCAATACGGCATGGGCACGCGCATCGACCTCGCCACCCGCTCCGTCGAGTTCGACCGCCGGGCGGAGGCGTTTGGCCTCGCGGCCAAGATGGTGGACGGCGAGGACGTGGAGGCGGTGTTCCACACCGCGCAGGCCATGGCCGACGACGCGCGCGCCGGCCGGCCGGGGTTTATGGCGGTGTCCTGCTTCCGCTTCTTCGGCCACGGCCGCATGGACAAAAGCCCGTACCGCACCGCGGAAGAGGAGGAGGCCGGCCGCAAGCGCGACCCGGTCGCCCGTGCCCGCGACAGCCTGCTGTCGCGCGGCCTCGCCGACACCGCCGCGCTCGACATGCTCGATGCCGAGGTGGCGCAGGAGATGAACGCCACCATCGACTTCACCGCCGCGGCGGAGGCGCCGCCGCACGCCAGCATGTTCCGCGACGTCTATGGACCCGGCGAGCCCGAGCCTGAGCCGCTGCAGCGCCGCCTCGACCGCATCCTCGCGTCCGCCTGACCATGGCATTGACCGAGATCACCTACCGCGACGCGCTCCGCCAGGCGCTGCAGGATGCCATGCGGGAGGACGAGGCCGTCGTCGTCATCGGCGAGGAGGTGGGCGCCTATGGCGGGGCCTACGGCGTCACCAAGGACCTGATCGCCGAGTTCGGCGCCGGGCGGCTGATCGACACGCCGATCAGCGAGGCGGGCATCATCGGCGTGGCGGTGGGTGCGGCGATGACCGGGCTGCGCCCGGTTGCCGAGTTGATGTACGTAGATTTTCTCGGCCTGGTGATGGACCAGCTTGCCAACCAGGCGGCCAAGATCCGCTACATGTTCGGCGGCCAGATCGGCGTGTCCATGGTGCTGCGCACCCAGGGCGGCACCGGACGCTCCGCCGGCGCGCAGCACTCGCAAAGCCTTGAGGGCTGGATCATGAACACGCCCGGGCTGCGGTTGGCGATGCCGGCCACGGCGGCGGACGCCTACCATATGCTGCGCCAAAGCCTGGCGCTGCCTGACCCGGTCGTATTCATCGAGCACAAGTCGCTCTATACCCGCAAGGAGCAGGCCGACCTCGACACGCCCGCGGCGCCCTGGGGCCGCGCGGTCGTGCGGCGGGCGGGGCACGACGCGACGCTGGTCACCTACTCGCGCATGGTGCACGTCGCCCTCGCCGCCGCCGAGACGCTGGCGGCGGAGGGCATCTCGATCGAGGTCATCGACCTGCGCACCCTGAACCCGCTCGACATGGAGACGGTCATCGCCTCCGTGGAGCAGACGTCGCGCGCCGTCGTGGTCAGCGAGGCCGTGCTGACCGGGGGCGTCGCGGCCGAGCTAGCCGCGCGCATCAGCGAGGAGTGCTTCGACTACCTGGAGGATCCGGTGATCCGGATCGCCGGGGAGGACATTCCCATCCCGGTGTCGCCGGATTTGGAGAGCGCCAGCATCCCCACAGCCGGGCTGATTGCGGCCACGGTAAAGCGGATGCTCCGCCGATGATCGTCGATCTGACCCTGCCGCGCCTGGGCGAGACGATGGAGACCGGCCGCATCGCCGCGTGGCTGAAGCAGCCCGGCGACGCCTTCCGCCGGGGCGAGACGCTGGTGGAGGTCGAAAGCGACAAGACCGTCGTCGAGATGCCGGCGCTGGGCGACGGCGTCGTCGTCGAGATCGTCGTGCCGGCCGGCGAGGATGCCGACGTGGGGGCGGTGCTGTGCCGGTACGAGGATGGCCTGACGGCCCCGGCGCCGGTCACGCCGGCGCCCGCCTCCACGCAGGCCCGGCCGCCCGCCCCGGAACCGGCCCCAGCCCCTACGTCGCCGGCGGCTGCGCCCGCCGATGGCCGCGGCCTGCGCGCGACCCCTCTGGCGCGAGCGGTTGCCCGGCAGCACGGCATTGCGCTCGCGGGCGTGACCGGCAGCGGGCGTCGGGGCCGCATTCAGGCGAACGACGTGCGCGCGGCGCGTCCGTCGGCGCCGGTGCCAACATCGCCGGTCGGCGCCGTGCTGCACGGGTTCGACCTGCCGGGCGGCCGCATCGCCTACCGGACCTGGGGGCCGGAGGCCGCCGCGACTGCGCGCGTCGTGCTGCTGCATGGGCTGGCGGGCGACGTGCAGAGCTGGGCCGCACTCGCCGCGGCGCTGGCGCGGTCGGGCCGGACCGTCATCGCGGCGGACCTGCCCGGCCATGGGGCGACCGGCATCGACGCGACAGATACCGAGACCGCCGCCGCCGCGGTCATCGCGTTCCTGGAGCGTCTGGGGGGCGATCCAGTCGAGCTTGCCGGGCACTCGCTCGGCGGCGCGGTGGCGGCCCGGGTGGCCCGGCGCACACCCGCGCGGGTGCGGCGGCTCACGCTGCTGGCGCCGGCGGGCCTTGACCGCGCGATCGACGTCGGCTTCGTGCGCGGAATCGTGCGGGTGCGGACCGCCGGGGCGCTGCAGCATCTGCTGCGCCGGCTGACGGTGCGTCCGGCGGCGCTCACTGCGGCGCAGCTCGACGCCTTGGCGCTGGAGCTGTCCCGCGGCCGGCTGATCGATCTGGCCGACGCCTTGGTGGACGACGGCGGCCAGCAGATCGACATCACCGGCGACCTGCAGGCGGCGGCGATGCCAGTCCGCGTGGTCTGGGGCGTCCAGGACCGCATCATCCCCTGGACGCAGGTGAGCCAGGCCGGCAGCCGCACGGCGGTCCACCTGATCCAGGATGCCGGCCACGTCCCACATTGGGACCAGCCGGCGGAGGTGGCCGCGCTGTTCGCCTGACGTGCCTGCATTACGAGGGACTGCAACAAAAACGAGAAAGGGGAGACTGACCATGACGAACGAAATGAGGGCTGCCCTGCCGACCCGCCGTGGCCTGTTGGGCGGCAGCATGGGCCTGGCCGCTGCGGCCGGCGGCGTGCAGCTCGCCCAGTTCGCGCTCGGCAGCACGCCGGCGCGTGCGCAGACGCAGACCAAGCCGGTAAAGCTCGCGGTCGTGGCACAGCAGATGTCGGCGCAGTCGGATCAGCGCAGTTGGGCCGGGTTCCAGCAATGGCTGAAGACGACGGGCCTCGACAAGAGTTGGGAGGTCAACATGACCGACGCCAAGGGCGATCCCGGCGCGTTGGTCAGCCAGATCGAGAACGCGATCACCGCCAAGTCCGATGCCGTCCTGGTGATGTACGGCACGCTGACCGCGGCGCACAGCGCGCTGGAGAGCCTGACGCGCTCCAAGATCCCGTTCTTCAGCCTGGATAGCGGCTGGCAGGCACCGGCCATTGCCGATATTACCAGCAACAACTGGGTGATGGGCGGGCAGTACACCCAGTACATGGTTGACCGGCTGCTGGGCGCCGGCAAGGAAAAGGCGAAGATCTGTGCCGTCATCGCCAACTTCCACCATGGCACGCGCAAGCGCGGCAAGGTGATGCGTGCGGTCCTGACGGAGAACGAGTGGATCGGCCTGAACGCCGAGCGGGTAATCCAATACGCCGGGTTCTACGAGACAACGCAGAACGTGGTGAACGACTGGCTGGCGCGCTACGGCGGCGACCTCGACGCCATCTGGTGCCCGTGGGACGAGCCGGCGATGGCGGCGTCGGAGGTCATCAAGTCGCGCGGCCTGCAGGACAAGGTGTTCGTCGTGTCGGCGGACGGCCATCCCACGGCGCTCGACCGGATGCGCGACCCGAGCTATCCGCTTAAGGCCACGACGGCGCAGGCCTTCGAGATCTGGGGCGCCTACACCGGCTGGCTGATCAACGAGATCGTCGGCAAGGGCCGCCCGGCCAAGGAGGTCGTCCCCGTGCCGACCGTGGAGTTCCCGGCGCCGTTGCTGGTGACCGGCGTCAACGTGCCGGACGCGGGCACGCCGACCTATGAGGCAACGGACCTGTACTACGTGTATCGGGACCGGGCGCTCGCCGGCATGAAGGGCTGACCGGGAAAGCGGGGTTGCAGCTCCGTCCGCCCTTGGCGCTGGCCGCGTCGGAGCCGCTGCTGCGGGCCAGCGCGGTCGGCAAGAGCTTCGCTGGCACGCCCGCGCTCTCGGACGTGGATGTCAGCGTGCATGCCGGCGAGATGCTGGCGCTCGTGGGGGCGAACGGGGCCGGCAAATCGACGCTGGTCAAGATCATCTGCGGCGCGCTGACGCCGGATCGCGGCACGCTGACAGTGGACGGCCGCCCGGTGCAGTTCCGCGGCGTCGCCGACGCGCTGGCGGCGGGGATCGCGGTCGCGCATCAGCAGGTCGCGATCATCCGTCCGCTGACCGGGGCGGAGAACATCATGCTGGGGCGGGAGCCGCTGCGGGCCGGGTTCATTCATGGGCGCCGGCTCGCGGCCACGGCGCAGGCGCTCGCCGACCGGTTCGGCGTGCGGATCGACCTGTCGCGCGAGTGCGACACATTGAGCCTAGGCGAGCTCAAGATCCTCGACATCCTCAAGGCCTTAGCGACCGGCCCGCGCATCCTGATCCTGGACGAGCCGACCGCCTCCCTGACGCTGGCCGAAACGCAGCAGCTTTTTGCCTTCCTCGCGGACCTGAAGCGGCGGGGCTTGGGTATTCTGTTCATCTCGCACCACATGAACGAGGTGTTCGCGCAGTGCGACCGCGTCGTGGTGCTGAAGGACGGGCGCAAGGTGCATGACGGCGCGGTGGCGGACATCGCGCTGCAGGAGGTCGTGCGCCTCATGGTCGGACGCACGATCGAGAGCACCGATTGGAGCAGCCATGCCGCCCCGGGCGCCGAGGACGGCATGGTTTCCGTGCGCGGCCTGCGCGTCGGCCGGCTGGAGGTAGCGGAGCTGACGGTCCGGCGGGGTGAGGTGGTCGGCGTGGCCGGCGTGCTCGGCGCCGGGCAGACCGTGCTGCTGGAATGCCTGGCAGGCGTGCAGCACCCGGCCACCGCGAGCGAGGTCCGGGTGGCCGGCTTGCCGCGCCTGCCGCGCAGCGTCAGCGAGGCCATCGACCACGGCATCTACCTCGTCTCCGACGACCGGCTGCGCAAAGCGATCTTCCGCGGCCTGTCGGTAGAGGAGAACGTGCTGGCCGGATCGCTCGCCCAGATCAGCCGACGCGGCTTCGTGCGGACCGGGCCGGCCTCGGCGCTCGTGCACGACATCATCGCGCGTCTGCGGGTGAAATGCAGCGGGCCGCATCAGGACGTGCTGCAACTGTCCGGCGGCAACCAGCAGAAGGTCGTGTTCGGCCGCTGGATCGCCCGCATCGGCGACGCGGCGACGCCCCCGGTGCTGCTGCTCGACAACCCGACAGAGGGCGTCGATGTCGGCAGCAAGGCGGAGCTTTACGCGCTGATCCGCGACCTCGCGCGGCAGGGGGCGGCGGTGCTCATCGCCTCGGCCGAGTTCCCGGAGCTGATCGCGTTGTGCGACCGGGTGTATTGCATCGCCGACGGCCGCCTCGCGGCCTGCCTGCCCCGGGCCGAGCTTTCGGAAAGCCGGCTCCTTCTTGAGGTGAACTAGCCATGTCCGCAACGACCTCCGCGCCGGCGCGCCGCATCGACTGGAGCCAGCTTGCCGCCCGCTACGGCACGCTGGGCGCGGCACTGCTCATTTTCGCGGTGTTCGCCGGGACGAGCGCCCAGTTCACCTCGGCCGCCAACATCGGCAACATCCTGGTGCAGATCTCGGTGCTGATGGTGATCTCATCCGGCCTGACCGTCGCGGTGGCCAGCGGCGAGTTCGACCTCTCGGTCGGGCAGGTGGCGAGTCTGTCCGGCGTGCTGGTGGCCGGGCTGATGGTCTGGTCGGGGCTGCCGATCGCGCTGGCCATCGTGCTGTCGGTGCTGGCGGGCGTCGTCATCGGGGTCGTGAACGGGCTGTTGATCACCCGACTGCGCATCCCATCGCTGATCGCGACGCTGGCCATGGGGCCGATCGCCTTGGGGGCGAACTATGCCTATGATGGGGGCGATTCGATCTATGCGAGCTTCCCGCCGGCCTTTTACGCCATCGCCACCGGGCGCATCCTGGGCGTGGTGCCGGTGCCGATCGTCATCGCCCTGGTGGTCGTCGCCGTGTTCTATGTGCTGGTGAACCGGACCCGCCTGGGCCGTGCCGTGGTGGCGACCGGGTCGAACCTGCAGGCGGCCCGGCTCTCCGGCATCAACGTGGACCGCTGCCGCCTGTTGGCGCTCACTTTGTCCGCGTTCGGTGCGGCGATGGGGGGCGTGATGCTCACGGCACGGCTCGGCACCGGGCAGCCCGGCGCCGGCGAACCCTATCTGCTCGACAGCCTGACCGCGGTGTTCCTCGGCATGACCGCGTTCAAGCCGGGCCGGGCGACGGTGCAGGGCACTCTGGTGGGCGTCGTCATCATCGGGATGCTCGACAACGGCCTCAACCTGCTCGGCGCGCCCTTCTATTTGCAGAACGAGGTGCGCGGGGTCGTGATGATCGCCGCCGTGAGCCTCGCGGTGCTGCGCGGTGAAATTCGGTTCTTTTGAGGAGGGGTAAGGATATGGCAGCAGCAAACGGCCGCACGGCCCTGGTCACCGGCGCCAGCCGCGGCATCGGCCGCGCCATCGCGCTCGGCCTGGCGCGCGACGGCTTCGACGTGGTGGTGAACGACATCCCGCGCCAAGAGGCCGAACTGGCAGCGGTGGCCGAGGAAATCGCCGGGTTGGGACGTCGCGGCATCGCCCTCCTGGCCGACGTGAGCGACCGCGCCCAGGTCCAATCGATGGTGGAAGCGGCCCTGGCGCAGACCGGCCAGATCGACGCCGTGGTGAACAACGCCGGCATCCTGATCGCCAACTCGGTCGAGAACCTGCTGGAAGACCAGTGGGACGCGGTCATGGACGTGAACGCCAAGGGCACATTCCTGGTGGTGCAGGCGCTGCTGACGCACATGCGCGGGCGCGGCTATGGCCGCATCGTCAACATCGCCTCGATCGGCGGCAAGCACGGCGCGCCGGAGCAGGCACACTACTCGGCCAGCAAGGCCGCCGTCATGGGGTTCACCCGCGTCTTGGCCCAGGAGGCCGGGCCGTTCGGTATCACCGCCAACTGCGTCTGCCCCGGCATTATCGTGACCGAGATGGGCCGCACCAATTTGTCGGAGCAGGCCAACATCGACAAGTGGGTGGGCATCACCGCGCTCCGCCGTCTGGGACAGCCGGAGGACGTGGTGGGACCGGCCTGCTTCCTTGCCTCCGACGCGTCGGCGTTCGTGACCGGCCAATCGCTGAACGTGTGCGGCGGCATCGTGCTGAGCTGACGCCCGCTGCCGAGGATCACGCCAATGTATACCCCGACTCTCTGAGAATCCGCACGCTCTCCCTTGCGAAACGGCGCGAGTAGGATTCTACCAGGCTGATGATCCGCCCCGGCTTCCTGGACACAGCATCGCGGCAAGACCTGATTGAACT
>JAABVA010003434.1_pt1 | contig 15050 bp, 15 predicted proteins | sample 5560331 | NCBI WGS metagenome assembly JAABVA01 (sample SAMN12812661, study PRJNA571458) | rock metagenome | isolation source: Antarctica rocks | place: Antarctica: Victoria Land, Mt New Zealand sud | collected 2016-01-07 | reverse complement strand
CGGGAGGAGCTGCAGATGCCCGACGGCCAACCGGTTTCCGCCGAGGACCCCGCGGAGGTGGCGGAGTTCTTCCGGCTGGGCTACCGCGGCGCGCGGTACTCGCTGGGCTACGGAGCGTGCCCCGACCTGGAGGACCGCGCCAAGATCATGGATCTGCTGGAGCCCGGGCGCATCGGGGTGGAACTGTCCGAGGAGTTGCAGCTGCATCCGGAGCAGTCCACCGATGCGTTCGTGTTGCACCACCCGGAGGCCAAGTACTTCAATGCTTGATTCCGGGCGGCTTGATTCCGGGCGGCTTGATTCCGGGCTGCCTGATCCCGGGTTGCGCGACGGCCGCCTGCGGGACCGCGAGTCGCTCGGCGGACCGCACGCGGTGCTCTGGGACATGGACGGCACCCTGCTGGACTCCGAGCGGATGTGGGACGTCTCGCTGCGCGAGTTGGCGCGCCACCTCGGGGGCGAGCTCAGTGATGCCGTGCGCCAGCAGATGGTCGGCGGCAGCATGGCCGGGAGCATGGACTTGCTCTTCACCGCGCTCCAGCTCGATCCCGACCCCCGCGCGGTGGCCGAGGCACGCAGCTGGTTGCTGGCCCGCACCGGGGAGTTGTTCGATACGGGGCTGAGCTGGCGTCCGGGGGCCCGGGCCGCGCTTGATCTAGTGCACGCCGCGGGCCTGCCGATGGCCCTGGTGACCAACACCGGCCGCGATCTGACCGAGCGCGCCCTGGGCACGCTGGGCCGCGAGCGCTTCGCGGCGACCGTGTGCGGGGACGAAGTGCCGAACGGCAAGCCCGCCGCCGACCCCTACCTGCGCGCCGCCGAGCTGCTCGGCATCGCACCGGAGCGTTGTCTGGCGGTGGAGGACTCGCCGACCGGGGTCGCCGCCGCGGAGGCCGCCGGCTGCCCGGTGCTGGTCGTTCCCTGCGAGGTGGCAGTGGCCGAAGGCGAGGCCAGGGTGTTTCGGGAGTCCCTGGAAGGGCTGAGCACCGGAACGCTGAGGGCGGCGTGGTCCGCGGGGTTCGTAGCCCAGCCGGCCCGCATGGGACAATAACGTCTCGTGAAGACCTTCGACTCGCTGTTCGCCGAGCTCAACGAGCGTGCAGCCACTCGGCCAGCGAACTCCGGCACGGTAGCGGCCCTGGATGCCGGTGTGCATGCGCAGGGCAAGAAGGTGCTCGAAGAGGCCGGTGAGGTATGGATCGCCGCCGAGCACGAGAGTGACGACGCGCTGGCCGAGGAGATCTCGCAGCTCCTGTACTGGACCCAGGTGCTGATGCTCGGGCGGGGACTCAGCCTGGAAGACGTCTACCGGCACCTGTGACGGACATGTCCTTGCCCGCCGTGCCCACCCCTAAGGAATCGTTCATGTTGCGTGTTGCTGTCCCGAACAAGGGCTCGCTGTCCGAGTCCGCTGCCGACATGCTGGCCGAGGCCGGCTACCGCCGTCGCACCGACTCCCGTGACCTCACGGTGCTTGACCCCGCGAACCAGGTCGAGTTCTTCTTCCTGCGGCCCAAGGACATCGCGATCTATGTGGCCTCCGGCGAACTCGATCTCGGCATCACCGGACGCGATCTCGCGCTGGATTCCGGTGCGGCGGTGCAGGAACGGATTGCGCTCGGCTTCGGCGGCTCCAACTTCCGCTACGCCGCCCCGGCCGGCAAGATTTGGTCGCCGGAGGGTCTGGCCGGGTTGCGCATCGCCACCTCCTACCCGCGGCTGGTCAAATCCGACCTCGCGGCCCGGGGCATCGAGGCGACGGTGATCCGGCTGGACGGGGCGGTAGAAATCTCCATCCAGCTCGGGGTGGCCGACGCCATTGCCGACGTGGTGGGTTCCGGGCGCACCCTGCGCCAGCACGACCTCGTCGCCTTCGGGGACGTGCTCTGCGCCTCCGAAGCCGTACTCATCGAACGCGCGGGTGCCCCAGCGGGCAACGGCGCGCGCGATCAGCTGGCGGCCCGGGTGCAAGGCGTGGTGTTCGCCCAGCAGTATCTGATGCTCGACTATGACTGCCCTCGCCAGCTGCTGGAGAAGGCGCTGCGGGTCACCCCGGGCCTGGAGTCACCGACCCTGTCGCCGATGGCGGACGAGGCGTGGATGGCGGTGCGGGCCATGGTCTCGCGCAAGGAGGTCAACACCGTGATGGACGAGCTCTCCGCCCTGGGTGCCAAGGCAATTCTCGCCTCCGACATCCGGGCCTGCCGCTTCTGAACTGCCCTTTGCGCCGTCCTCGCGGCAGTCAGCCCCGGGGTCGCACCAGCAGGATCTGGGCCGAGCGCCCCACCGGGCCGTGCTCGTCGTGCAGCACGGCGGAGCACAGGCCGACCCCGTCGGGGCCGACATCGGTGCTCGCCTCGATCCCGGTCCACTCGCCGACCGGGTCGCGGAACAGATGCACGCTGAGGTCGGTGTTAAGGAAGGTCCATTCCCGGACGTCCAAGGGCGAGGCGATGCCGTTGGCGGAGTCCACCACGGTGAATAAGGACTCCAGTGCGCTGGGTTTCTCCCCGGCCACGAGCTGCAGCGTCGGCCGGCCCCATGCCGCTCCAGGGCCTGGATCGTCCAGGTACCCGGACAGCCAGTGCCACTCGATGCTGTCCACGTAGCCCGGAACCCAGATTGAGGGCAGCTCGCGCTGCGCGCCGACGGATCGCGGCGGCATCGCCGTTCCGGTGTTCAGGGCGACGTTCGCGGTGTCCGTCTTGGACATTCGCCATGCCGTCGCCCGCACGGCAGCCCGTTCGGTGCCGGTGTTGTCCAGAGCGAACAACTCAGCTTCCAGCAACTCGATCTGCCGACCGGGACGGCTCACCCGGGCTCGGACCGTCAGGTCGGCGCGGGGCACCGGGCCGAGCACCTCGACGGTGACGCGGGTGAGCCTGGTGCCTGGACGGTCGGCGCAACGCTGCAATGCCCGGACCAGCAGCGCCGCGGACGGGCTCAGGTGCTGCATGGTCGCCGACCACGGGCCGACGGTGTGCTCGGAGGAGGTGAAGCGCTCGGCGCCGTCGGGTGCCGGCGAAAGTTGCTCGTAGTAGGCCTCGCCGACCGGCGACGTGGGCCGGCTCATCCCGCCCGCTCCAACAGGGTCTCCTCGCCGGCATCGGGGATCTGCGGCCATCCCGGGTAGGGCGGCGGGGTTCCGCCGAAGGCCGGGCAGTGCGCCTTGTGGTCGCACCAGTCGCAGAGCTTGCTCGGGTTCGGCCGGAAGTCGCCGGTGACACCGGCCTGCAGGATCGCTCGCCAGATCGCCGAGAGGGTCCGCTCGAACCGACGCAGCTCGTCTTCATCCGGTGCGTAGGTGAGCATTTGCCCGTCGGCGAGGTACATCAGGCGCAGCTGCGTGGGCACCACCCCGCGCAAGCGCCACAGGGCCACGGCGTAGAACTTCATCTGGAACATCGCCCGCGCCTCACCGATCTCCCGCGGTGCCGCTCCGGTCTTGTAGTCCACCACCCGCAGCTCGCCGGTGGGTGCGACGTCCAGGCGATCGACGAACCCCCGTAGCAGGACGCCGTCGGCCAGCTCGATCTCGACCCGGAGTTCGCACGCCTCCGGGTCGAAGCGGCTGGGATCTTCCATGGTGAAGTACCGCGCTACCAGGGAGCGGGCCGCGTCGAGAAAATCCGGGAGCTCTTGCGCGCTGAACATCTCCGCCAGCTCCGGTGACTCCGCGAGGGTCTGCTCCCAGGCCGGACTCACCAGATCGCGGGCCTTTCCCGGGTCGCGCTCGGCGGCGGGCAGCGCATAGAGCTGTTCCAGCGCGGCGTGCACCACGGTGCCGCGGATCTGCGCGGTGCTGGGCGTCTCCGGAAGCCGGTCCACCGCCCGGAAGCGGTAGAGCAGCGGACACTGCTTGAAGTCGCCGGCACGCGAAGGCGAGAGCGCCGGCCGACGTGGTGTGGCCTTGGTCGCTCGCTCGAGTGCTGGGTCGGTCGCGTCGTTCATGTCTGGCACCCTAGGCGCTGGTCCCGACAGTTCCGGGCCACCGACCGCAGGAAACAGCAGGGAGCCCCAGACGATGGCGCACAGCGGACCGTTCCGCGCCGGTGACCGGGTTCAACTCACCGACAGCAAGGGACGGCACTACACCATCGTGTTGGTCGCCGGCGGCGAGTACCACACGCACCGGGGCGCCCTCGCCCACGACGACCTCATTGGTGCTCCCGAGGGCAGCGTGGTCAAGTCCGCCAACGGAACCGCCTATCTCGCTCTGCGGCCGCTGCTCACCGACTACGTCTTGTCGATGCCCCGCGGCGCCCAGGTGATCTATCCCAAGGACGCTGCGCAGATCGTGCACGAGGGCGACGTGTTCCCCGGTGCGCGGGTGCTGGAGGCCGGCGCCGGCTCGGGCGCGCTGACCTGTTCGCTGCTGCGTGCCGTCGGTCCGGAGGGACGCGTCGTCTCCTACGAGGTGCGGGCGGACCACGCCGAGCATGCGGTGCGCAACGTGGAGACATTCTTCGGAGAGCGCCCGGCGAACTGGGACCTCACCGTCGCCGACGTCACGGAGTTCTCCGGCGAGGTGGATCGGATCGTGCTGGACATGCTCGCACCGTGGGAGGTGCTGCCCACCGTTCGTGATGCGCTGGTTCCTGGCGGGGTCCTGGTCGTCTACGTGGCGACGGTGACCCAGCTCTCCCGGGTGGTGGAGGCGCTACGGGGCCAGGAGTGCTGGACCGAGCCGTACTCGTGGGAGACGCTGGTGCGGCCATGGCACGTGGTGGGCCTGGCGGTGCGGCCGGAACATCGCATGCAGGGGCACACCGCCTTTCTCATCCGGGCGCGTCGACTTGCCGAGGGAACGGTGACGCCACGGCCGCAGCGTCGCTCGAGCAAGGGCTGAGGCTGTCACTTAGTGTTGTAGTCGCAGGCTTTCCAGGCCGAGCCGTCCTTTTGCACCTGGAAAGTCACAGCGCTTGCCGGCGGTCCCTTCTTGACCGGGTAGGCGTAGATGTCGACGTAACCGGTGTTGCCGTCCGGGCTCACCCGGACGTTGTCGACGTGGTCGAACGTCGTCGGGTCGGGTCCGGCGGAATCCGAGCCGAGGGTGCTGGCGACTTTGCCGCAGGTGAGCTGGGCCAGGGCGGCTTTGTCTCTCTTGCTAATCCCGTCGACCAGCCCCTGGGCCAGGGCGGTGATCTGCTGCGCCTGTTCGGGGCTGGCCGGGACGAAGCCGGCATCGGGTGGGGGACCGCTACTCGTGGGCGGCCGAGTGACGGAGGGCCGGGGGAGAGTGGGTCGGCTGGCGGTCGGTCGGGTGCTGTTGGCCGATGGGCTCGGCTTCGTGGTGGTGGTGGTGGTGGTGGTGGTGGTCGTGGTCGTGGGGCTGGTGGTCGTGCTCGGCGCCGCCGAGCTCGTCGTGGGGGCGGGTTCCGCCGTGTTGTCATCTGACTGACCGACGGTGAAGAACAGAATCAGACCCACCACGATGATCACTGCCACCGCGGCGCCACCACCGATCCAGGGGCCGAGGTTGCGACGCGGCGGCTCTGGGGGTCCCTGACCTGGCGGACCGTAGGGCGGGGGTCCCGGAGGCGGTCCGCCGGGCGGTGTGAAGCCCGGGGGCGGGCCGTAGCCGCCCTGATTCGGGTGGGACCCGGTGCCGGTGGCGGGCCGTATCCGCCGGGCTGCGGGAACCGGCGAGTGGGATCAGGTTGCTGCCCGCCCGGACCGGGCACACCGGGGCCGTAAGGATCGTTTCCATCGGAATCGGACATAAACGGAACTTCCCGTCATCTCGCGACCGCAGGCGCGGATCGTACCGCCTAACCGGACAGACCGGGCCCGTCCCGGCGAGAGAATGCGCGCCATGCGGGTGCGCTCCGGCATCGGCGCCCCTTCGCGCGCTAGCCTCGTGCACGACAGACCGGGTCCCGCCCGGTGTGCACGCTCACGCGGCCGGTGTCGGTGGACCCCGGTAGCGTGGAGGGTCCCTACGGGAGGAGACGCCGGTGAGCGCAGCAGATCGGCCCGACAGAGGCAATGAGCACGTGGCGGCGGGTGACGCCGCTGCCCGCAAGATCGACTCCCTCACTGAGCGCAACGCCAAGCTGATGGAAATCCTCAAGGATGCCCGTCAGCAGTTGCTGGTTCTGCAGGAGGAAGTCGACCGGCTGGCGCAGCCGCCCAGCGGTTACGGGGTCTTTCTTGGCACCAACCAGGACGACACGGTGGACGTGTTCACCTCCGGCCGGCGGATGCGACTGGTCTGCTCGCCGTCGATCGATGTCGGCGAACTCAAGGGCGGCCAGACCGTGCGGCTCAACGAGGCGCTGACCGTGGTGGAGGGCACCGGCTTCGAACGGGTGGGCGAGGTCTCGGCCCTGCGCGAGCTGCTCGACGGTGGGCAACGGGCCTTGGTGGTCGGCCACGCCGACGAGGAGCGGGTGGTGTGGCTGGCCGACCCGTTGGTTCCCGAGTCGGACGACCCGAACCCCCTGGTGCTGCGCCCCGGCGATTCCTTGCTGGTGGACACCAAGGCCGGCTACGCCTATGAGCGGGTGCCCAAGGCCGAGGTGGAAGACCTGGTGCTGGAGGAGGTGCCCGACGTGGACTACTCCGACATCGGTGGCCTTGCCCGCCAGATCGATCAGATTCGCGACGCCGTTGAGCTGCCGTTCCTGCACGCAGAGCTGTTCAAGGAGTACTCGCTGCGCCCGCCCAAGGGGGTGTTGCTGTACGGGCCTCCCGGCTGCGGCAAGACCCTGATCGCCAAGGCGGTGGCCAATTCGCTGGCCAAGAAGATCGCCGAGGCCCGGGGCGACAACCCGCGGGAGGCCAAGTCGTTCTTCCTCAACATCAAGGGTCCCGAGCTGCTCAACAAGTTCGTCGGCGAGACGGAACGGCACATCCGGGTGATCTTCCAGCGGGCCAGGGAGAAGGCATCCGAAGGTACGCCGGTGATCGTGTTCTTCGACGAGATGGACTCGATCTTCCGAACCCGTGGTTCCGGGGTGTCCTCGGACGTGGAGACGACGATCGTTCCCCAGCTGCTCAGCGAGATCGACGGCGTCGAGGGTCTGGAGAACGTGATCGTCATCGGCGCCTCGAACCGGGAGGACATGATCGACCCGGCCATCCTGCGCCCCGGCCGCTTGGACGTGAAGATCAAGATCGAGCGCCCCGACGCGGAGTCTGCGGAGGACATCTTCTCCAAGTACCTCACCGAGGCCTTGCCGATCCATGCCGACGACCTTGCCGAGTTCGACGGTGACCGCGCGGCCTGCATCGCCGGGATGATCCAGCGTGTGGTCGAGCGCATGTACAGCGAGACGGAGGACAACCGTTTCCTCGAAGTCACCTACGCCAACGGCGACAAGGAGGTCTTGTACTTCAAGGACTTCAACTCCGGCGCGATGATCCAGAACATCGTCGACCGCTCCAAGAAGTACGCGATCAAGTCGGTGCTGGAGACCGGAGCCACGGGCCTTCGGGTGCAGCACCTGCTGGACTCCATCGTGGATGAGTTCGCGGAGAACGAGGACCTGCCCAACACCACGAACCCGGACGACTGGGCCCGTATCTCCGGGAAGAAGGGGGAGCGAATCGTGTACATCCGCACCCTGGTCACCGGCAAGTCCGCCGGATCCAGCCGGGCCATCGACACGGAGAGCAACACCGGGCAGTACCTGTGACCGAAACGGCGCCGAGCCCGCCTGCGTCCGCACCGCCGCGCAACGAAGTCGGCGCGACGGCGCAACTGCTCGCGCATGCCGTCGACGTGCTCAGTGGGCCCGTGCAGGGCACGCACCGGGCGATCGCCGGGCACGTCTTCAGTGCGCTCGGCCCCGTCGCGGCACCCGCGCGGTCGCTGCACGACGTGATCAGCAAGGTGTCCTACGCCGGCGTGCGGGTCGGGGTCCGTGCCGCGGCCGATCTGGTCAGCGGAGTGAGCGACGAGCTGCCGCCGGAACGGGTCTCGCACACCCTGACGTCCACCGCGGCCGGCTCGGTGCTCATCGGCGCGGTCAACGGGCTGCTCGGACACCAGCTCGTCACCGACGGCAACCAGCTCGCGGTGGAACTCGGGCCGCACCATCAGCGCAAGGTGGTCGGCACCGACACCGCGTTGCTGGCCACGGCGCATCCCAAGGCCACCGGACACGTCGTGGTATTCGTGCACGGCCTCGGGGAGACCGAGCAGGCCTGGTGGTATCGACACCAGGGGCGGGGCAGTCACGGTGAGCACCTGGCCGGGCTGGGCGTGACGCCGGTGGTGCTGCGCTACAACACCGGTCGCCCGATCGCTGAGAACGGCGCGGCGTTGTCCGAGCTGATCGGTGCCCTGCGGCAGAGCTGGCCGGTGGAGCTGACCCGCATCGACCTCGTCGGGCATTCGATGGGCGGACTCGTATTGCGCGAGGCATGCCAGCAACCGACCGCCGAGCAATGGTTGGAACTCGTGCGTACGGCCTGCTACCTGGGCACCCCGCACGAGGGAGCGCCGCTGGCTACCGGGGTGCACGGACTGGCCAAGGTGCTGCGCCGCAGGGCGGAGAGCCAGTCGTGGGCCGAACTGCTGGACGTGCGCAGCGCCGGCATCGACGACCTGCGCCGAGCCAACCGACTGCCGCTGGCGCCGGGCATCCGGCACGTCGGTGTCACGGCGACGCTGGGTGCGAATCCCGAGGCGCGGTGGTCGGCTGCGGTGGGCGATGGCCTGGTGCCGTTGGCGAGCGCCCGGGGGCCGCTCACGGAGCTGCACGTGTTGCCCCGCACGGGACACCTCGCGTTGCTAAGCCACCCGCGCGTCTCCGAGGTGTTGGCTGAGCTGTTCGTGTGGGATTCCAGCCCCGACGAGGTGGACGCCAATACCGAGGCGGAGCGGGCGTAACCCAAGCACCGCTGCCGCTCGTCGACGCCCGGTCGCGTGTTGGTAGCGGTTGCAGACCCGTTCCCCGGCAGTTGGTAGTACTTGCAGTACGCCCAACCCGAGGCGAATGCCTGCCCGAGCGGTCACCGTAGGCTGCGCAGCATGCGACGAATCATGGGCACCGAGGTGGAGTACGGGATTTCCTCGCCGGGCAACCCGACGGCGAACCCCATTCTGACCTCCACTCAGGCCGTGCTGGCCTACGCGGCCGCGGCCGAGGTACCACGGACCAAGCGGACCCGCTGGGACTACGAGGTGGAGTCGCCGCTACGTGACGCCCGAGGTTTCGACCTCACCCAGCCGGGGCAGCCGACGCCGGTGATCGACGTCGACGAGGTTGGTGCGGCCAACATGATTCTCACCAACGGCGCCAGGCTCTACGTCGACCACGCCCACCCCGAGTTCGCCGCCCCCGAGGTGACCGACCCGATGGACGCCGTCATCTGGGACAAGGCAGGCGAGCGCGTCATGGAGCAGGCTGCGCTGCATGCGGGCAGTGTGCCCGGCGCCCCCAAGCTGCAGCTGTACAAGAACAACATCGACGGCAAGGGCGCCTCCTACGGCACCCACGAGAACTATCTGATGGCCCGGTCCACCCCCTTCGACGCCATCGTGGTCGGCCTCACGCCGTTCTTCGTCTCGCGCCAGGTGTTCTGCGGTTCGGGGCGGGTAGGAATCGGCCAGGCGGGGGAGCAGGAGGGCTTCCAGCTCTCCCAGCGAGCCGACTACATGGAAGTCGAGGTCGGCCTCGAAACCACCCTGAAGCGGGGCATCATCAACACCCGCGACGAGCCGCACGCCGACGCCGACAAGTACCGACGGCTGCACGTGATCATCGGCGACGCCAACCTGGCCGAGACCGCCACCTACCTCAAGCTTGGCACCACGGCATTGGTGCTGGACCTCATCGAGTCCGGTGCCGATCTCGGCGACCTGCAGCTGGCCCGGCCGGTGACGGCCGTGCACGACATCAGCCACGACCCGACCCTGCGGACCACAGTGGACCTTGCCGACGGCCGCTCGCTCACGGGCGTGCAGCTGCAGCGCATCTACCACGAGCGGGTGTCGGAGCTGGTCGCTCACGACCGTGAACCCGACGCGCGCACCACAGATGTGCTGGACACCTGGGCCCGCGTGCTGGACATGCTCGAGCGCGACCCGATGGAGTGCGCCGAACTGCTGGACTGGCCGGCGAAGCTGCGGCTGCTGCAGGGGTTCCGGGACCGCGAGGGCCTGGGCTGGGCCTCCTCCCGGCTGCACCTGGTGGATCTCCAGTACTCCGACGTACGACTGGACAAGGGCCTGTACAACCGCTTGGTGGCCCGCGGCTCGATGCGGCGGCTGACCACCGAGGAAGAGGTACTCGCGGCAGTGACCAACCCGCCGACGGAGACCCGTGCGTACTTCAGAGGCGAGTGCCTGCGCCGCTTCGGCACCGAGATCACCGCGGCCAGCTGGGATTCGGTGATCTTCGACGTCGGCCGCAAATCGTTGGTCCGGATACCCACGCTCGAGCCGCTGCGCGGCAGCAAAGCGCACGTCGGCGAGCTGCTCGATTCGGTCAACTCGGCCGTCGAACTGGTCGACGCCCTGACCCAGCGATAGTTCGGGCGCGTCGGCTGGCGCGATGCATACGGCGGAGCGTAGGTAGTGTTCGGACAGGCACATACGCGATCCATGGACGAGCAAGGAGTCGACGATGGCGCAGGAGCAGACCAAGCGCAGTGGCGGCGGCGGCGAGGACGAGGCTGCGGGAGATGCGGGTGCAGGCGGTCAGGAGCGTCGCACCCAGCAGAGCGCAGACACCGACGACATCCTTGACGAGATCGATGACGTCCTGGAGGAGAACGCGGAGGAGTTCGTTCGCGCCTACGTGCAGAAGGGCGGCCAGTGATCAAGCCGGACACCTCCTCCTTCACCGACTACCTGCGGCGGACCGCACCGGAGATGCTGCCTGGCCACCGGCCGCCGGCGTCCTCCGCTGACGGTCTGGCCCCGCACGGCACCACGATCGTGGCGCTGACGTTCGCCGGGGGTGTGGTCATCGCCGGCGACCGCCGCGCGACCATGGGCAACCTCATCGCCCAGCGCGACATCGACAAGGTATTCGTCACCGACGGCTACTCAGCGGTCGGCATCGCGGGCACCGCGGGGATCGCGATCGAGCTCGTGCGGCTGTATGCCGTCGAGCTGGAGCATTACGAGAAGATCGAGGGGATGCCCCTGTCCCTGGACGGCAAGGCCAACCGGCTGGCGTCGATGGTGCGGGCCAACCTCGGCGCGGCCATGCAGGGGCTTGGTGTCGTCCCGTTGTTCGTCGGTTACGACGTCGACGCCGCCGATCCGGCGGACGCGGGCCGGATCATTTCCTACGACGTCACCGGCGGGCGTTACGACGAGCATGCGGGCTTCCACAGCGTCGGATCAGGCTCGCTGTTCGCGCGTTCGGCATTGAAGAAGCGATACGAACCCGAGGCCGACGAGGATGCGGCCGTGCGGGCCGCCGTGGAAGCGCTTTACGACGCCGCCGATGACGACTCTGCCACCGGCGGGCCGGACCTGGTGCGCGGGCTGTACCCGGTGCTGATCACCATCACGGCCGAGCGGGGTGCGGTCCGGCTGGACGACGACCGCGTCGCCGCGGTGGCCCAGGCCGTGGTCGGCGACCGGCACGGCAGACCCGGCGGCTGAACCGCGATCTACCGAACACATCCGAACCAAGCACAGGAGTTCCAGCCGTGACGATGCCGTACTACGCCTCCGCCGAGCAGATCATGCGGGACCGTTCGGAGCTGGCGCGCAAGGGGATTGCCCGCGGTCGTAGCGTTGTCGTGTTGACCTACGCGGACGGGGTGCTGTTCGTGGCGGAGAACCCGTCCACCACGCTGCACAAGGTCAGTGAGATCTACGACCGGATCGGCTTCGCCGCGGTCGGCAAGTACAACGAGTTCGAGAACCTGCGGCGGGCAGGCATCCAGCATGCCGACTTGCGGGGGTATTCCTACGACCGCCGTGACGTCACCGGTCGCTCGCTGGCCAACGCCTACGCGCAGACCCTGGGCACGATTTTCACCGAGCAGCCGAAGCCGTACGAGGTGGAGATCTGCGTCGCGGAGGTAGGCAGGCCGGAGGCCGCAAGAAATGGTGGAGGCAGGCCGGAGGCCGCAAAGAACGGCGAAGGCAGGCCGGAGGCCGCAACGAATGGCGGGCCGGAGGCGGGGGAGCCCGTCGCGCAGCTGTACCGCATCACCTATGACGGATCCATCGTGGACGAGCCGCAGTTCGTGGTGATGGGTGGGGCCACCGAGCCGATCGCGTCGACTCTCAAGGAGAAGTACCAGCCGGGGCTGGCCCTCAAGGAGGCCATCGGGGTCGCGGTATCCGCCCTGCAACAGGACGGCACGGCGGGGGCGCGCACCGTACAGGTCGGTTCGCTCGAGGTGGCGACCCTGGAGCAGGCGCGACCGCGCCGGGCCTTCCGGCGGCTGCCCGCTCCGCTGGTGGCCAGTTTGCTGCCGGCAGCCGGTGCGGGCGGCCCTGCGGCCGCCGGAGCCGACGCGCAGTGATTGGCGCGGACAGCCCCACCGTGGCTGAGTAGGGTCGAACCGTGCAGCGACGAATCATGGGTATCGAGACCGAGTTCGGCGTCACCTGCACCTTCCACGGCCAGCGCCGGCTGAGTCCTGACGAGGTCGCGCGCTACCTGTTCCGCCGGGTCGTCTCCTGGGGCCGGAGCTCGAACGTCTTCCTCCGCAACGGTGCCCGGCTCTATCTGGACGTCGGCTCGCACCCGGAGTACGCCACCGCGGAGTGCGACGACCTGGTGCAGCTGATCAGTCACGACAAGGCGGGTGAGCGCATCCTGGAGGAGCTGCTGACCGACGCTGAGCAGCGCCTGGCCGACGAGGGTGTCGGCGGGGACATCTTCTTGTTCAAGAACAACACTGACTCCGCGGGCAACTCCTACGGTTGCCACGAAAATTTTCTGATCACCCGGCAGGGTGAGTTCTCCCGGCTCTCGGATGTCCTGCTGCCTTTCCTCGTCACCCGACAGCTCATCGCCGGCGCCGGCAAGGTCCTGCACACGCCGCGTGGCTCCCGCTTCTGCCTGAGCCAGCGGGCCGAGCACATCTGGGAGGGCGTTTCCTCGGCGACCACCCGGTCTCGGCCGATCATCAATACCCGCGACGAGCCGCACGCCGACGCCGAGAAGTACCGACGACTGCACGTTATCGTCGGCGACTCGAACATGGCCGAGACCACCACGATGCTCAAGGTGGGTTCCGCGGCGTTGGTGCTGGAGATGATCGAGGAGGGGGTCTCCTTCCGCGACTTCGCGCTGGACAATCCCATCCGAGCCATCCGAGAGATCAGCCACGACCTCACCGGTCGGCGCACGGTACGCCTGGCTGGTGGCCGCGAAGCCAGCGCATTGGACATCCAGCGCGAGTACCACTCCAAGGCGGTCGACCACCTCACCCGCCGTGACCCCGACCCGACCATGGACCGCGTGGTGGAGCTGTGGGGTCGCACCCTGGACGCCGTGGAACGCGACGACATGTCGTTGGTGGACACCGAAATCGACTGGGCCATCAAGCAGAAGTTGTTCCGCCGCTACCAGGACAAGCACGGCATGGACTTGTCCAACCCGCGGATCGCCCAGCTCGACCTGGCCTACCACGACATCCGGCGGGGCCGCGGTGTCTTCGACCTGCTGCAGCGCAAGGAGCTCGTGGCGCGGGTAACCGACGACACCGCGATCAAGACGGCTGAGGAGACCCCGCCGCAGACGACCCGAGCCAAGCTGCGGGGTGAGTTCATTGCCGCCGCCCAGGATGCGGGCCGGGATTTCACCGTCGACTGGGTGCACCTCAAGCTCAACGACCAGGCGCAGCGCACCATCCTCTGCAAGGACCCGTTCCGCGCGGTGGACGAGCGGGTAGAGCGGCTGATCGCGTCCATGTGAGGTCTTCGCGTCCGTTACCCCCGAGAAGCCCTCGCCGTCGGGGGTAACGGACGCGAGGCGGCCCTGAGCAAAACCTCAGGGCCGCCGCCACGTTCCCTCGACCCTCTGTCTCGCTGTTCGGGAACCTGGAAATCGTGTAGGTCCGGCTGAGCCGACTCCCATAGCTCACGCCCAAGCTCACTGATCTTGATGGTGAACCTCTCGTGCTTTCCTGTGGTGAACGGGGAGATTCTCTTCATCAACGAGCCGTTGGCAGCGACATCGGCAAGTTCGTCAGCGTCTCCTACCAAGCGATGCGTTTCCAGCATCTCGTACTTTTCCCGCAGCGATTCGTCATCGGGCGAGGGCCGATGACGACGAGGTCCAGGCTCTTCAGATGGCTGATGTAGTCGGGCGTCCTCTCCAACCACCGCACCCCAGCGTCCGCGCCGACGGTGGAGGCATACTTCAGCACCACGTCTTTCACTGAGCCCGGGGGACCGCTGCCGATACTGATCAATGCATGCGGGCTATCGTCGGAGAGCGCAGCCAAGATACGGACCTCGTCCGGTACCAATTGCAGCAGTTTCTGCTTGAAGTACGCTTCCTTCGCCTGCTTCGGGCTTTGCAGCACGGAATTCTCCAGCATCTCGTGCAGAATTCCGGTAAGCGAGCTGTCGACGTCGGGTGGAGTCGTTACCGCGGCGGTGGCCTCTTCGCCGATGGCCGGGTACAACGCGGCCATCGATTCTGCCTGCCCCACCTCATCACGCAGGATTCGACGGACGATCGACTCGACGGTATCGATGGGTCCCTTGAGCCACAATGACCCGGGCAACCGGTTGGTCAGCTCGAGGCAGACGACCGGCAGGTGCCGTGCCTCCCGAGTCGCACCATCGAGCAAGGCGAGAACCTCGTCCGCAATTTCCTTCGACGGTGGCCGCTCGTCCTCGTGCGGTCCCAGCTTTTCCTGTGTCACGTGCGCAATCTCCCTCAGTGTGTTTATCGCCCGCACCCGATGCTCAGGTAGACCGGGTGCGGTATTGCGGTGCGCAGCCGAGTTCTCGGCGTTGCTAGGAGGCGAACATATGGATCACGAGATCCTGTGTGAAGCCGGCGACAATACCTAGTAGCGCACCGGTAGCAATCAGGATCCATTCGTCCTGCTGGAACGCGGGTCGAAGGACCTGTTCGAATTCCTCAGGCGGCAGTTCCCGCAGCCGCTCG
>JAABVA010003432.1_pt1 | contig 15060 bp, 19 predicted proteins | sample 5560331 | NCBI WGS metagenome assembly JAABVA01 (sample SAMN12812661, study PRJNA571458) | rock metagenome | isolation source: Antarctica rocks | place: Antarctica: Victoria Land, Mt New Zealand sud | collected 2016-01-07 | reverse complement strand
ACTTGCCTCTACCCGCCGAAGAACCATGATCTCGTCATTCCAGTGCCCAGGATCGATGCCACGCCGACCGAAACCGCTCCGTCATAAGGAAAGTTGCTACAACTTTTTCAGGTCGAAGTAGCTATGGGCTACGAGCTCACCCCGGAGACCGTCCTCGCGGGCGCGGCCAGTGTCATCGACGCCATGGTCTGCGGCGGTCCGGCTCGGGAGCGGATCGCTTCTCTGCACTCCCAGGCCGCCATCGATGACGGTTTCCGGCGGATCGCCGAGAACGGTCTCGTGCAGATTCTCTGCCCGGACTACGACCGTGAAGAGCTTCAGCGTGCCCAGAGCGAGGCAGCGGCATGCGGGTGTGAGCCGGGGCTGTCTATGGAGTTCTGGCCTGGGTGGGTGAAGAGCATGGCGACCTCGTCCAAGTCGCCCCCTTTTCGGCACGTTAGGGTCAGCCCCCATCAGCCGGATGGAGAGCAAGGTACCTGTCGACGTTGCGGCGGGGAGTGGCCTTGCGCATCCATGCTCGTCGGGGCGGACGTCGACCCGACCCATATCGGACGCGTGCGCGCGCGGATACTCGTCGTCGAGCCGATGCAGGACGGCCTGAACGCTTGGCGGCAGGAGATGTTCTCCGCCGGCAGTGCGCGCGATAACGGAATCCGCGAGGTTGTCAGGGGAGGCCATCGCCTTGTCATCGTCGTCGACACCCACTTGGAGCAAGCGAGGCTGGCTGCCTCCCCCGACCCGCATAAGCGTCCGCTTGCGCTTCGGCCTCGCCGGAAGGTCAGCAAGGCTGAGCACCGTCTGTTGGAGCTTCTTGTCGAGAACAGGGCCCCCATGCACGAGGGCGTCATGGCAGCGCTCATGAACATCCCGATCCCGGAGATCCGCATCCTGCTGCAGAGCCTGGCTGACCGCGGCTTCATCGATCCGTGCTAACGGCCCGTCCTCGGACGGTCACTGATATCGATTCATCTGGAACTCACCGCCACCGACAGGGAAGTCGTCATGCTGAAGATCCGCTCACAGGAGATGCCATGTCTGCCTTCGCGAGGCTCCCTACTCTCCGTTCCCTCCAACTCCTGGCGGACAGCCCTGCCTGCGGAACTCCCTTGCTACGCACTGACCCGGGTCCAGCTGGGGAACGACCATCCTGACGGCGACTGGCGTGAGGTCGCGCCGGAGTTGGTCGCTTCGGCACTGTCCGTCCAGTCGCACGTAATCTCCGTACAGTCCCGAGGGCTCGGCAACTTCCACGACTTCGACGACCACCGCGCGTCCATCTCTGACAACCGGGTCCGCCTGTTCCGAGACAAGGATCTGGCCGTTGAGGGGCCGCCGCTCTCCTTGGAGCAAGCAGAACCAACGTTACTAACGTCGGAGTCTTCGCGGTTCGGGCTACCGATGCAGCACCTCAAAGCGATCGACTTTGTCCGGGTTCAGCTTGCCTTGCGGGTTCTCGTCGAGTTCCTGCGTGGGGACCAAGGCGCCGGTCCGTGACCTTCTCCAGAAGGGTAAACAGGGAGCGGCAACAGGCCGGCGATTTCGTTCAGCACCCCTCGGAGATCCACAACCAGGAAGCTGCCTCGCACGAGGTCCTCGAGGCGATCGAGGTCACGTCGCTCTGCTGAACGACCGCCCATTGGACTGAAGTCCCCGTGGACTGAGAGTCCGCGCGCGTGTCGGCCCTGGGCGTCCCCTGCGGTCCTGGTGGAGGTTACTGCCCGCCCTGCGCCAAGCAGTCTCATGATCCTGGGCCGTCGAGCCGTTGACTCCAATCCGGGTGCCATCCCGGGTCCGTGGCGGCTTCAGGTGACCTAATGCGAGACGTATGTGGCACGGCAGTGTCGACCGGCGCGGTTGCAGGCACGGGAGCGCTGCGTCCACACCGGGTCAGTCCGTCCTTGCTCTCCTTAGTAGGAGAGAGCAAGTGGACGGACCTGACGTACATCAGACACATCCAACAGAGAGGAAGTCAGACTATGACCACGGTCCAGCGCCCCCTTCGGCGCGAGGTCTTGCATCCAGCTAGGCAGAAGTATCCCAACCCGCTGGATAACCTGCTGGTCTTCGAGTCGCTCGATGGCCGGCTGTTGTTCGCTCTGCGGAGCGGGAGTCGGCAGATCGTCCACCAGCTAAAGAACAACAAGTGGGTCCCCGTCCGAGAGGGCCTTCCGGCCAACGCCCCCGTCGCACTCGCCAACCTCCGCTACGTAGGGCGGGCGATCGCGAGGCAGCAGCCCGTCACGGTGGTCCCTGTGGCCGCTGCCGCGCCGATGATGGAGCTCGACGGTACCTTGACTGCCTCGTCGCGGCCGGAGTGGAACACCGAGCAGGCGGAACGCCTCCGCGGAGCGCAAGTGGAGTTCCTCCTTGAGCACGAGTACCCGACCGCAGGCGAGTTGCAGACGATCCAACTGCTCCGCGACGTGTGCAGCCAGTTGACCGTGCGCGGTGCAGGGCCTAAAGGCCTCCTTGCGGCCTTCAACGAGCACGACCAGTGCATGCCACCCATGAAGACCTACTCGATCGAACGACTCGAGCGGGCGTTCTTCAAGGGACTCGATCGATATATCGGCGCAGCCCCCGCCGACCCCGCCGCGCTCGGTGCGCACCTTGTACAGGACACGATCACACCGGGACTTGCGCTCTTGTTCGGTCCATCCGAGGTCGGGAAGTCGACCGTTGCAGCCAGCCTCGCCGCAGCTGTCGCCTCCGGTGGGACGTGGGCCGGCCATGACTGCAACCCCGGTCATGTCCTGGTCGTGGTCGGTGAGGACCCCGTGGGCATGCAACTCCGCTGCGACGAGGCGCTCGAGAACGTGGACCGACCCGCACGCTGGCATGTTGTCGTCCGAGCTGCGCCGTTCCAGCTCTACGGAGCGGGAGCAACCGAAGGCTTCCGGCGACTGGATGACGCTCTCACCCACAGCGACGCGAGGTTGCTCATCATCGACACGCTCGCGTCGCTCACTCCAGGGATGCCCGAGAACGACGGCGCTGCCATGACCGCCGTGGTGCATGGATTCCTCGAGCTGGTTTCACGTCGGCCCCACCTGACGATCCTGATCCTCCATCACCCTCCCAAGATAGGTGGATCAGCAAGGGGCCACGGTTCCTTACGCGCGGCGCTGGATGTGGAGCTGCAGGCTACGCAGAAAAAGGGCTACATCAGCATCCGACGCACCAAGGGGCGCAATTTGCCGGGCAGCTCCAAGGCCCTTCGGTTCGTCCTTCGTGGTTCCGGCAACTCCGTTCTGGCGGAACACCTCGACGGCAACGATCCGGATGAGTCGGACACCGCCGCTGCGGCGGACTCCCGCATCCTGCCCCTGCTGCGGGCCTCCGACGAGCCGCTCACGCACCTCGAGTTGCAGGCACGAAGCGGACTCAGTCGCTCAGCTGTATACCAGGAGGTCAAGCGGTTCTTAGTGACCGGGGAAATTGAAAGGCTCCGAGGCAAGGTCGCCCGCTTCGCTGCTGGGGGGACGGCGTCGTGAGTGACACCGAGCTCATAGTCAGCATTGACGGTCGACCGGCACCTCAGGGCAGCAAGAAGATGCTGCATGGCCAGATGCTCGAGGCCAATGATCGGGCTCGACCCTGGCGCAATCTAGTCTTGACCGCTGTTCAGGCTGCACGCGCGGCCACGCGGCACTCTTGCATGACCGGCCCCGTTCAGGTCGATCTCGACTTCCGCTTTGAGCAACCCCGATCGGTTCGTGGCCTGCGCGGCCTCTATCCCATGACCCGGAGCACAGGAGATCTCGACAAGCTCTGCAGAGCCGCCCTCGACGGCCTTCGCATCGCAGGCGCCTACATCGACGACAGCCAGGTTGTCGCGCTGACAGCCGTCACTCGTTACGTCGAGACGGCCCGACTCGAGGGAGCCACCCTCAACGTGCGATCCGCCTTGGAAGGAGACCGTTCATGACCAACAACCGCACAACGACGCGACCTCGACGCCGGCTCCGTTGTCTGCCATGAACAGACTCTGAGCTCCGGCCCACGATCTCGTGCTCGAGCTCAGGAGCAAGCATATTGGCCAACAGTGGGTGGCCAGATCCGTCCGTCTGCTTCGTTGCAACGAACGGGTGCCGTGACCCTGTACGGCCCCGGTGACTGTCGTTCGAGGCAATCGTGCCCGAATGCGGAAGAGCCGGTCGCTGACCTGCTTTGAGTAGGTACGACAGGTCCGAGAGAGGTGACGGTAAGCAGGCAACAGGCCCCGGCGCAGTTGGTACACGCCCTTACCGCGCTAGGCCCTGTTCACGCGCAAGAACAGTCTATGAGCAGGTACGCGCGATGCCGTTACGCCCTAATGCCGGGCATCTCGCACACGGATGAAGAACGCACAAAGAGCAGTGACGCCGCGGACGAGCGCTCCGCGCTTTTGTGCCCTACAGGGATGAAGGTCTACTGAAGGTGTCTCACGAGAGCCTGACAGAGAGGGATCGCTGACAGCGACGAGCGGAGCCGACAGCGTTCGGGACTTACGGGTCCTCAAAGCGTCGAACGGTATGGGCAGTGACGCGTGCCGGCGCGGGGTATTGCGGGGATTACCAGTGGTCAACCGGCAGGAGCGGCTCGCTCCAGCGCTGCGGCCGACGTAGGTACAGCCCGGCGTTAAGGCAGGCCCTGGCTGCGTCGAAGACCTGCTCGCGGGTGTAGAGGCGCTTCTGCCCGACCGCGCCGCGGCCCTGCGTGTGAGGCGTCGTAGCCGGCAGCAACCCCCGCGACTCAAGGCGCCGGACGGTACCCACCGACCGCCCGAGGGCAGTTCCCATTGCCGAGATGGTGAAAAAGTCCACGAGCTGTCCTCGATAGAGCAGCCGCAACGTGATCCCTGCATGCAGCCACGCAGGGTCGCTCGGCAGGACCAGAGCGCGTGGTAGCGGCTTGGACCGCCGCACGGGCTTGACGTAGTCGCTGCGGGCTTCGTGCTGGGTCAGGACGCGCTGCTGCCGCATGCTCACAAAGGTAGGTCGGCGGCGGCAATACGGGCGGGAGATGGACCGCCGCGGCAGGTAGCGAGGGTTGGGCACGCAGTACGGGCGAGGCCTTTCGTGTACGGGCGTGGACCCTCGGGACGGCGAGGGGGCGGTCTAGGTCGCGCTGATGGATCTCACCAGCCAGTCGGGAGGTTAGACCGACACCGGCGATGGCGACGATGCCCTCGACCCACGCCGCTGGGAACAGCCGGCATGACGGTCCTCCACGCATCTGCTCCCCGTGAGGTGTCGGGGGCATCACGGCCGGGCTCTCTCAGCGCCAGGACCGAGGGCGTCCGCACACTGGCCAACCGCTGCCTGCGCGCTCCAGACTCCCCTTCCCGGCGGGAGCGGACAGCCGAACAGCCGTCGATGCAGCTCCTGCGCGCGGGCCGTAAAGCCGGTGCGCTCGAGGCAGGAGGGCTTGCGCCCGATGAGGTCCTCGTCCTCCGCGAGGGCCACGACCCCGTCGATCCAGGCTGTCGGGTAGAGCCTTCGGGCGGGGCGGCGACGCACCCGCTGCTCGAAGGGGGTCGCGGGCAACACGCCCTCCCGCTCCCAGCGCCTGATGGTGTGGCTGGACTTGCCGAGCCGGGCGGCGAGCTCACCGATGTAGTACGCCTCGGAACGGCGCCCCTGCGCGTCCCTGAAGCGCATCGGGCGTCGCCCCTCCGCTGCTGGCCGGGGAGCTGCTGAGAGCGGCCTGGGAGGCGGTCGGGGGCCGGTGTAGGGCCACGGAGTCGGAAGCCCGGTGCTGGACACGCCCTCGACGGTAGTAAGGACTGCGGGCGAGGGTGGGAGAGGCAGGATCCCGGGGTGACCCTCAGCGCGGAGCCTGATGCCCACTTCGTCGGCCAGCGTGTTGTCATCTACCCCGACGTCCATGGGGTGGTGCGCGCGCTCCGCGACGGCAAGCTCACGTCGAGGCCGACAGCACTGGAACTGTCCACGAGGTTGGCCCCGGCGCTGTTCTGCTCGAGGAGCGAAACAGCGTCGCTGCTGACGCGACGTGCTCCACGTCGTGGCCGGCGGTAGAACAAGGGCATGACCGGCCTCAGCGCGAGCGACGCGCAGTCTGCACGAGAGCTTCTCGCTGATCTCCTGGCCGTCGTGGACCGGCACGAGCTCGCTGCGGACGGTCCGCTGGGGCGTCAACTACGCGCCCACCTGCAAGGGGCGCTTGCAGCGCTCGACGCGGTTCAGGGATCATCAGTGCCGTTGCGGGACATGAAGCGGCTCCAGACTGAAGGCCCCGTCGCCCTCTCTGCGCAGCAGCCCGTGAGCATTCTGGCGTATAGGAAGGACCCCGATCAGTGCCCAAACACCTGACTGCCTTCCTGCCGTACGGCGCCGCAGACGACCTGCCCAGCTACCCGGTCGTGGTCATGGCAGGGGCCGCGCCCGGCGACGTCCGGGCCGCGATGGAGCGTGGTCTCTCGGTCCAGGTCGCGACGCACGAGGAGGCCGTTGCGGTACTTGAGCACCAGGGCCTGCCGCCGAGCATCTCGGCAGGCCGCGCCTGCACCCTGATCAAGGGCCGTTCACCATGTTTGGTGGCGCACACCCGCTGATGCCTGTGTCGAACGGGAATGCGTGATCTGATGACGCTATGAGAGGACCTAGTGTCTACGGACACGTGACCGTTCGACCGGTACGGGTCGGACTCGTTGATGCCTTCGAGTCAGTTGACAGCGTAGTCGCTGCCGCCATTGCCGCTGCGGAGCGGTGGGGCGGACTCAATTACCTGCTATTTCCAGAGCCGTTGAGTGAGCGAGCGATGGAACTTGCCACGAACATTGGCGTGGATGTGATGGCCGCCATCCCCGGTGTCGGGCGAGCTCCGTTCGACGTTCCGCCTACATTTGAGTTTAGGTCCTACCCGCACAGCAATCCGTTCGATAAAGGAGATGGCACGCTGCATCACGAGGTGCTCGAGATGCAAAGCCTGGCACAAACCGTCGTGGTGGCTCCTGCCCCTGCTTCCGTCCCAGGACTCCGATGGAATCGCGACCATCCCCTTGCAACACTGCTGGCGGTGCTGCACGGAACAGCACCCTCTGTGGTGGGGGAGGCTGCCGCGACGGCCATGTCGAGGCCCCATGATGTCAACCTAGGTAGTACGGCGGCCGTTCCGCCCGACATGTACAAGGGGGGGCGGCTACGCGGAACTCTCCTCGCGCTAAAGCAGCGCCGTCCGGCGAACTACCGCGGCATCGTGTGTATCGACGTCAATTCTCCGAGCGATCTGGTCGGCTTCTGGAACCTGCGCGCCACCGGAGCTGATGTGGTCGCGTACGTCCCTGGCCAGCATGAACTGGTCAAAGATTACGTCGCTGCGTGGTTGGCACAGCAGTTGGAGCAGGATTCTGAGCAAGAATTCCGGCTCTGGTCTAGTTCGAACGCCTTTCCACTGGCTCTGCGTGAGCTGCACGACTTTGAGGGCGGGATGGCGTTCATCGAGGAGCTCGCCCCTGTGCCGGTATGGGCATTCGTACTACCGCTGGAGAGTCACTTCAGCGAGCGTTTCGAGGTGTCGTTCGACGCAGAAGATTGGTCGGTGGACGTGCCGCTGCCGCGTGTGAATCTCCTCCCGCCAGCTTCCTGGTACGAGCGCTTTGGGACCGTGGCGGCCGAAGTCGAGGTGGTCACGGAACGGGAGATGCCTCAAGGACGCGCCTTAACAGTTCCGTTGTCTCGAAGTCATGGAGCTCAACTTTTACGGGCGTGGGCGTCACCGGGCATGACTCCCTTCCTGAGGTCCACTGTGGATGGCGTGGTGGCCGGCGTAGACGTGCGCGCGGCCAAGGTGTCGGTACCGCTACTCGATTCGATGCAGATTTTTGCCACCTTGTTTAAGGCTGCCGGCCTAGAAGTGAAGCGGAGCGATGCTGGCCTCTACTGTGAGCGCATCATCGATATGTTCGGTGGCGTTCAACCTGACGGCATCGCCCTTCACCCGGCCATACGAGCAGTGCTGTACCAGGCCGCACAGTCGCCCTTCGGCAGCGCAGTTCAGGCGCTCATCGCCACCGCAAAGCAGAAGGAGGGTGAGTGGCCAGACTCAATCTTTGGCAGAGGTCGCGACTACCCCACGTGGGTCATCCATTGGTTGTGTGACAACAACTTCCTGCATGCGCGGCTGAAGACAAAGTGTCCCACCTGCGGGAACGGCCTGTCCATTGCCCCCAGCGACGTCGCGGACGAGGTTGTGTGCCCGCTCTGCGGCAAGAGTCGAGCGCTCGCACTTCATCTCAGCGCGTTGAAGCCGCACTGGCGACTCGCCTTACATCGGCACCTTCAGGCGAAGCGTTTAGCCGAAACGTTCCCTGTCCTAGCCGCCTTGTCGATCTTGGCCAGCATTCAGGGCTATGCCGGAAGGTCGCTGCACCACGGCGTAGGCGTTCGTGTGACCGGTGATATCGATTGCGAGCTGGACCTCATCGCCGCAACGCACGAGCGTGGGTCACCGGTGGTCGTCATCGGTGAGTGCAAGAGCTATCGAGATGTCATCACGCCTACCGATGTGGCCAACCTCAGTGCTGTACAGAATCTTTGGGCTTCGACCGGGGTTGAGTGCTACGTCCTGTACGCGACGATGCACGACACCTTTAGGCCTGAAGAAGTCGACGCGATTCGAGGATCGGCAATCGAGCTGCGGTCAACTGGGGTGTTCCGCCGACAGCAAGCGCTGGCGCCGATTGCTCCAATCGTGCTCGATGGCAGGAGCCTGTCGACGCACAGCTTTTCGCAGAACAGCCCTTTGCAAGTCGAGCCAGGTCCGACCACGCTCTCATCGCTTGCCATCGGCTCATGCAAAGGGAGCCTCGGCCTCGTCAGTGCGGATCTCGACCCCCAGGACCCCCGCCGGTATGTGACCACATGGTCTTAGTCGCGGGTTGCCTAGGAGAGACAGGACGCGCCAACGATGAAACTGATCCTCGGCGGGCCGGGCCGTGTAGAACAAGAGTTGCTACGCCGAGGGCCCGCTGGCGCATTGGCGCTCCACGCCGGACCGGGCAAGGCCGCGACGGCCCGATGCCTCTGGCGCGCCTGCGGGTTCGGCCTCAGGGCCTGGGCCGACTCAGGGGGACCCGGGCGGTCCACCGAGCCACCAGCAGCGCCACCGCCGCAGATTGGGCTCCCCGAGGACCTGCTGAATGCACCCGCTTCTTAGGCGGTGTGGGTCTTGCCCTGGCTCAGCTAGTCTCACGAGCGTGGCAGGGCGTCTTCCTGCAGTTGCTGTCAGCAAGCTACGACCAGTCGTTCGAGGGCGTCGGCGCGGTCCTGCTCGGTGGGCAGGGAGTAGCGGCGGGTCGTCTCCAGCGAGCTGTGGCCGAGCACCTCCGCGACCAGGACGATGTCGACCCCGCTGCGAACGAGCATAGTGGCGGCGGTGTGCCTGAGCGTGTGGGCACTGGCGGTCACGCCGGCGTCGAGGGCGATGCGACGCAGGACCAGGTCGACGCCCCGGTCGGTGAGCCGCTGGCCGGTCGGCCCGATGAACAGGGCTGGCGACTCGCACGGTCGGTAGCGGCTCTGGGCGAGCCACGCCGCCAGGGCCTCGCGGGCCTGGGAGTTGAGCGGTACCAGGCGCCACTTGCCGCCCTTGCCGTTGCGGACCGTCACGGTGCCCTTGCGGGCCGACAACGCCAGGTCACCCAAGTCGAGGGCCGTGACCTCGGCCAGCCGCAGCCCGGTCGCGAGCATGGTCACCAGGATCGCATGGTCGCGGGCACTGCCGCGTCGCTCGGCTGCCCGCAGGAGCTGACGGACCTGTCGCTCGTCCAGCGCGCGCGGGGCCGACTTGGGCAGGGTTGCCGCCTTGACGGTCGAGGGCCCCAGGCCGAGCCAGCAGCTCAGGTTGTTGACCGCCGCCAGGTGCGCGTTGCAGGTCGTCGGCGGCCGGCGTAGGTCGACCCGCAGGTGCCGTAGGTAGTCCCGTACGGCGTGCTCCCGCGCCAGCGGGTCACCCAGCGCACGGTCACAGTGCTCAGGCTGGTCGCGCAGCCAGAGCAGGAACGCCCCGACCCGGCGGGCGTAGGCGACCCGGCTGGCCGGGGCAAGGGGAGAGCGCGCGAGGTAGGCGCTGTAGTCCTCGAGCCGCACCTCCCCGCCGGTCGATGACGGACGAAGCGGCTGGACTGATGCGGACACCCGTGGGCTACCCCGACTAAATATCGGAAGCGGCTTGGTTCCGCTGTCTCCCCCTCATTGTCTAAGTATCAGAAGCCCAGCGCAAGGGCCGTTCGGGTATTGCTTGTTCTCGGAAGTGCGCCGAATGGGTAAGTTCGCCAGCGGCGTTGAGGTGCGGGTTGCCTGTCACGGCAGCAGCCCCTGGAAGTCGGGGAGCCGCTCACTGCCCAAGGCGCGCAGCAAGGGACCCACCAGGCGGGCCAACACGCTATCGGGTGAACCGCGAAGCTCCCCTGCGCTAGCCGTCGTCGCCCGCTGATAGCCGTCCTGGGAGTAGACCTGACTGCCCAGGTACCGGTCACTCAGGTCCCACGACACCCCGCCGTGAAGCCCGTCGATGGCGATGCTGAGGTGCCAGCCTCCCTGGTAGCCAGTCAAGGTTGCAATCTCACGGCACAAGCCGATTAAGTGCCGGGTATTACCCACAATGAGCTTCTCAAAGACCAAGGACCGTCCCTCGCGCACCTCGACGGCTCGCGCCGACAGCAGGTGCATGGTGCCGTCCTCATCCAGGCGAAGTTCGACGACCCGACGACGGTTCTGCTCCGCGCCCCCGTCGACGCTCACCTGTCGCGCGGCGTTTAGGCCGCTGGACAGCCTGATCCCATGAGGTTGGCGGCCCACGGAGGTTGCATGCCTCAACTGCGGCGCATACGGCGCTTCGGCGCCCGCGACCCGCAAGAGCAGGTCCAGCGACCGCCGCTGCCAATCGCTCAACATGGAGAGCTCCTCGAGCAGCGGCGAGTGGGCGGCGGTTGGTCGAGCGACGAGGGCCAACACGCCGTCGGTGCTCGGCACCGGCGCGTCCTCGAGATCGGCTTGGGCGAGTCCTTGCATGGCTCGCTCAAGCATCACCCGCTGTTCGTGCATCGTGGACACCTGAGCGTCGCTCTGGACGAACTTGGTCTTGTCGCCGCGCCCGTAGTACCGCCCGTCGACCATGTGTGGCGCCCGTCCGCTTGGCGGGACGACGACGGCCACGAAGCCCCGCGTCGGATCGGCGGTCGTGGGCAGCACCAGCGTCCGCACGAACAGCGGCTCGGTGACGGCGGTCAGCGCGATCTGCTCCAGCCGCTCAGGCAATCCAGACAGGGGGATCGGCGTGGCGCTAGGCGGAGTCGTGGCCTCGTCCACGCCGTAGATCAGCAGCCCTCCGTCGACGGCGAAGGAAGCCATGTCCTTCGCGGCCTCCTTGTTCTTGCTGGATCCACCAGCCAGCTCCCGCTTGATGTCGAGGTGATGCCCCTCCTGGAGAAGCCCCCGCGCGGCTGCACGCGCGACTTCGTCGGCGGTGGCCGGCTCCCACCCCAGTGCTGCCATGAGAGGACTGTAGGACTGGCCTCGGTCAGTTGGCGTCGCGGCGCGCAGCGCCGCACAATGCGCCGCGGCGACCGGGTGACGAGGCCCGCAAGGCGAGGCGGCCACCTTCAACGAAGTCGAATCTCAGTAGGCGCCCCGGGACTTACTGGTCCGGATGGCTCAGGCCCTCGCCGACCTTGCTGCGGGGCGGGCCGGGGTGCTCCTCGCCGCTCGCGCCGACCGACTGACCCGTATGACCGCTGACCTGTACGGACTGATAGACCTCTCGGCCCGTGAGGGCTGGTGCATCAGGACTGCCGACGGTGTGGTCGACACCTGCTCCGAGAGCGGGCGACTCATGGCCAAGGTCGCCGGCCTGTTCGCAGAGCAGGAGCGTCGGCTCATCTCCGCTCGTACCAGCGCCGCACTCCAGGCCAAGAAAGCGCAGGGACATCGCCTTGGTCGTCGGGTGACGACCGCGTCAGGCACGCGCCAGCGGATCAGGGAGCTCCGACTGGCCGGAACGACCATGCAGGGGGTCGCAGCCATCCTGAACGAGGAGGGCACCACGACGGTCACGGGCAGGCCCTGGTCCTGGCAGAACGTCCAGCGGGTCTGCAACAGCCTCGAGCTCGACGACCAGACCGCCCTCGCTGCGGGCAGGGCCGACGACGTACCTCACCGGCCCACCCGGCGGCTACAGGTTCCCGGCTCCTCTTCAATCTGAGGGCGACCCCCCACCTTCAACAAACCCGCCCCACTTCAACGGCCCCGGTCTCGCGGATGGGGCGCGCGCGAGCTGGGAGGACAGTGGCAACATGGATGCAGTGGCTGCCCCGAGGCCCCTCCTCCAAGGGTTGATCCCTCCGGAAGATGATCCTGAAGTAGCGGCACTTCCCATCAGTTGCCGGAGTGCAAGCGGCGACGACGGAGTATTGCTTGCCCAGCGGCAGATGAGTGCGTCGGTAGAGCCCGAATGCGCGCAACGACTCGACTCCCCGATCCGCTCAAGCTGGGCGAGGTACCAGCGCTAACAGCTGAGGGCAGCGCTCAACGACCTCGCGCACGTCGATCAGAGCCCGCATGGCGTCGTCGGCCGAAGCCTGGGCCGGCAACAGCCGGCGCAGCAGCAAGCTGCCACCGAGGTTGGTGAGCGCGGCCGACAATGCCGCCGACCCCCTGGCCGTATTGGCTTGGGAGGCGTCAGTCACAGGGCGGCGTGGCGCCAACACGTGATCTGCAACGGCGACCTCAAGGTCGACCGGTGCCGCAGCCGCCAACTCGCCGGCGAGAGTTCGGGCCGCTGGAGACCAGGTCGCGTTGGCCTCAGCCGCACTCGGCGCAGCAATCGCGAACCCCACTTCTAGGTGGCCAGCCACGAAGTCGAAACAGGTGTACAGGCCAGACCAGAACCCGCGCACCGCTCGCCGCTCACCCCAAACTGAGGGCCACCAGGACAGAGACACTCGACCCTGGAACCACTCCGACTCCTTGTCCAACGAGGTCGTCGTGTACAGGTTCACGCCGCGGAAAGGATTGCCCCAGACGATCCCGTGCGGCGCTAGCGCGCGGTCCAACGTCCGCTGAAAGGCGGCGATTGCAGGAAACACGCGCATCGAGCCGGCTGAGGCAGCTAAGCCCACCGCAGTCCAGTCGTCGACGTCCACCGGCTCGTACACGGCCAGCACCTTCCTCCACGTCAGGTAGTCGACGACGTCGTCCCGCAGCGCGCTCTCGTTACTACGCAACCCAGGCAGAGTCGCGAGCATTCGACCAACCTGATGCCAACCGGCCCAGACGACCGCCACCTCGTCAGCAAGGCCGAGTTCGGTCAACTCACTTCGCGCCCGAAGCAGGTCGTCGTACGGCGGCTGCGCAGCGTCCGTGAGGGCGACGACGACCACGCGCCGCACCGTCGATGGCGCAGACCGGCGCAGCGCCTCCGCTTGGACAGTGAGCTGGTGCAGCGGCGCAGCGGGCGCGGCGCGCGGGTACTCGTCGAAGCGCGCGCGGTATTTGGCCTCGACTCCCATGAGCAGGTCGCCGACACTGATGACGACATCCGGTTCGACGTAACCGCTCGCCGTTCGAACGCTAGGCACCTGCGACCACAGGTTGACGGTCGCGGCCTTCCAGTCGAAGCCCGCGATGTTAGCCGCCAGGTCTTCACCCACAAGACGACCGAACGCGGCGAGGCCCACCTCGCCGGGCAGGTACCGCAGCGCTCCGAACACGGCATTGGTGAGCGTGTCTTCCAATCTGCTCAGGTCTGAGGACGTCGCGGCATTGAACTTGCCGCGGCGTTCAGCGAGCACGCTCACCAGCGCCTCCTTGGTTGGTTGACGGAGCGCACCGTATGCCCTGCGTGCAGCCCCGAGGCGCCGTCGGCGGATCTTCAAAAGCCGCAGGCATAGCTGAGGGACCATCCGCCCCAACCGCAGCGCGGCAGAAGAGGATGCCGCCGGACGAGTCAGAACGCCACCTCGTAGGGAATGACGGCGCACGACCGTCAGCAGGTGTTGACAGACGTCGGTCGTCAGCCTACGTTGACGTCATGGATCAGAGCGATGCACACGCCGTCATCAAGCAGTTCTTGGCGCAAGCGGGAGGCGACGCTCTCCGGGAGCTGGGGTTGACCCTGTCGCTACAGAAGCAACTCGACGTGCTGCAGCTGCAGGCCGTCCGGAACGCCGCCCTGGCGCACTCCTGGTCAGAGATTGGTTCCGCCCTCGGCGTGACCAAGCAAGCCGCGCACCGCAAGTTCGTCCACCTTCTAGCCGAAGACGTCAAGACCCAGAAGCGGGCCCTCAAGCAGGCCCAGCGCGCAGGCCAGCCCGCTGAGGCGGGTGCCGCGCTCACCGCCGCCCTTGAGGGCGTCGAGGTGCTCAAGAAGGTTGGACGGCGCCCGTAACCAAAGGGTCTCATTAGTCGTCTACTCAAAGCGGCGGTTCTGAGCTGTCGGCCCTGCGCGAGGAGCGACCCGCGGCATGAGCGGGCGCGCCCAGAAGCGTCCGGCAGTCCTCGACCTCGCAGTGGGGGACGCGTGAGCCTGGATCCACCGCCCGGATTCTTGATGGGCCTTGACGACGCTTGATGATCTTGGTTGGCGGTCGGGCGTGGGTGATCGGCCGGTCTGTCCGGCTCTTCCACTTCAGGTCTTGGTTTGGCCTCGCGGCGGTGGATGGGGTTCAGGCGGTTGCGGGTGGTCCCAGGGTCGCGTCGAACAGTTGGGTCCAGGCTGGTTCCCAGGGCCAGTTGGTAGGCAGGTGCATCCGCAGGGTGCGGGCGGAGTGGGCGAGCCGGGCTGGGACGTTGATGAGTTGGGCGCGGATGGTGCCGGTGGTCGCGCGGGCGTGGAACGCCGACGCCAGGCAGCCGGCGGCGCGGGTGAGGTTGAAGGTGATCGCGGCCAGCACCAGCCACGCGGAGTTGGCCTGGAAGGTCCCGGAGGGCAGATGGGCCAGCGGCCCGTTCTTCAGGTCGGCGTGGACCTGCTCGATGATCGCGTGACCGCGGTGCGCCTTCTCGGCCTGGACCAGGGTCAGCGGGCTGTTGCTGAACACGGCGTGGTAGCGGTAGAACG
>JAABVA010003430.1_pt1 | contig 15064 bp, 12 predicted proteins | sample 5560331 | NCBI WGS metagenome assembly JAABVA01 (sample SAMN12812661, study PRJNA571458) | rock metagenome | isolation source: Antarctica rocks | place: Antarctica: Victoria Land, Mt New Zealand sud | collected 2016-01-07 | reverse complement strand
GTTAGCGAGGGTGCGAAGCGAAATGAAGCGCAAGATAAGTGAAATGAAGCAACATGTTAACAGTAAGGAAACCTCCATGGCAATTTGTCTAAGTCCTTCCGACTTACCCACCTGTGATCCTGACAAATATAGATAAGATATTTACAGTATATATGATGAAGTTACAGAGTCTGATCATGATGATAAGCATAGTAAGCATGATGAAAATGATAAAATTAAAGCTCTGAACAGTGAACATATACATAGATAATTAAGCAGCAATTTGATCAGTCATTAAACTGAATACACAGTCAGATCAGTATTTACTGTAGTGTGTAATGAAGAAAGTGAATAATTTATAAAGTTAAAAGATTCAGATATGGATCTGATGAATATTGATGCACATAGAGATATCAGAAAATGAAGAAATGAATAAAGTGATTAAGACAGCAGCTCAGATCAGAGATTTACATATTGAGAAAGAATAGATTATAAAGATTTAATACTTAATTGTTATCTGTAAAACAAGACTTCATCAGCAGATAGCAAAAGAATGAGTCAATGACTGAAAGAATGAAATAGTGAGATGAGTCATATTCAGTATGAAGCAACAGTCAGACAGAAGAGTGTTAAATAAGCATACAGAACTTCATTAACTTATAAGCTTTCTCATTACTCAGTTATGTACAGAAAAGATTGACATGACTTATTATCTTTATATTATAGACTGTGTTGAGAAGCAGTGTTCTAGCTGCTTCTATGAAGTAAAATAAAATTAGCATCAGAGATTAAGTGAAGACTCTATTTACATTAACTGTAATCAACATTCTTTTTACTTCTTCTGTAACTCTCTTAATCAAGATGTGCTCATAGACAACACAGTTTAGGGATTTTACTAGACAGCATAATATAGCATGAATATTCATTTCTTTTAATAGATTATGAGCTCAGTTAGTAAGAAGCTTCTCAGAGAAAGTGTATACTTTTAATGTATATAATAGCTGAGTCTGCAGACTTTTGAGATTCACAGTGAATTTGACTTTAGCAGTGTTATTAATTATTGAGATTTGTGATAAATCTGACTTTAATGAAATCAGCACAGTGATGACAGCTTAATATGCATCTATTAGGCAAATAAGTATCTTCAATAGCTGAGTACATTTGACTCAGAAGATTCAAGAAGAATTAATCTCAGCAAAAATTAGCATTTATAGTTATTTATAAAAGTACTGTTCTTTCAGCAGCTTAATATGCATCTTGTTGAATAGACAAATAAGCATTTATAGTTGCTTAAAGAGCACTGTTCTTCAGCAGCTTAATATGAGTCATTGAGATGAATAAGCATTATTATTTCATAAAAAAGAGATATAAAAGCTTTCTATTTATTTTATTTATATTATCTTCAATGCATACATTGTTATTTTACTTTATTCACTTCTTATACTACATGTCAACTATCATCATCATGAACTTCAATGACTTCTTTACAAAGCAACAACTCATCTCAATTCTTACTTACAAGAACTGCAATCAATGATTCATTTTTATGAAAAGATGACTGATAAAAAAAGATCTATAAAATGTTATTAAAGTCTCAGCAATCAACACACTGATCAATAAATTCTTAGACTCATTTCTTCTCAGCAGTCTCAGCTTTGAAAATCAGAAAACTGATGTAAAGATTTTATATTGACTTATTATCTGCATAAACATAGATGATTAAGAATATTTAATGAATAAAATCAGCACAAAGAATGTTTAAAATATATTAAAGTTTAAGTATAAAAAGAAGCTGTAGATGATCAGAAGACAATATTTGACAGAGTTTGTTGAATACAGAATGTTAAAGAATATATTTATTAAAGAAGTATAAATTTATCTGAGCAAACTTAACAGAAAGATTGCTGCAACTCAGTCTAATATAATTAAGTTGTTTAAATCAGAACAACAGTTTTAGACACTGCTTTAAGTGCTATTAGTTGAGTATGTTATGATTTATGATGTCATTGATGCTCAGAACAATTCAGATGTCAAGAGAGATTTATAAAAGCTTTAAAAAAAAGAGATATAGCTTAAGATTAATAGACTGAGTGTGCAGGTTGCCTATAGGTCATGCAGGTCAGAGTTGAGTTCAGGTATTGAGTCAGGTTGAGCTAACTTTTATTTAGCTGAGTTGAGTGCAGGTTAACCTGACTTGACCTGTGTAGAATCACAGGTTTTTTGTGAATTATATATAGTCTTAGTAAGCATGTGTATGCGCTTACTAAGCGCATACACATGCTTACTAGAATGTGTTTCTAATGCGCACCTTCACAAAAAGTCATGATTTTCATAACTTATTCAGTAATATATCTTGTGACTGTGTAATTTATCCCTATATGGCTAGTTAAGGTGTAATTTATTATGACTAATATATCAATAAGCTTTCACATTTTTGAGCTTTAGCTCTGATCTTACCCATAATGGCTAGCCTCACCTGCATGTGAGTATCTGCACAGATTGTAGATAGAGTTAATCTGTACATAAACCTGACCTGACTTGACCTGAATTCTAGTGCAGATTCAGGTTAAGTGCACTTTTTTTCAACTCAACTCAACTCTACACTCAGCCTAAAGATTAGTGAAACTGTCATTGTCTTGTAAATAGATAAACAGAAAGAAGATTAATGTTTAATGAATCAGAACTGCAGTTTATCAAATCATTACACAGTTAATATTAAGCAACACTATCACAGATTATTTAGCTTAGATAATGATTATTCTTCTTATTGCTTTATTAAGTGCTTTCTTTGTAACAGCTTTCACTTCATTAAAGATTGCAAATTTCTTTCTGATATCAAATAAAATGCTTAAAAGAAGACAAGCAGATTAACTGCAGTCAAGCTGCATAGATTGACTGCAGTTAAGTTATATTAGAAGTCAGTTTACAAAGAAAAAGAAAAAAGATACAGAGTCTTTAATATAGAAGTCAGTGACAGTGACAATAATGACTTCTTCTCTAAATTTAAAGAGAAAAAAAAAGTTAATAATGAAATTGCTGTTCTATTTAAGAAGACTATCAATAAAATGCTTAAATTTAAATGAGTTGTAGACTCTAAATTCTTCTTATACATAATTAATTAACTTTAACTCTTCAGTGATCTTCTTATATAAATGAGATGTCAGTAAATTAAAGTTAAAAAAGAACATTTATACTCTTACTATTGTGAAGTGATCATTATACAAGTCAGATCAGAAAATTCTGTAAGACTGAGTTCAACACTTTATGTATCTGAACTTAAGATCAATCTTTTGTTAAAAAAGTGAATGTACAAAATGAAACTGCATAAAAGCTTTAATCAACACTGTCTTCAGATGTGTAATAAGCACAGCAAGACTATAATAGAAGCATCAGAGCAAAACAAAGTTTATATAGTTAAGTATATTGCAAAGAGTCTTAATGAATTTGTTTTGATATCTGCAGTGCACACATCACATTCAGAGATCATCTTTTCTGCTGCTGCTTCAGATGCAAGTCTGTATATTTAGATTCATGAGCATGATCTTATGATTAACTTCTTAGATGTTGACACTGCATCATTGAACAGAAAGATCAAGGCTTACAGACTTTAACATTAACAATTTGCTCATTTTGATTTTATAAAGTTGCATAATCTTCACAAAGTGACAATTCTTGAAAAGTCAATTCTCATCATTGAAAACAACAAGAACATATATGAGATTTATGTTCTAATTAAGTTCATCAATAAGCAAGATTACACTGTAAGCAAAAGAAAGACTAACATTCTTATTTTTATCTTTATTGACATATATAATTCATTATTCTTATCATTTAATGAATATCAGTACTTTCTGAAGATAGTAGATAATCACTTTCAAAAGACATGAACAATATCATTAAAGCAACATAATGAGATTTCATAGACACTGCAAGAATAATAGCTAAAAACTGAACTTCAGATTGATGCAAAGATTCTTGCTGTACAAAGCAACAATAAAATGAAGTTAAAGTTCATTCTAAACAACTGATGCAAATCTCTTAACATTACATTACAATACACAGTGTTCTACATGTCAATTCAGAATGATGTTGCTGAAAGAGTCATTCAAATTACTGAGAACTCAGTGTGCATTATAATTAAAGAAATATAACTGTCAATAAAGTTCTGAGTGCAGACAGTACAGACAGATGTTTATCTTTGCAATTAGATAGTAACTGATTTCTTAATTAATGATAAGTAGACAACTCTCAAGAAAGCTTTCACTGATGTAAAGTTATTCATTAATTACATTTATATATGAGAATGCAAGTGCTACAGCTACATTGATCTTAAGTTATTATCTGAAGATAGATGTAACAAGTTCATAAATTAAGAACAAGTAAAAGTCTTTATGAACTACATTGAGAAAATCACAAAGCAGTATCAGCTTTAAGCTTCAGATCTTAAGTACATCATTAAGAATTATGCTGTAAAGTTTGTTAAAAGCAAGAAGAAAAACATTGTTGATCTTAGATTGCAATGATAGATATTAAATGTTCTTTTAGACAAAAGATTCATTGAACATTTATAAAAGAAGTTAATTATTGTGAAGATCACAGCTTCAGATCAGACACTTATGACTTAAAACAGTAAAATGCAGTCTAACTTAATCATGATCAAGACTGACAAGTCTTAAGATAAACAACATAAGATTAAGTTGACTGCAGTTAATCTAGATAAGTCATTAGATAAGAAGATTAACATTGATTAAGTCAAGATAATGATACTTAAAGAAGTCAGAATCTTTCTGTGTGTTAAGATCTTAAAATGAAAAAGAAATAACAATGATGATTAAGATGCAGATGAGCTCTTAATTAAAATATTAAAAGTTATGCTGACATTTGTGACATTCTTTACAGACAAAGAAGATTCTATAATTAAATTTAACATTTCAACATCTGTCATCTATGCTGAAGCAGTGAGAGACTCAATCTGAGAAGAAATGTAAAAGAATGCTATTTATACAGAGTTGACAATCTTGATAGTAAATGAAATATAAGAAGAGACTGTGTCATCAAGAAAAATTAACATTATGATCAGTAAATGAATCTTTAAACTTAAGCTGAACATCAACAAATTCTTAAATAAGCTTAAGACAAGACTTGTGACAAAAGACTTTTCACAGACATACAGTGTTGATTATGAAAATATATTTACTCTTATTGTTAAATTTAATATTCTGCAAGTCTTTCTGACTATTGTTGCACTTAAAAATTTAGAATGTCATTAAGTGAATGTCAATAACATCTTTACAGAATTCTTTCTGAAGAAAACAATCTATATAACACTTTTTTCTGAAATTAATGTTGCATCTAATTATATTCTGTACATACTGCACAGTCTTTATGATCTTAAGCAAGCTGCACAGAACTGATATGAACAATATGTCATTAAACTACTTAAATTAAGTTTTCATCAAAGCAAAACTGATCTCTGTCTTCTTCTTTACAGCATTAAAAGAATTATGCTGCTTCTTTATATAAATAATATTGTTATAACTTCAACAAATCTGTTATACATTCTCTGATTCAAGTAAGCTCTTATGAATGTGTTCAAAGTTAAGAACTTAAAGAAGACACAAAAAATTCTTAACATTCAAGTTATACATAACTGCAAAATGAGAACTCTGTGCCTGAATCAGACTCATTATGTAAATAAGATATTAAAGAATCTTTATATACAATTTAATAAGCACAGAGTCATCAACATTTCATTTAACAAATATAATGTTCTTCACTCTGTCAGCTTAACTGATCAAAGAATAGATTAAAGACAGTATTAATAGATAATTGAAAGTTTAATGTATATAGTAATTTATACTTAATTAAACATCATCTTCACACTAAATTGATTAAGTCAATATCTCAGCAATTCTGTGAAGCATCATGAATACACACTTAAGAAACTACTGCAATACATAAGATCAATTATTAATCTCAGCATCATGTACAATCTTAATGAAAGTTAAGTAATGCTTAAATACTCTGACTTCAACTATGCTTTGAATAAGCAGAATTAAAAATCAATTTTAAAGTATGTCTACATGCTTAAAAATGAATCAGTATCATGAATAAATTAAAAGCAGAAGTTTGTTGTCATTTTAATCACTGAGACTGAATACATAGTTATGTCAATGTGTATGAAGACTGAGATCTGACTTGAACAGATATTAAGAGACATAGATATAGATAAATATCTTGAAGTTAATTTATACTGCATAAACATTCAAGAAAATAAAGCTTATTAAGCTTCTTTACTCATTCAGTTCAAAGAAAATAATTAAGTTGTCTTGATCTTAATTAAGAATGCACATATACATAAGCAGTTAAAGCACATTAATGTCTTTTATTACAACATCTGCAATCTGCATAAGCACAATTAGATTCAGATAGACTTTGTGCTCAGTCAAGAGATAATTGTTAATGAGCTTATTAAGTCTCTATCTAAACAGATCTTTAAGCAATTCATTAAATTTATAAGATTTACTGTTAATAATTAATTAAATTCTTAAATGATTTGTTGAACTCTTAATGATGCATTTAGTCATCTGATGTTTACTGTCAGTGAGAGTCAATAGATGCAGTCTCATTAAGTGAAAGTGTTGAGAAGTGATGTTCTAGTTACTTTTATGAAGTGAAGTAAAATTAATGTCAGAAATTAAATGAAGACTCTGCTTACATTAATTGCAGTCAACATTCTTTCTACTTTTTCTGTAACTCTCTCAATTAAGATGTGCTCATAGGCAACATGATTTAGGGATTTCACTAGATAGCATAGTATAGCATGAGTATTCATTTCTTTCAATAGACTAAATGAACTCTTCATGATGCTTATACAATCTGAGCATTCAGACTGTTCATTATGTGCTGATGAAATGCTCATGAACTCAGAATCTAAGAAAGAAATTATTGAGACAAGTTAATGACATAAAGAAGATTTTATGAGACTCAACATTAATTAAAGTGATCACTATACTTATATTATGAAGCAATCTTCTGAGACAATTTCAGACTGTAAAAGAGACATCAGAAGATCTAAAATTCTTAGATGCAGTCTAAAATAGAAAATTCAACAATTATATACTTCAGACTGCAGAAAAGACAATTAATTGTTTACAGCAATGTTTATTCTTTATTGACAACAGTTGAAGAGAGACATTAACATTAGATTACAAGAAAAGAAGATTAATAAACATTAGAATCAAGAAAAACATGAAGAGCTACAGAGAGCAAAGTCAGAATTTGTATTAATTAGTTAGTTCATGAGATGACAGTGATGATGACAGCAAGGTGATAATGAAGGTGAGATCAGTATGCGCTAGCCGCTTGTAGTTATGTGATGTATGGCAGCCTAGGCAGCCTCGGTCACCTATGAATCAATCAATCAATCAATCAATCATCAAGCTGCCTTCATCATCGCCAGCCCCTCCACACATCTCTCTCTGCTTTGCTTCGCAACGACTTCACTATACTGCTTTCTAGGGTCAGCAGTCACCATCACTGTCGCAAACAAAATTCATTCTTTCTCAAGGTATTTTACGCTGAATAGGTAGATTATTTCTCATACGGTACAGCTGTGCCTTTTGGAATCTGACCGCTACACATCGCGTACACAGTACGGCGAAAGACGCGCCCAACAACAACATCAACGCCGCGAGGCTTCGTCACGATCACTTTGCATCTCACAAGTCACGCTTAATAAACCCTACCTGTGTGCAATAATTTCCCAAACTCGACGTTATGTTTTACTCGGAGACGCTTCTCTCAAAAACGGGGCCATTGGCCAACGTCTGGCTGTCGGCGAACCTGGAGCGCAAAGTCTCGAAGACACACGTGCTTCAATCGAACATCGAAAGCAGTGTGAACTTGATAGTAGGTACAACACAGGCGCCAAAGGCGTTGCGCTTGAGCGGACAACTGTTACTGGGCGTCGTCAGGATATACAGTAGAAAAGCGCGCTACTTATTGGATGACTGCAATGAAGCAATGATAAAGATCAAGATGGTATAGACACCTGGTTAGAGACCTTCGTGACTAGGTAATTGACTGTTGTGCAGGCTTTCCGTCCAGGCAAGCAGCTCGATCTGCCTGCCAACGCAAACGGACACGATGCGGCCGCGCTGATACTTCCTGATGTGCTTGCTGATGTTGATCTATTGACTGCCATGCCTGATGCCTCGCTTCTCCTCACGCAGCCTTCTGGTATGGATTTGGGGGGCTTCGGAAATGACGCTGCGGATTGGACCAGTTCGTTGCAGCCATTGGACTTTGAGCAAGGTCGGAATGCGCAGCAAGAACAGCCTCAACTGCTAGATGCTGAGGGGATGGAAATTGACTTTGGCGATGACATCATTGACGACGGACCAAGTATGGAGGTTGGAAGAGATGCACCTGCTGCACGGCCGATAGCGGAGGATATTATTGGTGATGGGAGCAAATTGTTCGACGGAGACGATCTGCCATCCGGATTTGCCGAAAGTGAACCTGCGAGAACGCGACCTAGCACAGCGGTGCCCTCTGCGTACGACGATATCAACAATTTCCTCGGAGTGGATGGGGACACTGCTATGGGCGGGGATGATGATTTTGGGTTTAGAATCAATGACGACGAGCCACCGGTGGAGGCAGCACCAATTGACAACCGACTTCAGAGAGAATCACAATCGCCACTGTCGTCTGCGCGATCAAGTATCGTCCGAGATCTTGAGTCCACGGTCTTCGAACCTGACGAGGTGTCAGTGCACCATGCCCACAAAGCCAAAAAGCGAAAGGTCATCCAACCCGACGCAGATACCGTCCTTCATACTAGCGAGATCAAAGCCCAGCAGGATGACCGGTCTAAAATCTTGAAGCCTGCATCCTTTCTTCCCAGGGATCCAATGCTACTCACCTTGATGAACATGCAACGCAATGGTGGCTTTGTGTCGAATATAATGGGTGATGGAAGAGTCAAAGGCTGGGCGCCTGAGCTGAGAGGTATCTTGTCACTGGAAGTAGTTAGAAGATCGGGGGAACTCAAACGAAAGCGGGACAGTGGTGTTGCTGATGTTGGGGACAAGGAGATGGAGATTGGCACGGTGGAGGCACCACAACTTGAACTCGGGGCAGACGACGAGTTTGCCGTCGCAGATGAGGGCGTCGCGTTCGATGAAAGCACCATTGTCAAAGACCGCTCGGAGATTCTCGAGCTCCCCGCCAATCACGAAATGCGCTTGCCAATGGAGGATGAAGACTTGGGTGGCGCCCATGCCAATGGCGGGAGTGATGAAGACGCCATCACGCCGGCGGCGGACCCTTTCGACGTCACAACGGCCCCTATTGTAAACCGTGCAGATGATGGTGTTGTGTCGCTTGGAACGAAGCATGCCGTGCACCTTTTACGTGATCGGTTCGGGCCATCAGCGGCTGAAAGCCAGACGCAGCGCACAAAAGCGAGCGTGCTCTTCCAAGACTTGCTACCTGAGCGCACAACCAGTAGAGCGGATGCTACAAAAATGTTCTTCGAGATTCTTGTGTTGGCAACGAAGGACGCTGTGAAGGTAGAGCAAGCGGAAGGCGATTTGGGTGGCCCATTGAGGATCAGGGGAAAAAGGGGGCTTTGGGGTGCTTGGGCAGAGAACGAGGCCGGCGGAGAGATCGAGGAACGGTCGACCGAGATTGGTGTCGCTATTGAGGCAGCAGGCTCTTAAGGCCGCTTTTGGTCGTCCGTCCTCTTTGCGAGGCCTTGTTCGGGTTGTAGGCAAAGTCCTATCCTTTCCGCTGTAAGATTAAGCGCTCTCTTTGGTAGGGTTTCGGGTCACGGTTTTGGTACGGATTAAAGCATCTTTGGGTGCGTTACTACTTTGTATGTATGGTAATGGCAAGACGTTACGTGCAGTCGTCCCCACCTTCAGCCGCCTGCACTTAGGATCTCATCACGACCATGGGTCTTCCCCTTCGGTATCTATTTCGCAGTGCGAATCACTTGTGCGTAGCTGGTAAGCGGCATGAATCTCACAGCTTGAACCTCGCCGTCAGCCAGCCATTGTACTCATACTGTTCGCCGTGCAAGGCTGCGCTCAGCAAAATCTGGGCAGAGGTCCGCCGAGTAAAGCTTGGATGAACAATTTTTCTGCAGAAAATGGAAGACGGACGACCACTTCGACTGCTGTCGCTTGGTAAGCACACTATCCTCCAAGGCCCCAAAAGAATCGGGCAGTTAATATTGAGTCTCTCAGATGGGGTGGGTATTCGAGGCTTGTCCTCCTTGTACATCCTCAGAGCGATAATGCGTGCTCTGGAGAGGGAATTGGATGAATCTGCGGGTGCAGCGAAACAAGCTACGCGTCGGGTGCTGCCATGCGAATACTTTGATCTCATTGCCGGCACTTCGACAGGCGGGTGAGTAAAATCTTGTCCTATCACTTTAACAACTTGCCCATTGAAGCAAATGCAGTCTTATCGCCGTCATGCTGGGAGTACTCCGAATGGATATTGATACATGCATCGACGAGTACCTCAAAATGGCACCAGGTATCTTTCCGATGGAGACCCTCATCTCCGGGAGCAAGATCGGGAAGCTTTTTACCATTGCCAGAGGTCAGCAACGGTTCGATCCTAAGCCTCTGGAGGACGCTATTAAGGGGCTGGTGGTTAAGCATCTAGGGGAAAGAGCAACTGCAGGGGCGGATACACCGCTGCGGTTTGAAGCCTCCCGAGATCAAAGACCAAATTGCAAAGTGTATGGCTGTATCATGCATAGCTTTGACACTTAGCTGATCAAGATCCTAGCTTTGTATGTGTCACGTCCGAAAAGTTGGGGAAACCCTTTCGCTTTCGAAGCTATGATAGTTCCTGGAATGACATCGACGACTGCCCTATATGGCAAGCTTGTCGCGCGACCTCTGCCGCACCGACATTCTTCCCACCAATGGTGATCGGTAATCCCCCGACTGCATACGTCGACGGGGGTCTTCAGTACAACAATCCTATTCGACTGTTGCTGGACGAGGCCAGACACATCTGGCAGCCAACAAGGGACATAGGTTGCATCGTCAGCATTGGCACAGGTATTCTGGCATCAAGGGACATTGGGAGGACCCTCCAGCCGCTGTTTGAATCGTTACAGAGCATTGCGACTGATACCGAAAAAGTCGCTCGAGAATTCAGAGAAGAGATGAAGCATCGACATGGAGTCGAACAGAGGGTGTACTTCCGCTTTAACGTTCAGCACGGCCTGGAGCAAGTCGCGCTCGAAGAGTGGAAAGAAATGGACAGGACAAAGGTCGCAACACAGGAGTATACTGGCGAGCAATGGAGTCAGATACAAGCCTGCGCATCCCAACTTCACAACCCGATTTGTAAGTGAAGTGTCATATTTCCAGGAGGGGCGATCCATTGCACAGGCTGGACTGATCACACATTCGGGGGTCCTCCAAGTCTATCAATACCCATTTTCGTCTTGAGATGCTCAATCTGTGTTTTTGACCTACTGGGAAGAGCGTGTGTAGTCAAGTAACTCCTTCTATGATAACTCGTCTAGCACTCTGTTGATTCCCACACTGATAAGCCTCTGTTTTTAATGCTAAACGGATGGCTTCTGGTCAAAGGTGGCTGACTTCGCGCAATAGCCCCATCTCTACCCGCTAAGCCTGCGTTCATGGTTCCATTCGAGCAAGACAGTGACTTCGTCGGTCGTGAGGACGTCATCAAGCAGATCAACTTACAGTTCCGGACTAATCGGCGGCGTGTCGGGATACTGCAATCCGCCCCAGCCTCCTCATCCTCGACATGACCCCAATTCGACGTCCGTTACACTCCTCACAACTGTCTTATTCGCACTTTTGAGTATTCTGGCACTCCCTCATCTTCATCCAGCCATAACTCTCAATGTCAATTCGCTATTTGAACTGTCAAACTCGATGTGTTACTGCAAAAGTCTAGTCGCTGATTATTCTACAGGAAATCTCAGATAGCTATCGAATACGCTCATAGATTCAAACGACAGCACTGCCAGGTCTTCTGGGTCCATGCCGCGAACAAGTCTAGGTTTGAACAAGCCTACCAAAGCATCGCCGAGCAATTGAAAATCCCCGGATCCGACAACCCACAGGTCGACACGTGTCAGCTTGTGCACAAGTGGCTTAACGATGAGGACCACGGCCACTGGCTTCTGATATTAGACAATGCCGACGACACGGAAATGTTCTTTCCCAAGCTCGTATTAGATTCACCACCAGATGAAAATAAACCAACACGCGGTTTAGCATCCTACTTACCACGAAGCTCAAGGGGATCCATTCTCATTACGACGAGAAACAAAATTCTTGGGAAGGATCTTGCCAACGGCAATATGTCAATTGGGATTGAGCATTTCACACCCGGAGACGCAGAGATTTTGCTAAGATCGAAAGTACCACAAGATCGTTGGGACGAAACAGATGCAAGCAAGCTTGTGGAGGCCTTGGGGTGCCTACCTCTTGCTCTAACGCAGTCCGCAGCTTATGTGAGCAACTACAACGTGTTTCTAAAAGAATATCTTGCGGAAGTCGAGAATGACGACTTGAATTTGAGGGACTACCTCAGCGAAGATCTCTAGGATCCTAGAAGAGAGTTGGGTAGCCCAAACTCGGTGTTTAGAACATGGATGTTGTCGTTCAACCAAATACGACGCCAAGATCCTAAGGCTGCGCCGATACTTTCTCTCATGGCCCTCCTGGATCGGCAAGGAGTCCCGAAATCACTGCTACGGAAGGAAGACGACCGAAGTATTGACTTCACTACAGCTCTTGGAACCCTGCAAGCTTTCTGTCTGATCAAGGCCGAAGTTGGCGGGGACACCTTCATGATGCACCGACTTGTACAGTTGTCCACACAGAACTGGCTTGAGATGGAGTCTACTCATGTGGCTTACAAGGAAGAAGCGCTACAGATGCTGTCAGCGAAATTTCCAAGTGGCCTTTATGAAACGTGGAAGATGTGTGAAGTCCTACTCCCACATGCTCAAATAGTGTTGAAGTACAGCTGCACGGCCGGCTTTCGCCGACTGGATGATGCAAGCCTCTTGTGTAGGGTAGCCGAGTATAATCTGAACCAGGGACGACTTGACATTGCTCACGATTATGCTATGGAGTGTTATGGGGTACTTCAGATGCTGCTAGATATCGACCACATCATGATTTTTAAATGCATAATGTTAATAGCCACTGGGCATATGGCAAAAAGCAATAATGAAGAGCGGAGACGATGTTGAGACAAGCATTACATAAATATGAGACTGTCTTGGGAAAGGAACATCGAGCAGTGTTGAGATTTCAGGATCTTCTCGCACAGTCGCTTGATTTCCAGGGAAAGTATAAGCATGCCGAGAAACTACATCAGCAGATCTACGAAGTACGTGAGAAGAGGTTGGGAATGGAGCACATTGATACATTAAGAAGCGTCCAGAATTTGAGTATGGTCTTTGAAAAGCTGGGCAACTCTGATGCAGCTGAGGAGTGGCAACGACGAGCATTGAAAGGATTCGAGGAGATATTGGGGGAGCTGCATCCGACCACCGCTTTAGCCGCTGCTTTCCTGGCCCTCATCTTGGAAGGCCAGCGCAAGTTTGATGAGGCGTCTTCTCTTTATCAGAGAGCTGGTGCAGGCTTCAAAGTCACCTATGGACCGCACCATTTTTACACATTGGGAGCCTCACGCGCGTACTCCATGATGCTTGATGAGATGAGGAAAGGAGAATCATCATGATAAGAACCTTACCATCCAAATGAGCGGCGCGACGGCAAAGTCTTCTGAGATTGGAGTGGGAAAGGAAGGACTTATATCGGTGACAAGAGACGCTACAAAGGCTTTCCACAGCACACCAGTTTAGTTACTCGTCAGGGTGTCTCACTCAACAAAATTCTCTCCATCGATTCAGCAGAATGGCAAGGCCACACATGACGCAGCTAGATCTTGAAGGTTATCCTTCCTTTTCTTTCATATCTCAACCCTACCGCAAGCCTGAAAGCACGTGAGTGGGGAGAGCTTGCGAGATACCTATAGAGTCGGAGTTCATGCGGATGTTGGAGTGTGTACAGGAACCTCCCCTCACTTTGATTCGGCTGCACGGGATGATTATATCCGGATAATCCTCAGTCTACAATTTTGCCTCTGTGCTTCCAAAGCAAATGATTTTGTGTGTATGTTGGTGTTGTCTGGGGCATGTCCATATAAACAAGACCATTACCAAGCTCACAGAAGGGTTTCAGCATCGCCGAGTTCCATGAGAGAAAGAAATGGCTGCACTTTACCGTTTCCATCAAAAGCCATGTTGTGAAGGTGGAATTCCTAATCTACCTCCAAATCAGTCTGTGGCAGCTGCAAGCAATGGGAACACAGACATTGCCCCCCTGGCGCCCTGCGGACTGCTGCTACCCCCTCCTCTAAAGAAATGGTACGTCTTCAGTTCTGACACGACATATGGTGTTAGGTACTCGTCTGAGTACTACACAGGCTGAAATATGATCGTACGTGGCTTTTCCGACTAGAAGGAACTAGATCATCCAGACTTGGGGGTCATACTGTCAAAGAGCTCGAAGATTTTCCAGCGCCGGCTGGCTAGGTCCGAAGTGCCAGGCTAGGTAGGGACACGGTATCTAAAATACGGCAATTGTTCGAGACTGCGTTAGAGTGAAGAAGTTGTGTGAAGGACAGGACACCGGAGGAGCAATTAGATGCATGAAAATACATGTTTGTATCAAGTCGGAGCGGCTTTCTGGAGTATTTCAAGTGCTATGGAGGATCGATAGTCTTAGGCTGTTGAGTGAATCTGGTCCCTTATTCACGAGGACTTCATTACAACATGAAGTCAAGTACTAGCATGATCCATCAACATGAAGTTAGATTTCGTACGACAAAGAAGATAAGAAGCAGAGGTGAGGTTGGCGTCAGGTGCAAAGGACGAGGACGAGTTGTGGATAGGTTTAGGTTTTAGGCTTAGGCTTAGCTTACAGCTATTCCTAGAATGTTGGCTCCTCAGTTCGCTCAGAACTTTTTGCAACTTTTTTTTGAAAATCACACTCAAATT
>JAABVA010003428.1_pt1 | contig 15067 bp, 14 predicted proteins | sample 5560331 | NCBI WGS metagenome assembly JAABVA01 (sample SAMN12812661, study PRJNA571458) | rock metagenome | isolation source: Antarctica rocks | place: Antarctica: Victoria Land, Mt New Zealand sud | collected 2016-01-07 | reverse complement strand
GCCGCGCAGGCTCGGGTCGTCGCGCTGCTCCACGGAGGCATAGAATGCGTCCATGTCGACGTGGATGATGCGGCGCTGGGCAGGAGCCTGGTCAGGGTCGGGCGGCATGCGGCCGGGATGGTAGCACCACCCGATACGTGTGAGGACAAAGCGGGATCCGCTCTTATTGGGAAGGAGTGCCTGCGCCGGTTCAGGATCAGGGCCGGCGAGCTTGCCTGACGACATCGCGGCCCGTCGTCACGTTCAGGGTGCGACGATCCGCTAGAGGATGGTCTTTACCGCCACCACGACCAGCGTCACTGCCAGCACGTCCCGCAGCAGGCGTTCGGGGACGTGGACGCCGGTGTAGCTGCCGAGGACGATGCCGGGCACGGAGCCGACCAGCAGCGAGTCGAGCACGGGCCAGTTCACGGAGCCCGATGATCCAATGCCCGGTGCCGGCCAGCAGCGTGAGCGGCACGGCGTGCGCGATTTTTGAGGCGACGATGCGGGCAATGGGCATCCGGGGATACAGCAGCAGCGGGCCGATGATGCCGACCACCCGCGCCACTTGAGGTAAGCGACACAAGCACGCCCACCACGACGCCGGCCGTCATGGTCAGGACGGCGCTGCCCCGGGGGCCGACATCCAAAAGCCGCGTGTGCGCGAGGGCCATGACGTAACGCTGGCCGACCAGCGACAAGGCGGGCAGCAGCAGAACGGCAGACAGCACGCCGCGGATCATGTGGTTTGCGGCCTGCTCCTGCAGTTGCATCCTCGACACCAGGAACAGCGTTGCGGCCGCGGCGGGGAGGCTGCCTGTGGCCAGCAAGCCCGTAACCCGCCACGCGACCGTGCGATGCAACCCGTTCACGAGGGTTCCGACCGACTTGGTGGCGGCCGCGAACAACAGGTCGGTGCCGACCGCGGTGACCGGGTGGATGCCAAACAGCAGGATCAGCAACGGCGTCATCAGCGAGCCCCCCCCAACGCCGGTGACGCCGACGAGAAACCCGACGCAGAGGCCGAGTACCGCATAGGCAGGTGCAATCAGCGTGAAGGCATTCATCGGACCACGGTAGCGGGCGCCCAGGCTAGCCGGCTAGATCGGGGCCGAGCCGGGCTTTAATGCATGCCGGGTAGCGGGAGCACGGTCGAAGAGGAACGGGGCAGGAAGGGGAGTGAGCGCTTGGCTCGGGTGTGATTGACCCCTCAGCCTGGCTCTGGCTCCTCTGGGGTCGGATCGATACCGAGTTCCTGGCGCACGTGCGCGAAGGTCTTGGGGTCGGCGAAGCGGCGGTCGGCCATCATCACGCGCAGTGCCGCCAGACCCGCTTCAGTGAAGAACAGGCGTGGCGGCCAGGGCGTCGGTTCGAGGCGCATCAGGCCACGCTCGAGCAGCCCTTTGGCAGCAAGCGGCACCTTGGGCTGGCCCGCCTGCGCCCCGCCGCGCCACGTCCGTATCTGGAAGCCGTCGGCGACACTCGGCAGGGTCGAGAAGAACTGGTCGAGCTCGCGGCGTATGTAGTCCCGCTCGCCGGCGGTGAAGACGGCAGGTGTTTGCGGTCCCGGTTTGCTCATGCGACTTGTCATAGCACGTTGTGGTAGCGCCAGCCGCAGCCCGATCGGCCCTTCACGGCGCGGCCTCCGTCAGCCTTGGTGTTCGACGCCGGGCGTATACTCGAAGCCGAGCCCGGCCTCGTGCCCCTGATCGTAGACGTCCTGCAGCACCCGCCGGCCGGCCGGGCCCTTGCGGGCACGGAACCGCATGCCGAGCCGGGCGAGTTCAGCCTCCACCACGTCCGCCTTGGCGACGACCAGGTCACGTCCGGAGCTGCGCCGCAGGGCGGCCTCGCGCGCGGTGCGCAAGGCGTGCAGCTTGGCGATGATGCCGCGGCCGAGGCCGATCCCGAACGAGTTGGACGCGGTCCGGCGCAGGCCGGTCGGCATCCCGGCATAAGTCGGGCCAGCGCGGAACAGCGCCGTCTCGGTGTCAAACGCCTGCTCGACGAGGTCATAGAGATAGCGCGCTGCTGCCACGTCGGCCGGCATGCCGAAGAACACGTAGCGCAGCGTGCCCGCCCGGCCCTTCTCGCCCCAAACCCGGCAGTCGAAGAACGCCGCGATGGCGGGCACGCAGTCATCGACCGGTCCCACCCGTTTGCGGCTGGTCTCGACGGCGGCGCCCTCGCAGGCTTGCTGCTGCAGGTCGAACTCGCTCAGGCTGAGGCCGTAGCGGTCCAGCAGCTCCGCCACCTTCGCTGCCGCCGCTAGCGCTTCCTGCTCCGTGCAGCCCTGCTCGACCGTCTTGGCCCGCAGCGCCTGGATGCGGCCGATCAGCTTGTCGAGCTCGGCGTCCTTCGCGCCCGTCTGGGCAGACGCGGCCCCGAGGCGCCGCCGGGCATGGGCGAAGACCTCCCGCGCCTCCGGCGGCCGCTCGCCGGCCGCGATCTCCGCCTCGAGCGCCGCCGCCACCGCGTCTAGCCCCAGCGTGCCAGATCCGGCGGCCTGGCGCCGGTGCAGTGTTTCCAGCTGCACCCCGACGATCTCGGCATACGCGTCCGACAGCGCGTGCAGCCGGTGCGTGCGCGTGTTGGCGGCGGAGGCGAGCATGTCGAGCACGGCGTCAAGGTCGGATTGCGTGCGGACGAGCTGCACGTCGTCGGGCTCGCGCCCGGCACCCGGCTCGGCCCAGCGCAGGGCGATCTGGTCCAGCTCGCTCCCTTCCTCCGCCACGTCATCGTCCGAACCCTCCGGCGGGCGGTTCAGGCCCGGGATCTCCAGCGTGCCGTGACGCAGCACGTGACGGTAGACGGCCTCGGCGCAGCGCTGCGGGTTCAGCAGCCCGCGCGCGCCGGGGCGCACGAAGCCCATGGCGACCGCAAGCCCGGCCTCGTCCAGCGGCGTGACCCCGCTCACGAAGACATGCCGTCCGTCGCCCAAGGCCCCGAGCCGGCCCACGAGCGCAACGCCGGCCAGATCAGCCCCGATGCTCTCATCCAGCACCGGCACCACGTCGCCCGTCGCCAGGTCGCGCAGCCGTGCGGCGCACGCGCGGTCAGCACCAGCCTCGATGCGCAGCAGCCGGAACCGCGCCTGCCGCAGCACAGCGAGCGCGGCTGTCTCCGCCGCATCCAGGCTGGGGCGCTGCCGGGCGAGACGGTCGAACGCCGTGTGCCCGCTCGCCGATGGGGCGAACAAAGCGAGGTCTGTCGCCATGCCGAGGGCGTCGGCGACGAGCAGCATGTCGCGGTCGGACACGGCCGTGCCGGGAGCGACCCGCGTCAGCCACCCGCGCGCTGTCTCCTCCACCCGGGCCATCGCGACGAAATCCGCCGCGTCAGCCAGCAGATGCGCGATGCACTCGCGCGTGCGGTCCGCGCTGACCGGCGCGGACGATGGCGCGGCTCGACCGGGCTGGTGCTTCGTCCTGGCTTGCATCGCCCTATCCTTCATCATGGTTCTGCGCCGAACCCCGGGATAACGCAGGGCGACCTGGGGCGGCAAGCTGCCGGGCCGTGCTGCCTGGCCTGCCATGGTGCGGTGGGCCATAGTGGCGGGCTCACGGCGCGGCAGGGGTGCAGGATGGCCGATGATCTGTTTGCCAATGCCGCGCCGCAGCCCAGTGCTGCGCCACTGACCGTGTTTCGTGCCGGGCTGCTGTCTCACGGCCCGGCCAGTTGGGAGCAGTTGTTCGAGGGATGCACGGCCCTGAAGGCGATCACCTTCTCCAGCAGCGTCGAGTTCCTGTTGCAGCTTGCCGAGCGCCTGGATGACATGGAGGTGGTGTTCGGCGCTGAGCGCATCCTGTCCAAGGAGCACCTGGCGCTGACCCAGGCCAGCCATGCCGTCCAGGCCTATGGTTTCGCAGACGCCCTGGTGGACCAAAAGGCACTCACAGAGGCGCTGGGACGATTGCTTGGCCGTAGCGGAAAGGTGCTGCTCGACCGCGTGGTGGTGGGCACGCTGCGGTTCCGGCTCCTGCGTGGCCGTCCCAGCCATGAAAAGCTGCTGCTGCTGTCCGGCCCGGGCGGCCATCGCGTGCTGACCGGCTCGGCCAACCTCAGCCTCGCCGCGTTCGAGGGCCGCCAGCACGAGGTGCACATCGCCTTCGACGGCGAGCCTGCCTGGACGGTGTTTGACGCATACTACCAGCGCGACTGGAAGGACAGCGTACCGGTGCTGGCCGACGCCCTTGTCACCGTGCGCCCCGGCGGTGAGCGGGTGGCGCGCGACACCCCACTCGCGTTCGAAGAGGTGCCGATCGTGCGTGTGCTGAATGCCGGCGTGGCGCTGGTGGACCCGCCAGCCCGTCCGATGCCGCCGGGCTTCGCGGGCGACGCGCTGCGCACCGCCGCGGCGCTCGGGGCGGAGCTGAAGGACCTTGCCCTCCCCAAGAACAAGACCGGGCGCACGATGGTCAACGCCGCCTCCTTGCTGCGGGTGCTGCGCAACCACCAGGCCCGGCCTGTGGGGGACGGGGCCGAGGAGCGCATTCCACGAGCCGAGATCGACGTCGCGACCGGCCTTGTGCACCTGGATGGGACGGTGTGGCTGCAGCCCACCCAGGCCGTGCCTCAGGCTGAAGTGGCGCGCGACGCCCGCATCCTGGTGGACTACCTCGGCAGCTTCCTCCACTTCTTCGGCAATGGCGCCGGCGCCGTCGAGGTATATTGGGCCTTCCTGGTCTGGCTCTATGCCGCACCGCTCGCGCCGCACCTGCGTCAAGCCGCCATCCCGGCCGGCATCGATCCTTGGGTGTATCCCGTCTATGCCGTGCTGTATGGCCGGTCGAGCGCGGGCAAAACCTTGTTCACGCGCATCGCCGCCCGGTCGATGTTCGGCTTCGAGAAGATGATCCGCTCCGGCCAGTTCACCGCCAACCGGGCGCTCGGATTGCGCGAGCGCATGGGTGCGATCCCGTTGCTGATCGACGACGTGACCCGCGACAAGTTCACGAGCCACGTGCCGGACCTCGTCCGCACCGACGGTGAGATGGGTGGCCTGTATGCGCCCATTGTGCTGACCACCAACCGTGACGTGAGCACGATCCCGCCCGACCTGACCAAGCGCATGGTGACCTGCCACATCGACGCTGCCATCCCGGAGAACCGCTCCGTCACCGAGCGCCTCGCCCGGCGCGCGCACAAGGAGATCGGCACGGCGTTGTATCAGGCCTTTCTGCAGCGGCTCATCCCCGAGGTGCGGAACATGCGGGCCGAGATCGACGCCGACGCCGAGCGCTTCCCCGACCTGCTGGCGCGCTCGTCGGCCGTGCTGCGCGACGTGCTGCGGGAGGCGCTGGGCGAGTTGCCGGAGTGGGCGCGCCCGCTGGGCTTTGCCGACTACTTCGGCATCCGGCACCGGCGCTTCCGCGACCAGTTGGAGGCCATGCTGGCGGATGTAGAGGACCGCGTGGTGGTCAACCGCCGGACGGGAGAGCTCACGGTCAGCTTCGGCGGCGACACCAACCAAGCCGGGCAGTTCGCCCGCAGCGTGCCCGACTTCGTGCTAAAGGGCCGGTTCGCCGACGTGGTTCGGCTCGATCTGGCAGCGCTGGAGCAGGAGATGGGCTTCGCCGTCGGGCGCAACCGAGCGTGGTGGCAACGGCTCACGCGGCGGTAAATCGGGCAGGGATGGACGTCAGGCGGTCGTCGCTCCGCCGAGGAGGCCGTGCTATGGTGACAGCATGAACGTTGCCCTGCGCCGGCCCATGATGCTCGACGAGTTCCTTGCTTGGGAGCGCCAGCAGGACCTTCGCTACGAGTTCGATGGCGTGCAACCCGTCGCCATGACGGGCGGCACCGTCGCTCACAGCGTGATTGCAACCAACCTTGTCCGGGCGTTGGAGGACCGGCTTCGTGGCGCATCGTGCCGTGCGTTCCGCGGCGACCTCAAGATCCTGGTCGCTGGCCGAGTCCGTTACCCGGACGCGGTCGTCACGTGCTCGCCGGTCGCCAATGACGCTGACGTCGTGCCCGATCCGGTCATCGTGTTCGAGGTGCTTTCGTCCAGCACGGCCAGCACGGACCGGATCGAGAAGAACGAGGAGTATCGCGCCACACCGTCCATCCAGCGCTATGTCATGCTGGAGCAGACACGCCAGGCTGCGACCGTGTTCTCCCGTGCCGGCGATGACTGGGTCGGGCACGTTCTCACCGGCGGCGCCGTCCTCGCCATGCCCGAGATCGGCGTCGATCTGCCGCTCGCTGATCTTTATGCCGGCATCGAGTTCTCGGAAGCATCGTCGGGACGGTAACTGACTCTCGCTGTTCCTCGCCCTCCTTAAAACAAACGAGAAGGGCTGTTATCGCGTCTTTGTTGGTATTATGAACGCCATCGCAATCAGGTTGCTTACGGCTGCTTTGCGCCTCATCTCGGACGTCCAGGTGTCTGCTGCGAACGCCGGTAACCGGACACGGCTGATGTGCCGGTCCGACTCAACATCATCACTCGGAGAGTCCGACAGACCGTTCCATTGACAGCGTTTTGCGGCAAAGGTTTGCACCGGAATACTCTGGAGAAGAAGTTCATGGGAGACCGGATCTCCCCACCAAAGAATCATTGACAGATTTTGCGCGATGCGCTCCGGGACATGCTCAATGATCAACACGCTAGCCCTCAACCTCATTGCCGATGTCATGCGCTGGGACAACGACCAGGCAATGCGCGAAGACGCTTCGCTTCGGCTCATGTTGTCGGTGAAATACGACGGCTACTCCGATTTTAGGTCCGGTGTCCGATTGCTGGAGAGCTTGGCTAACTGGCTGCGGCAGTTCACGGCGCTGCTCCGGGCCGAGGGGCGGCCGGTTAACTGCAAGCGTGTCGAACGAACCTGGCGCCGCGAGGGGCTGAAGGTCCCGGCCCGGCAACCGAAGCGCGAGCGGCTAGGCTGAACGATGGATTGTGCGTGCGGCTGCGGCCGGAGCGGGTCAACCACGTCTGGGCTTACGATTTCGTCGAGGACCGGACCCGGGACGAGCGTAAGGTTTGGCTGCTGAACGTGGTGGACGAGTCCACCCGGGAGTGCCTGTCGATCCGGGTGGCCCACAAGCTGAGCTCAACGGACGTGATCGACGTGCTGGCGGACCTGTTTATTCTCCGGGGTGCGCGTAGTTTCATCCGATCCGACAACGGGCCGGAGTTCATGGCCATTGCCGTCAGGGGCTGGATCGGCGCGGTGGGTGCAAAGACTGGATTCATCGAGCCCGGCAGCCCGTGGGAAAACGGGTATGTGGTGTCCTTCAACGGCAAGCTGCGCGACGAGCTGCTCAACGCGGAGGTGTTCAACACGCTGGCCGAGGCGAGTGTGCTGATCGAGCAGTGGCGCGTGCACCTCAGCACGCTGCGCTCGCACTCGTCCCTGAACTACCGCCCGCCAGCGTCGAAGGCGGCGACGGGGAGCGCTCCTGCGGTGCTGTGCCGTCCGGATCCGGGCGGCGCAGCACCGCAGGATCAGCCGACAATCCACTAACATTCTGCCCGGATCACCCAATGGGGCTACTCAGAGCAACCCAAGCACGCGCGCTGGATAGGCCGGCTTCGGACAGGGTGGCGGCTGGCCTCGACATGCGTCGAGGGCGCTGACCATTGTCGTTCCTGAGAATCTCCACCCGACCCTCAACTCAGACTTGTGGACCTGTGGAAGCAATCTGCGATGCTGATGGTCGTGCGTTGAACGCGTGTCAGCGCCATGGAGCCGACTGCACGCGATCGGCCATAGCAGGTAGGACCCAAAGGACGTAGCCATGCTCTTTCTGCATCTATCCGACATCCATTTCAGAGCCAAGGACATCAATCGACAGGACGACCCCAACGCTGGGTTGCGGGATGACCTAGTCGCCGATGTCAAGTTCATGCGGGAACGCCTTGGACGCACGGCGGACGCCATCCTGATTTCGGGCGACATCGCCTTCTCGGGCGAGAGAAGCGAATATGACTTCGCCTATCTCTGGCTGCAGTCCGTCGTGTGTCCAGCAGCCGGGTGCAGTATCGAGGACGTCTTCGTTATCCCCGGAAACCATGATGTCGACCGGAATCAGGCGGCGACGCCGATGCACTGCGACGCCCGGCACGCCTTGAGAGGGTATCCGGCCACCAAGGTCGACGATAGGATCCGGCAGTATCTCTCAGATAAGTCTTCGGCGCAGCTCCTGTTTGCACCACTGGAGAACTACAACCGATTTGCCGCGAGGTTCCTTTGTTCCATAGGAGCATACGACCAGGCTCGACCAGAAGTTAGGCCGTTCGTGAAGCGCGATTGGCCCATGGACGACGGTTCCGTCCTGAGGACCTGGGGCTTCAACTCTGTCCTGGTATCCGACGACACCGACGATCGCGACCAGATGCTCATCGACCCGGCAGGAGCTCAGATCCAACGGGAAGACGGCGTCGCGCACGTCGTGGTATGTCACCATCCCTATGCTTGGTTGAAGAACGGAGCAGGCTTCCGCGAGCGCATCGAAGCGGTCTCCCAGGTGCACCTCTTCGGGCATGAGCACACGCGACGGGTCGAGGAGGGCGTTCACTTCACGACGGTACGAGCGGGTGCGGTACAGCCTGATCGCGACGAGCCCGGATGGGGTCCGGGCTATAACTGGATCAACCTGCAGGTTGGGCGTCACGAAAGCGGAAGGTGCCTCGATGTCGAGATCTGGGTCCGTAAACGGGAAGGGGCGCGTTTCATCGCCGTTCCTGACCGGGAGCAGTCCGACCCATGGAAAGTGCGTCACCGCCTGCCCGACTGGACCCCTCCGGTCCAATCCGCCGAACCAAGTCCGGCATCCGCCGTCACCATGACGAAGGAAACCGGCCCTCAAGCCGAACAAGGCGCTGTCTCAAGCCGCTCGGTCGCGAGTAAGCTTTTTCGACTGACAGAACACGTCCAGCGTCAGATCATTGTCGCACTAGGGCTCGACCAGGACGGGGACCAGGGTCTCAAAGACTATGAGTTCGTGCTGGCGGCCGTGAAAAGGGCGAAGGACAGGGGACAGCTTTCGGAGCTGAACGACAAAGCAGATCAGGCCTTGGGGAGCATAAGCGCACGATGACCAAAGATGGTGCGGGATTTAGCTTTCCTGAAAGGTATCGAACACTGCAACCCACGGCGGAACGTGCGATCGTTTCCGCTCGCGAAGCGGCTCACAAGAAATTGCAGGCGCAGGTCACGAGATCGACAAGCAAGATCGTGGACCTCGTCTACCTCGCGTTCGGGATGCCGATCCCAGACGGCAAGTCCCTGGTCTGGCTCGAGGAGGCGGTAAAGGAACAGGACCCTCAGTTCTCGCTGGCGATGGATGGGCGGGAGGCTCAGATAATCGATACGCTGCTCCTGGCCGACCGAATTGCGTCGGGTAACCAGGGGACGCCGGCTCTGGTGCTCGTCGGCAGTTTTGGCGGGCGGCGGTCGACAGTCGACGGTGGTCGGATGGTGGCTTCGGCGCAAAAGGCACTTGCCTGGATGGGACGCTCGCGTGGTCTCGCTTTCGAGAAGCGGCTCGCGGCGCCGGGTTGGCGTGACGTGACGAAGGTCGTGTCTGAGACAGCGGCAGGGACTCCCGCCAGTTTCCTTGCGGCGGTCGAAGCTGTCGCGACGGAGGCTAAGGCTACAGAGGCTCGGCTTGTCACCGAGTTCAACCGCGCCCTGGATGCGCTCACGAACGAGAATCGAAGACTAGCCGAGGAAGTCGATCTGTTGTGGTGGCATACCGGCCGAAGGAGCTATCTCCTGGATCGGCCGATGTCCGAAATCGATGAATGCATGCTTCCGTTCGTCGTTGGGACGGACGTTGCGGCCATGATCAATGTCCTGCCCGGTCCGCACGGCGCGCTCGGCATAATACATCAGTCGCTCGGTCCAGGAGCAGTCGTCAAGCAGAGCATCAAGGCTTCGCTTGAAGGCTTCACCCATGAAGATCGGATAAGGATGCTGGAAGGCGTCCCGACACCTGTTCCCCCTGTGGCGTCTCTGAGCCTCGGCCTTCACCTTTTCGCCGACGAAGCCATGGCCCGCGCGACTCCGGCCGTTTTCGAAAAACGGACCTCCGTCTCGATGGAAGCCGAGCTGAGTCGGTTCGACATCGCCGTCCAGGCCTTCTACGAGCGTATGTTCATCAAGGTTGGCTGGTTCTGATGGCGACCGGCGCGCTCTGCCACAAGGCGAATTGCGAAGTCGCGAAGACAGGCAAATGCGCCCTCGGCAACGACCCTCTCGAATCCTGTCCCGAGTACGACGTCGACGAAGTGGGGTTGGACCACGGTGAAGAGGATGAGGACTTCACGGAGTCCGGGCAGTCCATCAAGCCGGACAGGCGGATCCGCCATAGCAACCTTCTCGACCGAAGAGAGCTCTGGCCGGTTCGCAAATCATTGTCCACGACGACGGTCTCCCTCGTCGGAGATGTGAGAGCTGGGAAGACCACCCTGATAGCCGCCCTGTACGCATCTTTCTGCAAAGGCCCGTTCGCAGGGTATAGCTTCAAGTCAAGCCGAACTTTAACGGCATTCGCGCGTCGCCATCACCGTGCGCTAGACCAGTCCAAACGAACTCTACCGACGATGTCCAGGACGAGCCGCCAGGATGGAGTTGGTTTCTTCCACCTGAACGTCGTCGGACCTGCCGGTGGACGGCACCTCATGATAGCCGATCGCTCCGGCGAGGACTTCCAGGACGCGCGGCGCAACACTGACCTGATAACCAACTTGTGGGAACTCGAGATCGCGGACCGCATCTGCTTCATCCTCGACGCCGGCAAAGTGGCTGACCGTGAGACGCGCGCCGGCTATAAGCGTGAGTTCAAGCAACAGATATGGGCTCTCCTTAATAACAACGCCGTCCCGTCCGACGCAGTGCTCGAGATCGTGTCAACCAAGCTTGACAAGCTCGCGCCGCGTGGAGAGACCGCGCCGGAGCTGGACGAATTGAACGAGTTCGAGAACGCGACCTTGGCGGAGTTTCTACCGACTGGCCGAAGGATTGAAACCCGGCGGATCTGTGCGCTACCGCGCTCGAACTTTGCCGTCGGCGTCCTTGGTCTGGAGGAACTGTTCCAGGCATGGCTGCTTGAGAAGTCCGTCGAGGACAACCGGTTGCTCCCAGCGGCAGATCCAGCTCGTTGGATCGACCGCATGCTACCAAACTTTGCGGAGGGCGCTTCAGGTGGCTGACCATCGGCATGTGGTGATTGGTTTCCAATCGTCGGGCAAGACGACCTATGCGGCCGCGCTCTGGCACCTAGTCGATTCGCGCGACACGCCGACGGTTTTGACCAAAGGGCTGCATAACGGGGACTATCGCTATCTCGAAAAGATCGCTTCTGCCTGGGAGCAGGGTTGGCAGGTGGATCACACCGCTTTTGGAACATGGCAGCCGATCACGATCAATCTCCGGTCCGAAGCCGGTGGTGACGAGGTCATGCTCTCGTTCGTTGATATGTCCGGTGAGACGTTTGAACGTGTTTTCGCGACACGTGAGTTCGACGAGCATGTCGAGGGCATGGCGCGCGATTGCGAAGGCCTTCTGCTGTTTGTGACAGCACTCCGCCTTGTCGACGATGTGTCGATTGTTGACGTTGGGATGGCGTTTCCCGACGAAATGCCCGACGAGGTCGATGAAGTCGAGGATGACGACGCCGCACAGTTGTCTCAGACAGCCATTGGCCAGAACGCTGATGCGCAATGCACGGAGGCAAGCCCGAAGTCGGCGACGACAGTAGAATCCCAGGGACCGGATGAATTTACACCGTCGCGTACACCGCGGCAGGTTCAGATGACGGATCTTCTCGACGCATTCTCTGAGGAACCTATTGCTCTGTCGCCGGTCAGGGTAGTCGTGATTGTCTCTGCTTGGGACAAGGCTCCGAAGAACATGACGCCGGACCGCTGGTTGGCTGAACGCATGCCGCTGCTGGATCAGTATCTCAGGACTCATGGCGATGAGTTTGAAACGAGGGTTTACGGCGTCTCCGCGCAAGGCGGAGTGTTGCCTACGAAGGACAAACCGCATGAGCCGAGCGACAGGCAGGCATTGCTGGCTGAGAGGATCGCAAGCCAGCGGATCCGGGTCGTTGGACATGATGCTAGCCAGCACGACCTTACGCATCCGATCGCATGGCTCAGCGGGCTTGAGCGATGACGGACCAGCCCCGGACCCTCATGATCGACCAGGCTCTCTTCGGCTACGCAGACGGCCATAGGCAGCTTGCGGCGTCCGTCGAACTAACGCCCAGCGACGTCTATGATCTGGCGACCCAGTCGGATCTCGCGTCGGGCGCCCGTTTGGCGCCGGATACCAGCTATATCGGCGGCTTCACTCTCAAGGACAGCGGTGCGTTCGCCTACATCAAGACGTGGCCAGCTCCGGAGATGTCGAGACCGGGCTGCGTCTGGAGCCATGCTCTGATACTTTCGCGCTCTTTCCTTTCGAGGCAGGTCGATCTTGGTTGCTTGCAGCAACTACTTAGGAGGCCAGATCAAAAGCATGACCTTGCCGCCTATAGGAGCAAGATAAATGTCAAGAGTCTATCCAGATCTATTTCCGCAGATGCCGAAAGGGTGGAGGAGATATCGTCCGCATACTACGGATCCGAGCAGATTATGCTTACTGAGCTGCCGGATAGCGATTTCGAGCGTGCTTTGCTGGCTGTTTGGTCGCAGCAATGGCCCAAGCTGCGATCGACATTCTTATTTCGAACGGTGTTCGACTCAACGGTCGCTCTGGATAGGGGACTGATCATCAGGATCACGAGCCCGGATACCCGCGTTCAGCCTAATGTAGCGAATGATGCCTCTCAGGCAGACTGGCTGTCAGCAGCGGTCACCGATGCCGTTTCTCAGTCGATCACGCCACTGCGTCGCTTTCTGTGGCGCTACGGAAAGGATGTCGCCCGTCCGAGGACGGCGTTCGGACCGCTGGTGAGTCTGCATTTGGCCGTGAAGCGCGGGGACGCGACTGAGCGTTCCATTGCCACGATTTCCCGCTGGTTTCCCAAGACGCTCGACGCAGCCACCCTGAAGAGGGATCTCCTTGGCGTATCAGCTGGTGTGCTGCCTCTAATCCCCCGAGTTAGCGGCAGCGCCTTCGTAAATTTGGCGACGAGGTTTGACGTCGTGGGAGCCGGACTGGTCACTTCGGACGAGCTTTCTGATGTTGTTGCGGGTTTTGCACAGGAGGAAATGAAGGGCGCCGTTGTCGCCCTCGATGCACTCCGGAGCTCGCTGACGCCCGAGGGCATTTTGATCAAGGAAGCAGTCATGCGGTCCATCGGTCCGCAAGCGTTCGCCGATGAGGATCTCCCGTCTCAGTTCGTCATAGATGTCCTGCGCGCGCGGCCCGAACTGATCGAGGAGATTGGTGTCGATCGGTTGGACGAAGCCGAGATCATCGCGCTCCTTGACATTGCACCGAACCGCCATGCCGTGCGCCGGCTACTCCGGAAATTGCTGGTAGTTCAGCCGTTGCATGGCGCGGGCGAAGCAGTTCGCAGGTTTGTGGTGGATGCCTTTGTCGAGGCCGTGAGACTCTCGATGAATGACGCTCTCCAGCACGGCTGGCGCAGGTTTTTCCTCCAGGTTTCTCGGAAGGTGATCTCCGAGGGTCTTCGGGAATTGAGCGGTTCTCGGGAAGTCAGCCACGCCATTACGCTGGTTCAATTTTCGACCGCTATCGATGAAACACCTCGTCAGATTGCGGACGCAGCCAAGCGCCCTGGCCCTGAGGCGACAATCGATGAAAGTGTGGCGTTGGATGCCTACTTGCTCGTCCTCTCTCTCAAGCAGGGGCTTTCGTCGTCGATGCCAATCGTCTTGGACATACTGCCCAGACTGCGTCTGGTTGCGCTGGACAACAGTTTTCAAACGCGCACTCGAGATTTGCTGGATCGATATCTCCCTCATCTGCCAGATGCGTGGGACCTCAACAAGCGTCTTCTCAAAATCTTGCGGAAGAGTCATCGTGATGGATACGGCCTAAGCGAAGCAATTCAAGTAATGAATCTATCTGACGAGGAACTATCGTACGTTTATAATAAGGAAAGACATGATCTACAGTCGACAATATCAAGACTATTATTCCCTTGGTAGATATGTGGCTCCAAGAATTATGTTATGCTGAACGGGAGCGATTCAGGCTATCGCCGGACCCCGCTATCACCGAGGTCGAGACGAACTTCCTGTGGAGGCCGGGGATTCGACCTCGACGCGGCCTCCGTGAGTGCGGCTCAACGCGGCGGTAAGAGGGTATTCTGCCGGCCCTGCCAAGGTTGGATACGGCGTATCAACGGGAACGCTGGCAGTCGCCGTCACATTCATGGGGCGAATGATCCTCGATAAGGCCTTCGACCTTCGCGGTGCTGCTGGATGAGGTAATGTAAGGAACGCTTTGCGTTGATAGCAGTGGATCGCGATGCCAGGCGGCAGGTGTCCACTTTTCCCAGGTTGCTTCTCCGAAGCGGACCGGCAGCTCTCGGCCAGCTCCGGCCGTTGCTGGTCGTTGATGCTGCCGTGAGACTCGCGTGCATCCATGCGTGCAGAGGTTCACATTCCGAAAGCCCGTCAGCCGCACGCTGATTTATCTGATCAAGGGTAGCCGTCTTTGCTCCACGCGACGGACGCAACCCGTTCAGAGCCCGACCTTGCCGGCCGGGCTGGCATGGCTGAGCTTGGAGCGCCGGACGTAGCTCCGCATGGTGGCCAAGCTGCGATGCCGGCTGTGGCCCATGATCTCCTCGTCGGGCACGTTGGCGCGGTAGGCCGAGGTCACGAAGCCGGCCCGCAGGCCATGCGGGGACACTGGCTCGAGCCGCGAGCCCTTGATGCCGGCGAGCCGCGCCCGCTTGAGCACGATCAGGCGCACCGCCTCGCCGCTCAGTGCAGCGGCCCGCGGCGTGCCATGCCGGGTGACGGCGCGGAACACCGGCCCGTGCTCGATGCCAGCGACCTGCAGCCAGGCCTGAAGGGCGCGGACGGGCATAGGCGCTAAAATAGGTCCCGGACGGGATATCGGATGTGAGGTTTGCGCCTTCGCGGCGCGTTGGCGAGGTGCCGGTGAACCATGGGGTGTGGGGCGATGAGGCTGGCCAGAGAGAGTGG
>JAABVA010003425.1_pt1 | contig 15076 bp, 10 predicted proteins | sample 5560331 | NCBI WGS metagenome assembly JAABVA01 (sample SAMN12812661, study PRJNA571458) | rock metagenome | isolation source: Antarctica rocks | place: Antarctica: Victoria Land, Mt New Zealand sud | collected 2016-01-07 | reverse complement strand
TGAAGGGCGGGCGAGGTTGGAAGAGACGATGCGGGGGGTTGCAGAGAAAGGTGGTGGAAGGCGAGGGGAGAAGGGGTTTGAGGTGGAGGGAGGAAAAGGGAGGGGGCGGCCGGCGGTGTTGCCGAACGGGGTGGTAAGGGGGCTTAGGTGGCGGGTGAATTGCGCGGATGGAACTGGTTGGTGAGTGGATGAGGGTGCGGCGGAGTGGTTGTAATAGGTTGGGGGTGAGGACCCTGGATCTTCGAGCACCTCTGGGGGCGAAGACGGTGGGTAATCAGCCACGCTGCCATCAAGAAAATGGTGTTTCGATGATTGATAATCGGACCCCACCATGGAGTTTTCTGATTCGACGTATGAGTAAGTTTTGGTGCGAGGCTTGTACTTCCTACGACGCCGTGGAGGCTGGCTGAGGAAACCCGATATTTCCGCGGTGCTCATCTCGCTAGAATTTGTCGGCGATCTAGGACGTTTGTCTGGCGAGCTTGAGATTTCGGTTCGCGAGATCCAGAGAGGCGAGCGAGGCAGAGCACCTGAGCGACGCCGAAAGAGCTCGACTGACCGTGGCTGAGGTAGCCGCGGCGGTGTTGACTCATTGGCTGGCTCGTCCATTGAAGACAGCGAGCCATCTGAGTCGGTCTCAAGGAGTGTCCCAGCCTCCGAATTAGAAGGTTCGGCCCGTGGGTGATAATCGTGACTAGTTTCGTAATCCGAGTCAGTCGGGTTTTCTGCAGTAGAAGATCTTGTCCAATGTCCACTGGGGGCTAACACCGGATCAAAAGATCCGTCCAAATCAATCTGACCGGAGAAGCGAGCCTGAACTGTCAATACAGGGTCTTCACCCGGAGTTTCTTGAGACTTGCGGTGGAAGGAGAATATCGACCGACGACGTCTGCGAGAGCTATGTGGTGTTTTCTGTTCAGAGGGGTTCTTGAAATTGGGGTTCTCCTTGCTGTAATTTTGGGAAGCTAGAGTAAATTCATCATCAGCAGAAACCTGCACCTCCTCATCAGACTCCTCAATAGACGCCGCCACAGCCGAATGATCCTCCGATCTATCAAGGTCCTGTGAATGGCTAGACAACCCCTGTACGGAACCTTTTGAGGAATTGTGGTATTTTAGGAAGTTTTGGGAGGGCTCAACAATCATAGGATGCCTGGCCAGGTCTTGGGAATAGATTCGCGGAATAGTACCAGCGTCAGCGAGAACTCCATCCCAGAAACTCCTCTCACTTTGTAGCACCGGATCACCCGAGATTATTGAGTCTAATGGACTATTGCTGGCTACGTTTTGTTTGGTTAAAGGATGGCGTAGGAAGCGATCAGGTAAGGCAAATCGTGGACTCTCCTCGGTTCGTTGAGGACTGGTAGATGAAGTAGTTACCTCGATTGATTGGCCTTTTGCACGACGGGTTTGACGGTCATCGTGGCGTTCTGTATGCCAGCTGAGATCTCTTGAATTCAGGCCAATCGTCGTCGAGGATAAGCGCAGCATACTGATGGAGCGTGCTTGACATGGCAAATAGATAAAGGGATTCGAACCTCGAATAATAAAAAGCTCGAAGTCCCGGTAAAGAAAGAACAGAGCACGCGAGAAGACATTTCAGTGGTAGGCAGAAGGTGCAATGGAGGAGATAAGGTTTGAAATTGCACCGCAACATAGCATCGAATATGAGCTTTCGAACATCAAGCTCCTGGTATAGAAGTAGGAGCTTGAATACGACAACAACATGAGATTGCCTACTGGGCTGTAGTAGAAACCTTAGATCGATCCAGTTGGTTTTTGATATGCACAGAAACCCCAAGTCATTAAGCATAATCAAGCATGACAGCAAAGTGGCCTTCCATAATCTGTGCCCAGATGTACATCTGCTCTGACCTATGATACCAGTCGGTCCATTTGGAGCATCGGCGTCGTGTATTGCGTCGTGTACACCACTCATTTCATGTCTGACATTGGTCCTGCTGAAACCGGCTGTTCTGAGACCCTGCGCTCGTACATATACGAGACGGGGTACTGCCGCCGTTCGGTCTTCGCTTTCAAGTACCTTAGTCTGTAATTGTTGCTCCTTTCTATTGAAACGTTGTGACTATCACCGATATCCGTAACTGACAAAGTCGAACACCTAGAGAGTAGGTAGATATGATGCTTTGATAAACACGTGAGGGGACAAGGAACAGGAATAAGGATAAGAATAGATCACGGAGATCGACTGCCGACTGCCGACTCACGCTATTCCCACACTGGAACGCTAGCTGTCGATCACACCGTCTTAAGCGAATGACCAATCTTCGACCCTGAAGGTACCTACCTCTAGGCTTAGGGAGGTACTTATCGTACTTACCTAGGTACCTGCTCATCAACTGGCTACCTGGTAATTTTCATCAGCATCCTGGCGTAGCTACTTGCATAATCTACCTCAGCCTGTCCTTCGACACAGGTACCTTTCACCTACAGACACAAGGACAACAGTGGCCAGGGAGGCCCTTCTTTTTTCCTAATGGACGGTGACTTGAGTCTGTCGAAATCGCTCGGGGGTTTGCGAATAGCCAATCCTGACCATGTATCCCTCAATTCGATCAAGGACGACCCGATGAACCGTGTATCCTCAGTGTCGCCGGTCTCCAGCCCACGTCAGGCTGCAAGCAATGGAGATGCCAGCCCAAAATCACAAACATCACAAACATCACCCTCGTTACCTGCTAATGGCTTCTTTCGATCGCCATCTCCGTTGGACTTCAATCCAAGAAACTTCTCTACCGATCCGACCTTCGCATCAACTCTGCCGAATTCTGCAGACAAACAGCCTAGTCCTGCAAAAGAGCGATCCTCGTACGCTCAACGCCATGCCAACCGTATCTCCATACCTCTTACGTACCAAGACCAGCAGCAAGCTCAATTTCCCCAGTATCCTACAATGATGCCCTTGAGCCAGCGAAACCCAAGCTCTGCCTCCCGCCCAGTATCCGCAATGTATACCCAGTCACCCGGGACCGGTGACATGTCGATAAAAGATGGTTCATACCGTGTGCGTAACCAATCCTCGCGATCATCAATACTAGGAATGCCTCAGCGAAGTAGCTCACGAGGAGCCTTGACTGCCATGCAAGCGGGCGTCCCAAATAATGAAGGAAACCATACAGACCGATCGTATAGACCAAATCAGCAAGCACATAACAGTAATGGACCATTGCCTCCACGCAGGAGCTCACGGGCTGTGGGAGGACTAGTCAGTATCGCTGGTGACCCCATAGTAACACCCATTTCCGGGTTACCGAATGGCTCAGGAGGCGGCCAAGCTGCAAGCAGCGAGGATTGGCAGGAAAGGGGCGCCGCCGTCGGACGGCGGCAGGAATTGGATGCGAATGGCAAGCTTGTGACCCGGCATGTGAAGAAAGGTGTAAAAGACTTCCAATTTGGACGGACGCTCGGAGAAGGGTCATACTCTACCGTCATGGCAGCTACGGATAGGCAGACGGGTAAGGAGTATGCCATAAAGGTACTTGACAAGAAACACATCATCAAGGAGAAGAAAGTGAAGTATGTGAGCATCGAGAAAGAAACACTCAACAGGCTGACCGATCATCCTGGTGTGGTGCGCCTCTACTACACTTTTCAAGACATAGACTCACTTTATTTTGTGCTTGATCTTGCCACTGGTGGGGAGCTTTTGGGTGTGCTGAAGCGGATGACGACTTTCGACGAAGAGTGCACTAGGTTCTATGGCGCCCAAATTTTGGATACAATCGACTTCATGCATGCTCGAGAAGTCATACATCGGGACTTGAAGCCGGAAAATGTTTTGTTAGATGATCAAATGCATGTAAAGATCACTGATTTCGGAACAGCTAAGATGTTAGACATGCCAAATCGTACAGGAGCGAGCTCGAACGGTTTAGGCAGCCCCGATCTAGGAAGCCCGGCGGATGGCGAAAATCAACGGGCAAATTCTTTTGTGGGAACTGCAGAATATGTCAGCCCGGAGTTGCTTACAGACAAGAACGTTTGCAAAGCAAGTGATTTGTGGGCTTTTGGCTGCATAATATACCAACTCCTGGCTGGGCGTCCTCCGTTTAAGGCTGGCAACGAGTATCTGACTTTCCAAAAAATCGTAGCATTAGACTACGAGTTTCCGATAGGCTTTCCTGAGGTAGCAAAGGATTTAGTCGAACGGCTGCTCGTGCTAGAACCTTCAAGACGTTTCTCAATCGAGCATGTCAAGAATCATGAATTCTTTGATGGCATCGTTTGGGGCCGTGGACTTTGGAGGCAGAAGGCACCAAGGCTCAAGAGTTTTGTACCATCAGCTCCAGTTCCAAGTACCAACATCAATGGTAGCGGAAATAGCTACCCATCGAATGTTCCGCGGTCACATAGCACCTCAGCTACGCATTTCGAGAGTGGTAGTGGCGGCAACAGTAGTAATAACGCGGCAAAGCCTAGTCCGAGAATTATTACTGAGCTTCCACCTCCAACCCAGCTGGATATTGAATGGTCACCAGTCTTGACCAGAACCAATGAGCGTATATTGAAGCTTGGGAATCTTTGTGTACTGTCTTCACCTGCACCGCATAGCCCGTCTAGTCGGAACAGTACGCAAAACGGTGATGACGCCCCCAAGAAGTTTTCGAGATTCTTCGGCGGCAGCGCAGCGAAGAAGCGTCAACGCCTGGTCATGGTCACGTCTAGTGCTCGTATCATTATAGTCGCAGCTGGTGGCGAGGAGAAGAAAACCAAAATCGAGATATCATTGCTTGCTGCAGGTTGTGCATGGAGGAAAATGCAAGACGCGAAGGGTTTGACATATTGGTGTGTCGATACGGTAAGTTATGTTTTTCCAATACGTACTGCAAGCGTCATGGTGACTAAAATTTCATGTAGCGGGAGAAGCACTTCACGTTCGAGGACCCAAAGTCTGCATCATCAGACGGCTCCGCTACTTCTGCGGCAGCACAAGAATGGATCGACGCAATCGAGAGTGCTAGAGAAATGGCTCTTTCACAGAGTGCTTCGAATTCATATTCTAGCGACGAAGCGTACAGAGGACTGCAAACAGGCTCCTCGCAGAACACAAGTGGCTTATGTCTCGACAACGATAGTAGTCCGGACCTGTCCGGCCACAACATGTTACAAAAGCACCTAGCAAATAGTGACAGGGACTCTTTTATTGGCCGGAAACGATTCAGCAAGCGGCAATCGAAGAATGGCTTGGCGGCTGTCTTTTGAAGTTCGGATAATATGGCCATAACCTCTCCTTGGTATTCTTCGTCATGGTCACCTCGCCAATTAAGTGCCTGTCATGTCCGCAGGCTTCAGTACTACCATCACCAGTAATTCTAATTAGCAAATATGCTACCTTCACGACCCATTTACGCAGCGTTGTTCATCGCATTTCGCCGGGAGTTGGAGATATCAGACAGAGGAATGTCAACCGTATGTATTCACAAATGGGATGGGTTAGAATCCTCATTTGGCAATGCACAAAAGCAACTCTCACTGCGGTTGTCCTCTTTGGAGAACAATCATCTGAGCAGGATGTTGTGTCACCTGTCTTCATAGACATATTCTGCGACTTCAATTAAACTGTCACTCTTGTAGAACTTACAAATAAATATTCTACACGCCGCCAAGTGATCTCAGAACCCCTTCGTAATATTCTACCCTGATCGATAGTCACCCCAACATTGAAATGGAAACTCCATCACGATCCACCACGAAACGTAGGTCCAAACCCCTGTTGTAAAAAAAAACCCATGTCCGAGGAAGCTCTTGGAAAATGCTACTACTCTGTATAAGTAATCGTCGCGTTTGCCGCGATGAAGGACGCCAATAGAATCGTACCGGATGCGCTGAATTATTGTGGCAATGGAGGTCCCCTTTTCGTCGAAGAAATGGCTACCGAACCGGGCCTACTCTAAGTCAGTGGTGCAGGAATACAAGAGCGGCAATCCAGAACGTAGACTTTTTTAAATTCTTTTATACGTCGTTCACGTCAGTGTTGTGGCACTTGGATACCAGCTCGTAGCGCTGAATACTCTCTCTATTTGTGCGACTGGGACGCGATCTAAAAGGGTATCCTCGCTAAAACCATCGAAACCCACCGCAGGTCAAAAAAGAACACCGAAAGAATGATACTCTTTCAGATGTGGGCGGGTGGGTATGAAGACCGAGATTTTGGTCGTAGTGATGAGCAGGTGGAATGGGTGGGGGAATCACCTAAACAAGTGCCGTCGATCTTCCCCAAGTCATGCTGGTGTGTTTATCACCAGGAACATTGGTCGATGATGTTCTTCCAAGGAGTGCTGGTTGCACTCCCATAGTCCCAACTCGCTTGAAAATTCAAGTCAGTTATCTTCATATACATTGTGTGATCGTAGAGTGTCCTAACTCACGATCGATAACACTGGCGGGTCTAATGTCTTCGAGGCGAGGTAGCCTCCACCAATCATTACTCCTGCATATGCATTAGAACAAAATCGAGATACAAGACCAGAAGGCTGGTAATTCTACCTATACTCATCGCCTAGCAAATCTCTTTCTTCAGGGCATTTTCCGTTAAAGATGGTCTTACGATCAGTGTTTCTTTCAGGGAAAGATGCGTGAGAGAAAAATCCGACGTAGACCTTGTACCGGTCAGCGAGTCATTCCTCGGCTCGAGGCTCAAGTGAATTTACCTTGGGATGCCTTTTGTTCTGGCCTGTGCTCTCATCTGAAACATCAGTGGTGCCTGGAACATCCCTGAGAAGCCGTCAATGGTCTAGTAACATCATGATGAAGGAATGTATCTTACACGTCGACAGTGTTCAGTTGATCCCACCTGTACCAATCATGCATGCAGTGCTTGTTGTAGACCGCGCCCTGTCTTAATCTCAGCCCAGATCGTCGGTTTCGTCAAGCTGGGTTAGAATATTACCGCGCGATGCCACCAGTCTCCTTCAGGATCTTTCTGCCAGATCACGGAGATGCCTTCCCAGTCGTGTTTGTGACCCAGGTACGTTAATATACCATCGTGTCTAATGATTCATCAGTCACTAAGAAATGTTGGGTTATCAAGGTCGGCCTCACACATAGTAGTTGTAGTATTGAACTCGCCATTCACCTTTTTCACCACACCAACTAGCGCTCACATAAGTCGGGAACGAATTTCCGAGAGTATATGCACCGTTCAATGGACCGGGGTCATTGCAATTGGTTCCCGGATTGGCATTGATGGGAACATCAGTACCCGGATTCTGTCCGCCAGAGCCGAGTTCAACGCCACTCTCCGGGTAGCAAGGTTGCTTTGCAGGGTCAGCTAATTGCCAAGTCTATTTAAAGCAAAACGGCAATGACGAACAAATTCACTCTGGGTTGTTGAGAAGACGAAAACCGGCATTGCGTCAACGGCTGGCGCATAACCAGTCTGCTCGAGAAATTGGAACTGGCTTCCATGGAAAGAGCCTGGACCACTGGTTGCAGGACGTTCAGGGATTGGTGGTGGATCTTCTCTGGTGCGAAGGCGGTAGTTTGTCGTCAAAGCTTGAGACGAACTTGTGAATATGGCGACCAAAAGAAAGAGGAGAAGCTCCATCCCCGAAGGCTTGCTTTGAGGCGTTTCTGTTTCGGGAAAGACTGTCTAATTCAATGAAGATCAAAGATGTAAACAAGCAGAAGGGTGTCGCTGTCTTTCACTTGAGACGCCATGCTCCATGGATGAGGGGCTATTATATGTTGTTTGGAAAAAGGATAAACAGATCGAAGATAGTAGATTGCGGGAAAATGAGCAGGGCCTCAGGATTGGGGGAGGAGGGTTTCACGTAGACATCTAGGCCTTGTTGTACGCTCCTCCAACTCCTTGCCTGTTTTGACCAGACTTTGCCTCATGAAGCCGACGAATTGCAAATATCAGCAACTTTAGCCAAGAGATTTTTCACAGCCTGAAACGAGTTGCGGCGGCCAAACATGACCAAAATAAGAACATGGTAAGATACTTTGGGTAGGGAGGAACACCAGGATCAGTTTCATCCATTTTTTGGGGGGGTTTAGATGAGGAGAATTGCGCAGGATGCGCTGAGCGTAGGCTCTTGGGCTAAGACAATGAGGATTGCACAGTACAATGACAAAAAAACCGAAGCGTGCGAGCAATTCCATTTGAGCGCGTGAGAGACTGATGAGAGCAGAGAAATTGTGAAATGATCATTTACACCTCGGTGTGGTAAAGGAAGGGATGCCAACGAACGATACGTTGGAAGTTTACTCGGTTCGGTTGTGGCTTTGCCTTTGACGCCTTGCCTTTGCCGCCAAGAGGCTCGAAGCGCCTACATACTAGTATAATATCTTACATGAATCCCTGCGGCAATACAACGCACTGCATGTTACAGACCTAAAACAAAAAATCTATTGGCCATCCTCAGTCGATAGCTAGTGGTGGCTGCATCACAGCTTCGTCGAATGTTTCATCCTACCGTACACATTCACATACAACACAGCCCCATCATGCCTACCCCAATCTCTGTAACATCACGAAGAATGATAAATACTCGACACAGCTTCGTCATCTGTCGTCTCTATTCTACCAGATATTTTCCCGGCGTCTGAATCGGGTGCCCTTTTTCACCCTTTCGAAACCCCTCATCATGGCTACGACATTCGCTCAACGTTGGCCAGGTCTTCTCCGCTTCGCTCCTCTCACCAGCATCCCCATACTCGTTTTCTCAATCATTGCTTTTGGGCTTGCTACATCCTACGCCCACGATGCCGCCGAGACTCCAATGTTCCCACAGTCAATGGTCTACATGAGAGTGCGTCCATCCAACGCGTGAGTGGCTACATTGCTGAGTCCCCGTCTCCCTCTCATCCCTCGGTTAGGCCTTGAAAGCTGATCAAGGTCGGATGTATTTATCTAGGAAAATCATCTTCTACTCGACAACCATGCCGTTCCTCAGCATCATCCACTCTATCGCGGACCTCGGGCTCTCACAAACTAAACGGCTCTCCCCAGTCTATGTGGTGACTGCCTCGTCGATATTCTTCGTCGGCTGGCTGACGCAGTGGACAATCTGGATGGACTGCGAAATTACCGGCATCGGCTTCAATAATGACAGCTCCGCTTGTTTCCAGCGCGATCTTGATCACATCGAACCAGGTCTTATCCCGACCAAAAGCTCTGAAGCGGTCGTGAATGCCAGAGCCGGAGTCGGATTCCTTGTCCTCTTTCTCTACGGTTCCTACATGGTCTGCGCCGCCCTTGCGCTTTACAAGAACCGGCAATTTAGGAAGTTGAGTTCTATGCCTGGGAAACCAATCGCATTGGAGTAAGGCGGTTGCTTTTGGAGTCTTAGACGGTTGAATGGGATTTGGAGCCCTGCCGACTTCAATTCGAGCCCTCTGTGTCGCTGTTCAATCCTCCAGTGGCTCAAAAACCAAGTTGCTGAGGACGAGCAGTTCATGTTTTAATGATAGCAGCGGTAGATTTCCAACACGTGCCGAACAAGGCAAGTCGACCGTAGGAGAGAGATTCGTGTGAAGGTGCGGTAATTGGACAGAAGGATAGACGTGGTTATTTTGCTATTCTCTTGTTTTTGCACTATGCCATAGGCTGGCAAGTAGGGCGTTCGTCTTCGCGCTACCACTAAGTTTTTGTATAACTTCAAGATGCTCCTCCCAGCAGCTCCCTACCCTACCAACATACTCTTTACAGAGCTCACATCCATACTTAGTCCTCTTCGTATTAAGCCTCCGCTCCTTCCTCGCTCGATCTGGCCTCTGAATGTTGTATGAGAGTTCTTCTAAACCTTTTCGCTTCATTGCTGATCTAGAACGTCTGCCCGCTGTCTTGCATACAATGCAACTTGCTGATTTCTATAAGTGAACAATATGCCGATGCTCGCTGACTGTTTTAAAAATGACGTAATAAAGTTAAAGTTAATCAACCTGACTGTAGACAAGTATATTCTAAATAATTGAATAACTCCATAACTAATTTAGTACGAAATTTCTTGTCAAGTCAGAGTCGAAGACGATATTGATGATGGCTTGCCTTGCTGCCAAAGAGATAGGAGTGGATGACAGGCTGCCGCCGAGATTATCCAGCGGTTCAAGCGGGATAGCCATGCTTACGCTTTTTTTCCCGACAGCGCGGCTGATGTTCTTTTCGAGACGGCGGCATCACTGCATGGGCACGAAGCCTCGAGAACAACACCATGTACGCCCGACCAAACAACGAGGCTGTGCAACGCTACAACGCTGGCTTATCATCCGCTGTTCACCACCCATTAGACGCTGAGGCTGAATTGTCTAGAAATCAAATGGCTCACCGGTTGCAAAGGTCGTACTTACAGTATGCTTTGCTTTTGTGGTTCGAACGACCCTTGCTGCATTTCACACACTCGATTGGCTACAAGGCTGACCGGGCAAGGCACAGCCTCCTTCTCTGTACTACGGTCTAATTGTTGTACTGCTGCTCTACCTTTCAGGAACAGCCCATCCTCATTGTTGTGTCACATTGGTTTTGATCACTTCACGCTCTTCGAGGCATGTCGATGAGTCAAGTGATCCTCTTAAGATGACTCCAGTACCATCCCTACTCCGATCGACTTCCCACTTATTTGAATCTCAGTAACCAATTTGGCCAGCTCCCGAAGACTCTGTCGGGTCGAAGTGCCAGTACATTGGTAGCCTTGTAGCGTGGGAAGTCGTGGGCCCAGCGCTGGAAGTGATGGAAAAACTTGCCGTGGAGATCGGAGCACTACTGGAGAAGCACAAGGACAGCCTGGAACATTCCGAGGAAAAACCGAGGACTATCTCCTACAACATGTGGATGGTAGGATCATGACCTACGTGTGCAGAGCCAACCCTTGTCTTTAGCTCCAAGAGCAGAAGGAAACGCCGTCATGCCAAAGCACTCCTCAAGGATAGTAAGCTCCTTGACGCATATCCTGGTGTGAGAGTCAAGGCGCAGGAGAAGATGCCTGCGGTTTACAACGCAGCAGTACATGACGCAGAAGAGCTTCCTGAGACTTTTTCCGAAAATGACATTTACTTAGTCAACTCTCCTGGCGGTGCTGGCGGTGCTACGCTCCACTTGGATAATGAGGCAGGTGATGATCGGATGAGTGAGGCACCTCCCCCATTGGCCTTGGGACATGAGACAGCCCCGGATAATCCCAGAGGGCGTTTGCAGGATGTTCATCGCACATCATCTACATTGCAGTTACCAGGGTCTGCAGGGTCATTCTTTCATGAACCCCCGTCCCAAGGCGACACGACTTTACAATCAAGTACGGCAACTCCATCCCTACCAGGGCGAAGCTCAATTACACCAATCGATGACAATATTCTCGGCACCTTTCCGTGGGAAAACCCATCGGACATCAAAGGTTCCCATTCACTTCATTGGGATTACGATGCCTTTGATAAAGATAGTTTCGCAATTATGCCAAGCCATACTAGCCAGTGGGATCCGAGCGCCCTGACATCTACTACCTCCGACACTATTTCAAACCAAACTTACGATACGGCCAGGTCAAGTCTCGGAATGTCTCCCTTGACCGAAATGTCTTCTACGAACGATCTATCGTACCTCGAAGATTCACAGTCGCGTCCGAAGCATTGCAACGCTATTCCAGAACAGAGTGTTCCATATGCGTCAGGCCATACTGCCCCGTGGGACCCATATGCCTTGTCATTTTGATTATTGACACGCAAGAGGGGCCATCGTCAACATCTCTTGATACTTTCGGTGAATTTTGTCAACGATGCCGCTCCATAAACGGCCGTGTTTGATTATCCAGTAGAGCGGGTGGTTTTGGAAAATTGACCCTATCTGCTTCAATGTTTAGAAGTTTACTGACCTTTCCTCTTTGCACAGCGATTTGATTCTTAAAGTAAGCGGCAGTTCTGGCGAGTTACCCGTCGATATCACGGTCTTGAAGTATTGTTATCTGCACAGCGATTTGGCTTAGTGAGGAGGCGGGAGGTTTGGAAAGTCGTCACCTGTCTGCCTTGCTATCTTTGGAATTCATGGACGGCCGCGATTTTGGTCTATTGTGACCATGGGCGTTTAGCAGAGATACCCCCTATAGCGGCATTGCTTTGACTTCAAATGCGTATCATATCTCACTCTTCTAAAGCCTAACTTCTGTTCTTCCAACGCGCCATCTCGCCCCCTTTACACTAGCAAAGCCAACAATCTTCAAATACCCATTCATTCCCTTTTGCGATTAATTTGGTCAATTGCCTCTGCCCATACGATCCCGCCCTCGTCCTCCGAACATCCCTCCTCTTGATTCCATCCCGTGACCAATAACCATCGTGAGGGCAAATCCGATCCCTTTTTAGCAGTTTGCGTTGGCTGTACAGCTGCACTAGATGAGCATCTTGTCGGCGATACTTGTATAATGCTTTATCATGAGAAAAGTTAACAAGCTTGAGTAGATTCAGTCATTGGGTGAATGAATTTGATGAACACTATAGCGCAACGACTAACCAAGATATCACAAATCTTGACTTTACATTCGACTGAGATAAGTAACGATCATCGAAATTTTACTTTTATGAAGTACGGAAGACTATTTTTAAACTCGAACAGAGATTATCTCCCAGCTACGTCACACTGCCATTGCTGCTCTATCTGTGGACGCTCTGTCTGCTGTTATAACAATGAATCTGTCTTCATTTAAAATTCCTGGCTCTTGTACTGCCTCAAATCAATTCAAGCTAGGTCCCAATACTCGAAATGTCTCGGGCTGCCAACAGTCCCCCACCATCAGATATCCCAAGCTCTAATTCGACGGTCCATGTCCATATCATCAATACTACATCTCGCATCAAGAATATCCCATTTTCCGTTTTCGTCGAGCCCCCAATCAAGGGTCTCGATTACTTGGATTGTCCTGCCTTTTCATTTCTGATCGAGCACCCCACCAATGGCCGAAAACTGCTCTTCGATTTAGGGGTGCGGAAGGATTGGAAAAACTTTGCTCCAAGTATCACTGATAGAATTAGAAGTGGATGCTGGCAGATCACTGTGGAAAAGGATGTCGCGGAGATATTGCAGGAGGGAGGAGTGAAGCTCGAAGATATCGATGCAATCGTATGGAGGTGGGCGGTTGAGTCTATTCCAACACCATGGGGACCAGTCTACTGACCAGGTCTTGTAGCCACTTCCATTGGGACCACACAGGTGACCCTTCCACATTCCCTACATCCACCGAGCTGGTCGTTGGTCCAGGGTTCAAAAAGGCGTTCATGCCCGGCTACCCGTCAAACCCTGACGCACCTATCAAAGAGAGCGACTATAGAGGGCGTAATGTCCGAGAAATATCCTTCACTGACTCGAGTCTCCGTCTTGGCCGCTTCAGAACCCTAGACTATTTCGGAGACGGGAGTTTCTACCTACTGGATGCTCCTGGCGTAAGTCCTTACTTGCCTATATTATTCCTACCCCACACCCTCTCGGCATCTCCGCTATGAAGGTTTACAGTTTACTGAGATTGATTCGTAACGGGAAAACAGCATGCAATCGGTCATTTATGTGCGCTCTGCCGTACTACCACGTCCCCAGACACCTACATATTCCTTGGCGGCGATTGCTCTCACCACGGGGGCGAGTTTCGCCCTACACCGTTCCTCCCTTTGCCGAAAAGTATCTCACCCTCCCCACTTCCGTCTATTCGACCAAACACATGCCCAGGCTCCCTTTTCACCCCCATTCATCGGTTATACAACCAAGAATCTGCTGCGGAGCACTCGCCCGCCATGACCCAGCCTTTCCTCCTGGCGTCTGCAAATGCCGCCCACGATGTCAAAGATGCAAAGGAAAGTATAGATAAGATGGGGGAATTTGACGCTCGTGACGATGTGTTGACTTGTATAGCGCATGATGACACGCTGCTGGGGGTTGTGGGTTTGTTCCCGGATACCACTGCGAATGCGTGGAAAGAAAAGGGCTGGAGGGAGAAAGCGTTGTGGAGGTTTCTCGGCGATTACGAAGAGGCAGTGAAGGAAACAATGAAAACGGCATGATCACAAATCTTGTAACTCCTAGATAGCACTCACTACAGGATTCTACCAAAGATGCCAGCATCATTGGACCTTCCGCTCCACCTCTACTCCATTCTTAGCACCACCGTCTCGCAATCCATTCTCCGTACTATGTCCACCGCCACCCATTACCTCATCCACCCCACTCCACCGTCTAACCATCTGCTGCATCCCTACCGGCAATACTCCGAGACAGCTAATCCACCTCGCATACGCCGGCAACGCCAACACCCCTCCCTCGCCCTCATCAATCATCTTGACCAACCTAACCGCCAGCTCCCTGACCTCGACTACCGGGCCAAAAAAATTCCTCAACCATCCCATCTTCACATCCGCAAACATGCCCGTATCCAATTGCCCTGACGTTACTAGGATCGTCTTTATAGTAGGATGGGAGGTGGCAAGTTCGGCGGTGAGGGATGAGTGGAAGGCTAGTAGCGCGGCTTTGGAGGCGGTGTAAGCGGATAGATTGGAGGCGCCTAGGTGGCCGAGGACGGAGGAGATGGTGATGAGGGTTCCGCCGGCGGGGCGGGAGAGGAGGGGTGGGAGGAAGAGGGAAGTTAGGTGGTAGTGGGAAAGGGTGTTTGTGCGGAAGGTTCTGTTGCACGGGTGTAAGTATGGAGTTCTTCGAAGGGGACAGGGAGGAAAGGATTGGGACATGAAGGGATTGGGGAGGAAAGGATCGGCGCATGAAGGGATTGGGGAGTTGAGAAGGATGCGTACTTCTCGACATCCTCTACCGATAGATCCAGGAACGCTTTCGCATTCACCACAGCCGCGTTGTTAATCAGTACCGTCGGCGTCCCCAACTACAGCACCCACACCAGCGAAATCAGCAAACATCCATCCAATTCAATTCTCCCCAAAGCTCTACCTACATCCCTCACCACCTCCCCCCACACCCTCTCCACCTCCTCCCTATCCCCAACATCACACTTCCAAACCCTCACACTCGCCCCCTCCTCCCCCCACCCCCCCCCCCCCCCACCAAAAAAAAACCCCCCCCCCCCCCCCCCCCCCACCACCCCCCCCCCCCCCCCCCCCCCCCCCCCCCCCC